>OFEZ01001093.1_pt1 | contig 15974 bp, 18 predicted proteins | sample 1521241 | NCBI WGS metagenome assembly OFEZ01 (sample SAMEA3504099, study PRJEB24116) | mouse gut metagenome | biome: mouse gut; feature: mouse-associated habitat; material: faeces | place: Denmark | collected 2011
TAATCTGGAGAAAGGAAAAATCCAATTACCATCTAAGATAATTGGATTATACGTGCAAAATGAGTTTAAGAGAACGTGTTTACAGCATACTCGTCGTGTCCGCAACAGATAGTTTCACCTCTGCCTTTGCTAACCTGCTCCCTGAAACACAATACTACCCTATCCACAACATTACCAGTATCAGTGCCGCGGAACGGATACTTGCCGAAAAAACATTTGATTTTGTTATCATCAACGCCCCTTTGCCTGATGATGTGGGTACTCGTTTTGCGATTGACACCTGTACTGCCAAGCCGTCCGCTGTGTTGCTTTTGGTAAAAAGTGATATTCATGCCGGTATCCACGAAAAGGTTGCTGAATATGGCGTCTTCACTTTGCCAAAGCCAACCTCAAAACCAACGATGATTCATGCCCTTAACTGGATGGAAAGCGCCAGAGAACGACTGAGACAATTCGAAAAGAAATCTCTGTCCATCGAAGAAAAAATGGCTGAGATCCGTCTGGTCAACAAGGCAAAGTGGATTTTGATCAGTGAATTGCAAATGAGCGAACCGGATGCTCATCGTTACATAGAAAAACAGGCAATGGATCGCTGTATTGCAAAACGAACCATTGCCGAGGAAATTATTAAAACTTATACTTGATCCCCCAAAAAGCAAGATCAAACAAATTGGCGCATTATGTGACTTCATCACAGAATAAATCCTTTTTTCTTATATAATTAATAAAATAAAGAAACAACAAAAGGAGTTTTATCATGGCAAAAAAGAAAGCAACTGTCAGTATCCAGGAATGTGTTGCCTGCGGATGCTGTATCAAAGTCTGTCCGCGAAATGCAATTACTGTTCCTAATGGTATCCACGCGCTCATCGACGAGGAATTATGTGTCGGATGCGGAAAATGTGCAAAAGAGTGTCCGGCAAGTATTATCTCATTGGAGGTGGTGGAAAAATGAAACAAAAAAAGCAATGGTATGATTATCTTTGGATTTTCTCTCTTACTTATCTGATTCTTGGATTTTTTAATATCCTCTTTGCATGGCTGGGACTTCTTTGCTTTTTCATTCCTCTCGCTATCTCAGTTGCAAAAGGTAATAAAGCTTACTGCAATAAATACTGCGGCAGGGGCCAGCTATTCTCCCTAGTCGGCGGAAGATTCGGACTGTCACGAAAAAAGGATATCCCTGGCTGGATGAAATCAAGCTATTTCCGATATGGTTTTTTGGTCTTCTTCTTTGCAATGTTCTTCCTTATGCTGTGGAACACCTATCTGGTCTTCGCCGGAGCAAAAAATCTTGGCACCGTGGTAACGCTACTGTGGACATTCAAACTCCCATGGCATTGGGCTTATCATGGCACTGTGTTTTCTGACGGTGTAGCCCAATTTGCTTTTGGCTTCTACAGTGTAATGCTTACCTCCACCGTATTGGGATTCCTTACTATGGTCTTATTCAAACCCCGTTCTTGGTGCGTATACTGTCCTATGGGAACAATGACGCAGCTTATATGCAAAGCAAAACACAATGCTTTTTAAAACAAATCTTTTCTTATATCCAAAGGGAGCATCGCTCCACAACTGACTCCTCAGTTATTTTGCGATACTCCCTCTCATTCATTTTCTTAATTTTCAAGCCCTTTTCGTTTTTGCAGACAAATACAAATTCCCAGTAACGCAAACATAGCTGCTACTGCCTGCGGTGCGTTCTGAGCATCTCCCGTCTTTGGCGTCTGGTTTCCATTTCCTTCGCCCGTATTTGATGTCTGATTACCGTTTCCATCATCTGGTTTTTTTACTTCTTCTTTTTCACCTTCATCGCCTGGATCTGGTTTTTCTTCTTCATCTTTAATCTCACTTATGATTTCCCCTGTGCATTCATACAGCGCAAACTGATTATTCACGTTTTTGATTGTCTCCCCTGCATATCCACAGAAGCCTTTTTTAGAACTGGAATAATTCAAATACATTCTGTCATTATGAAATGCTACACACATTCCTTCTTTACCACTTAAAGTTCCCGTTTCCACAGACATATCAGCCGGCGTATCTGACAATTCTATACTCCTGCTGCTTACAGACAACACAAGATATTTTCCAATTGCTTGATTATAAAGTGTATATGCTCCTTGTTCACGCTCCTCAATCGTCCAAAGGAATTCCTCATAATTCCCTTTTACTACATCTTCTATATTATTCAAGTCTGCTGTTAATGTTTCTGCAACTCCACATGTAATTCCATCCGATACCGTACTTTCACCCTTTAAGGCTTTTCCAGAATTCCCAATAAGCAGATATTTCTTTCCGGATTCCAATTTTTCTGAGCGTTCGTATCGAAATGCTTTCTTTACTTCAATCACATTACGGCTTGTAATTGTGGCTATTTCTCCCTGCAAATTTCTATATGTAACTGTAAGTGCCAAGTTCGCTGTGCCATCCTTTTTCAACCCTAAAGATGTAATCGGTCCGTCTGACTTTCCGAGTTTTACAATATCTCGCTCGCCTATTTCCCACTTATATGAGATAATCTCCGGAATACCGCTTAATTTTGCACGCAATTCCACAGTATCTCCGTTATTCAATGTCGTAACAGGATTTCCCTCTTTATCCAAAATCTCTACCGTTGCCTGTGTTCCTTCATAACTAACTGTCAGCGCCGCCATGCCACTTATCTCGACACCGGCTTTATTATAAGCTCTTACTTTAATATTCGTGCTGCCTGCCTTTTTGCAAAATAGTCTCGCCTCTTTTCCCTGTGTAATCACCTGAGCAATAGAAGCATCTTCTACCTTCCATTCAAAAGAAGCATCTTTCACATTCTTCACATTTGCTTTCACACTAATGTTTGTTCCAACTTCTCCCTTCGCTGCTTTTACCGAGATACCTGGCGTAACCCCATCATTCCGAACAACTGCAGCCGGACTCTCCGTTGCTTTTGTAAGCTCTTCTGCCGGAATCAGCTTCGAATCATTATACCGCTGATTATGTTTTCCTACCGCACCCATATCCAGAATGCCGTCTTTTGAATATCTTCGGAAAACGATTTTATCCGGGAAAATCTGACATACCGTCGCCGTTAACTCAGTAGCCGCCACACTGTCATGGATATACCCAATATATCCTGCATTCATATAAGTAAAATTTAAGTCTTCTTTTACATAATGATCTGTCACATTTCCGCTCTTCTTCGACAGATCCGGTACTAAAATCGTCTCTCCAGGCTGTTTGAATACACGTGTTCCACCTACATAATTATCCCATCCTTTTGAGTGGTTATGACCGTAAACATAGACCATATTCAAATATTCTGCTGCGGCATTGATAACATCAAATAAATAAGATGCATATAAGTTATCGCCATTTCCATATAAAGAACTTGTACGTCCGCTAAAATGCAGCGGCAAATGTGTCAATATAATAATCGGACGCATATCCTTATTTTTCCGGCAGTTATTCAAATACTGCTCCAATTTTTCCGCTGCCATCTTTACCATGGCTTCGCTTTTGCTGTTATTGCCCTGCATCCATGGAAATCCTCCCATCTGGGATGAATTATAAGTTGCATTAATGCAGTACACAATGTAATCCTTATATTCATTCGCTCCCTCACTAAATGAATAGCTTGGTTTGTCATGATTCCCCTGAACAAAAAGGAATTCCTGCGCATCTTTCCATTGTTTCTGAATCGTGTTCTTGAGCACCTGAATTCCTATTTTTGGATCTGCGTCATAATTATATTGTCCATTAAACGCACTGTAATCTCCCGCTACAAGTACATTATCAATTTTTTTTAATCCTGCTTTATATATTTTGTGTGAAATCTTTTCAATTATAGAAGTGAGGCTTTCCGGAACATCACTGACGTCTTTGTATGGCGCCATTTCCGAGCCCGTCTGAAAATCAGAACAGAATAGCAATGTTGCTAATGCATTTTCAATCTCTGGATCTGGTTTGGGATCTGGTTCTGGTTTGGGAAGTTCTTTATCACTTACCTTATAAAAGGCGTACTGGTTCGTATCTTTTGTCTCATCCTGATCGTATTGAGACGCATCATATGCGCAAAAACCTCCCTGACTTTCCGAATAATTCAGATAGTAATCATTAATATGGAACGCCAATGCCTTTCCCGATACGTTGTGATCTATGACCGCAATTTCAAACCAAGTCGGTTCATCTTTTAAATATACATCTCTTTTCTCCTCTGCAAAGCTTATATATTTTCCAGATGCCTCATTATGAAGAGCCGCTGTTTCTCCTTCTCCTTTCAAAACCGTCCAAAAATAATCCTCTTTCACGCTTATCAAATTCGCTTTATTCGAAAGATCAAGCTCCGAAACAGTATCCCCTGTCAAAACGTTTCCTACTTTACTTCCCTTATGTATCTGGGGCGTTATCGCTTCATAAATAATGGCTGTACTCCCTGAGCTGGTTCCACCTGTCCCGCCAATGAGAACATATTTTTCTCCATATGACAATTCTTCTGTTCTCTCCGCAACAATCAAATGTTCCTCTTCTACTGCCACAGCTCCTATCGGCGGCATAATGCTTAACACATTCATCAGTACCAATGCTATGGTCAATACCATGGCTGTAATTTGTCTGTTCTTCGTTCTTTTCTGCATTTTTCTCCTCCTTTACCTCATACAGGTAAATCATTTTCAACATAAAAAGTTACTTTGTAAAATTCGGCGCATATCTCGCCGCCACTAAAATCGCCTCGACCATGCTGACAGCACTTACCATATTCTTTCCCGCAATGTCATACGCCGTTCCATGATCGACCGATGTACGAAGAATCGGCATTCCATTGGTAATCGCTATCGTACGTTCAAAGTCTAATGTTTTTGCCGCAATATGTCCCTGATCATGATACAGTGAAAGAACGCTGTTATATTTTCCAATCGCTGCCTGATGAAATACGGAATCTGCCCCAATCGGACCTACTACATCATATCCTTCTTCACGTAATTCCTGTATTGCCGGTGTGATTTCATTCACCTCTTCTTGTCCAAACAGACCATGCTCTCCACTATGCGGATTCAATCCTGCAACTGCCATCGTTCCCTTGGCAACGCCAAGTTTCTCAAGCGCTTTCAAACACCGTTTCACATAATCTTTAATTCGTTCCTTCGTAATCATATCCAGCATCTCGCGAAGCGAAACATGGCGCGTCAGAAAAAATATTCGCATACCGTTTGTCTCAAACATCGTAAGCGGATCGTACGTCTTTGTTAAAGCCCCAAAAATCTCCGTGTGCCCGATAAAATCAATTCCCCCGGATCTTAATGACTCTTTATTAATTGGCGCTGTAGCAACCGCATCTGCCTTTCCTTCATTTGCCAGCTCAATACTTTTTGCTATATACTCATATGCTGCTCTTCCGCACATACCGCTCACCTTGCCAAACGCAAATTTCTGCATATCCACATTATTCAAATCAATCAAATTCAAAATTCCCTCTTCGTAAACACCATCTTCCGGCATCTCAAGCAAATTGATTCTTAAATGTACGTCAGCAATTTCAAGCGCCTGCTCTATGATATCTTTGCTGCCAATAACAACGCATCTTGCCTCCTTAATCACTTTTTCATCCGCAGCTGCCTTTACTGCAATTTCCGGTCCTATACCAGCCGGATCCCCAACTGGTACTGCAATCAATGGTCTCTTCACATTCTCACCCCCTTTACTTTTAATTTTTGTGTATAAAATAATTCATCCACAACCATTTCATATGCTTTCGCCTTCTCTGCCTTTTTAATCCTCTTCGCATATTTTGTATTATCTTCAAACACTGCAATCATAAATGCCCACAACTCCTTCATCCGAAATAAAAGCGCTCGATCCCCGGACATACGTTTCCGATTTTCTTCATAAATCTTATCATGAAACATCCGCAATCGTGCTTTATCCAACTGCTTTCCATCACAAATCTCATCCAGAAGACCCGGATTGATCATCATTCCTCTTCCCAACATCACCGCACTTACACTTGGAAACTGCTGCACAAACTGTTCGTAATCCTCACCGGAAAATAAATCGCCATTATAACATACGCTATTCCTGCTGCTTTCCAATGCCTCCGCAAACACTTCCAGATGCGGCTTATTTTTATAATAATCTTCACGGATCCTTGCATGAATGATCAGCTCTTCTAAGGGGAATTTATTATATACCTCTAAAATCTCTCCAAATTCCTCTGCATCCTGCATTCCAAGCCTCGTTTTTACGGAAACCTTTCCATCTATCTTCTCAAATACCTCATCCAGAAATTTTTCCAGCCGATAGGTATCCGCAAGCATCCCGGCACCTTTCCCTTTCGGTACAACCGTCCCAGACGGACAGCCTGCGTTTAGATTCACTTCCTCATACCCATACGCTTTAAATTCGTGAGCAGTCCTAACAAAATCCTTTGCATCATCCGTAAGAATCTGAGGCACTAAATATAATCCCTTATTATTCTCAGGTAAAATCTCCTTTAATTCCTTTTCTTTAAATCCCCTGTTCCTATGCGGCACAATAAACGGTGTGAAATACTTATCCATCGGATGAAATATCCGGTGATATGCATTTCTGTAAACATAGGTTGTCAGTCCCTCAAGCGGTGCAAGATAATACTTCATGATCGCTTCTCATCCCTTCTTTTTCCAATTACTGCGCGAAATCCCCAACACTATAATATCATAAATAATTCTATGCCCAACATCATTTATATTCATTAAAAAACTTTCTTCTAATGCACCCATCATTGTTAATCAATAACAATAATACTATAATACCTGCTGCCGCTGCAATCAACAACCTTCTCATCTCTTTGCTCCGCTCCGGCTCCGATTCCATAATACAAATTCTCTCAGCCAAGGTATCCAATGTCAAAATGGCATCTGCAATCCGGTTATATTGATCCACTGCATTTTCCGGTGCCTGAAGGACATATGCAATATGATTATATAGCTGGTCCATATCAGCCAACGCTTCATTTGTAATCTCAACCGTATATCGTTTCATATCAATGATTCTCCCTAAATTTTGCAAACGCCTCTGCTGCATTCTGTACTCTTCCTGCCGCTATATCACTGTAACCTTTTTCCAATTTCTGATGGATTTCTTCAGCTGTCATAGCATCTGCATGAATAGACACTGGTGCTTTTGGCAAAGAAACAGAGAAAGGAATTCCGCCTGTAAGAGAAATCTGATTTAAATACATATCAATCGCTGTTGACATAGGAACACCTAACTGAGACAATACTTTCTCTGCCCGTTCTTTGACTGTTGGATTTACTCTTAAATTCAATGTTGCTGTTTTTTCCATGATCACACCTCCTGTTTTCTTACATTGTAACGCTTTCGTCGTTACAATTCAAGCACTAAGTTTTTCCATTTTCATATCATTCTTTTATCGAAAAAAAGAACAGATAAACCGCTATTAAGCGCTGTCAAGAAAATTGTAATTCCCACAGAAGCAAAACATTGACTGCTGTCCACCACTCCCATCATCAGTTCATTAGAACTTAATATAAATGTAGGTACATACTCCCGAAACACAGGAAAGAAACTTAGCAGGTATGAGCTAACAAACGCCGCTCCCACAAAAATCGTAACAGCGGATGCTGATCTTAAAGCAGCAGATGCAAGCAAAACAGTCGAAATGAGCCACAGTCCCACCAAATAGTAACCAAATGCAGCAAAGAATAAATTCTGTACGATGTGATTGTCCCAAAAGTATGCATTATAGCCATAAGTAATACCAAAAGTTATCACATAGCCGACCGTCCAGAATACTGACATGATCAATAGTTTTGAAACCAGTATTTTCCAACGTTTCATTCCCTTGGTAATCACATTGATAAGTGTCCCTTTCTGATATTCCGTTGTCAAAATACTGCTAAACATAACGATAAACACGATAAGTAAGATAGGCATATTTTTGAAAAACTGTGTCCACGAGGTCAATGCATCTACTTCTATTCCGGTAATAAGCATTCCGTTCTCTGCAAGCTGCTCCGACATTATTTCAAACAGCCACGGCAGCATTTTGGCAGTGGCTGGATTCATGATTCCAAACAGACAAAACAAAATCCCCAGTATCATAAATCTGCCGCTTCGCACTTGCTCCAAAAATTCTTTTTTTATGAAAGCTGTGAACTGTTTCATTTTCCAATCACCTCCAAAAACAAGTCCTCGAGCGTTGGCTCTAGCCTCTCCAAACGCAGAATAGGGATTTGATTTTGTGACAGACATTTCATCATGTCTAACATATCAATTTCTGTTCTTTTTTGAAAAAGCAGCTTGGTTCTGCCGGATTTCTTACCACCCGGACAGATGCTTCCAAATATATCTGCATCCTGTTCCGTGAAAAACTCAATTTCTATACTTTCTCCGTTTCTGACGTTCCTGATTTCTTCCAATGTACCGCTAAGGGCAACCTTTCCCTCATGGAGAAATGCAATTCGATCGCAGATGCGCTCCACATCCGATAAAACATGGGTAGAAAACACAACGGTCGTATGCTCTTTCACCGAAGAAAGTATATCCAAAACCTCTTTCCTGCCCATCGGGTCAAGTGCCGATGTTGGTTCGTCGCAAATCAATAGTTTCGGACTGTTTAAAAGCGCCTGCGCTATTCCAAGCCTTTGTTTCATGCCGCGAGAAAACCCTTTGATACGTTTATTTTCTTTTTCAAGTCCCACAAGTTTCAATAACTCTACGGATTTTTTCACTATTTCTTCTTTACGCATACCCGTAATCTGCCCGCACATTGTCAAATATTCCCTTGGCGTCATAAAACCATAAAATTCTGGAACGTCGGGCAGATAGCCAATGTATTTATTCGTGCTGTTTTGCCCAAAGGTTACTTTTTCGCCATTTACAAAAACTTCACCCTGATCACTTTTTAACAGACCCAGTATTATTTTCATCGTTGTAGTTTTTCCTGCACCATTTTGTCCGATAAAGCCGAATACAGAATGTTCCGGTACGGAAAAACTCAAATCATTTAAGACTTTCTTTGCCCCGAATGTTTTTGTTATATGAGAAATCTCTAAAATATTCATTATGCTTCCTCTTTACCTAAAATAAAATATAGAATCGGACCAGCAAAATTCATTCCAATAATGGTAACAATCAGCCACAATGTCCGGTTTCCACGTTTGTAATTCTTATGTGTAAGAACATGCCACAGCGTATATCCAAGAAGTAAAAATTCCACGATTACAAGCGGAATCAAAAACGGTAACATTTCAATAATCCTATTCATCAATTTAACTCCTTTAACTTCCTTTTTATTTCTTCAAATTCAGTCATTCCGTTTAATACAGTAAACGGCGGTGCATCTAATGTTTTTTTGGCATCCTCTAAAACAATTTTTCTATTACGCGGCGCCTTTGTTCCGTTATCCAACTCATTATCAAACCAATCTTCAATTCTATTAAAATAAGTGTCTCCATGCAGGTACAAATCTGCTGTGAAAAACAAATTAGACAGACACAAAACATACTTATCAATATGTTCCAGCGCTTTTTGCTTTTCATCATGTATCAAATAGCAGAGCGCTGCCTGATACTCAAAGGATAACAGACTATTGGGATTGAGTTCGGCAATTTTATAGATGTCTGCCACATGCCCAATACGGTCGATGGTTTCCTCGCACACAGATAAATTTTCACTATGCATCCAAAGATAACACGTTGCATTCGCCAGCAACGTCATTATATTCCCATACATACCGATTTGAGTATAGCCGTCTGCTTTCTCTTTGTCGCCAAGCATTGCATACGCCTGTGCAAGAAGAACACTGCTTTGATTTTCAAATGCGTTAGAAACAGAAAACTCCTCCAGCTCCTCCACGACTTCCTGCATACGTCCAGTCTGAAAATAAACAAATGTCTGAATCATAACCGCATTTCCGTGAATTTTCATATTTTTACAATTTGCTTTTATATGCTGACATAGCTTTTCAATATGCAGGCAGATGTCTTTTTGCCTCTCCTCCTCTGCCATTTTATAATGATTCAACCATAAAACACATATCTGTAACAAAAAAGGATAGCAAGAATAATAACGCTTTACATAATCTTGTGTTTCCTTCATCACTTCTTCAAAAGGACGTTCGGCAAAATCTTTTCCGAATCTTTGATAAAGATTTTGAATCTGCTCTTTTGCCAACTGCGGTGTATATCCTATCAACTGGTCTACTGTCACATCAAAGAATGCGGCAAGCAATGGCAAAATGGTTATGTCAGGAGTACTTTGATTATTTTCCCATTTTGAGACAGATGCTTTCGTGACACCTATAAATTCTGCCAACTGTTCCTGTGTGACTTTTTTATCGTGTCTTAATCGTACAATATTGTTTGCAATATTTAATCTATTCAAGTAAATCCCTCCCTTCTTCTATAGTTTAACCATAATAAAGGGCGAAATCAATGGAATGATACGATACTTTCGGAAACAAAATCAACCAACAAGAAACATTTTACTGTCATTGCAATGGTTTAAACGTTCGTATATCTTTCTATACTTTATTCTATTTCATCTATATCTTTAAAATAACTGCTATATGGCTCCCTCCTTAATAACCATACCTCTTCCTATATTTTAAGAACATAAAAACGGACAATGCAAGCGCCATCAATTCCGCCACAGGCGTTGCCAGCCAGATTCCATTCACGCCCAAAATAAACGGAAGCACGATCATAGTAATCAACATAAACACAAATGACCTTGAAAATGCCAGAACAGCCGAAACCACTCCGTTGGATAATGCAGTAAACATCCCACTTGCAAATATATTAAAGCCGATAAAGAACAGCACAATCGTACAGATTCTATTTCCAGTTACCGCCAAATCATACACCGGATTGTACGGACGGGCAAAAACAGACACCAGCGGCCTTGTCAGAAGCAAAGAAGCCGCAACCGTCACAAGGGAAATCCCTGCAATCACTCTCATGCTGACTGCAACCAGCTTCTTCAGCTTTTCGTGGTTCTGTTCCCCATAATAATAACTGAGCATCGGAGCCACACCATAAGAATACCCTGTATAAAGAGAGCTTGCAAACATCAGCACATACATGATAATGGTAACCGCAGCAACCCCATCCTCGCCCACATAATGCAGCATCGTCCAGTTAAACATCATTGTAATAATTCCTGTAACAAGCGCAGTCGCCATCTCCGAGCATCCATTTGTAGCTGCATTTGTAAGAACCTTAAACCGAAGCACAGGTTTCTTGAAATGCAGAAGGCTCTTTTTCCGGCTAAAAACAAACAATCCTACAACCGCCGTCACCGAATATCCCAGCCCCGTCGCAACTGCCGCCCCACTGATTCCCATGTCGAATCCGGCAATAAACACATAGTCAAGCACCATATTCAAGACACCGCCTGTTACCGAACACACCAGGGCAAGACTGGCCTTTTCGCTGGCAATCATATAAAGTGTAAAATTATTCATCAGAAGGATCGGCACTGTAAATACCAGATATCGGCTTAAATATTCCACACAATATCCTTCTACATCTGTGGAAAGATTCATCCCTGCAAAAATACGGTTCATGGCTAAGTACCCTGCCGCACACATGACAATCCCCACAATGACATTCACTAAAGTCAAGAAAGTAAAGTCCTCCTTGGCCTCTTCGTCTTTCTGCTCCCCCATCTTTTTCATAATGACCGCGCTGCCGCCGGTGGCAAGCATGGTGGAGATGGCTGTCACGAGCTGAATGATCGGCGCCGTCAAATTAATTGCCGAGAGAGCGTTTGTGCCAATCAGGTTCGACACAAACAGACCGTCTACCATTGTGTAAAAAGACATAAACACTGTCATTGCAATTGTTGGCACGGCAAATTTCAGGATATTTTTTAATGTTACAGGCTTTTCATATACATTTGAGTTCTCCATAAATTTTTCCTCCATTCATCTTGTATCGGTTTCCTGTGTATGGTATTATAGACCGTACAGTAACTGTTCGGTCAATACTGAATTCAAATTTTTATGGGGTGAACATGAATAAGAATAACAGGCTTCTCACAATCGGCCAGTTTGCAGCCATGCACGGCATCAATAAGAAAACACTTATGTGGTATGACGAGATTGGGCTGTTCAACCCAGCCATCATCAACCCCGCAAATGGATACCGCTGTTACACTTACTACCAAAGCCCTATCCTTGAAACCATCCTCCTTTTACGGGAGCTGGATGTTTCCATTCCTGAAATACAGGATTTTATGAAGAACCGGTCCGCCGGCAACTTAAAACACCTTCTGAAAGAAAGAATAACAGCCCTTGATATGCAGATTGCTCATCTGCAGGCAATCCGGACAACTTTATGTACACATCACCAGAACATGGACACTCTGCTGTCCATGGACTTATCTGAGATCAGCATCGTTGAAAAGGAGGAACGCTGTCTGGTTACGGTAGACGTAGACCAGGATACCACCTTCGAACAAGAAGTGGAACTGATTACTGCCGAAACTGAAAAATACCAGCTTGGACGTCTCCATAAAGCCTCTTATGGTTCCATGATCTCTGTCAGCAGCCTGCTAAATGGCAGCTTTGACGATTATTCCAAACTTTTTATTGAAATTCCTTTTCTTCCATATCAGAGCGGCCTGCACATCATGCCCAGCGGAAAATACCTGCGGGCTTTCCATCAAGGGAAATGGGAAGGTATCTCAAGGCGGTATCAGGAAATTCTTGATTATGCTAAACAACATAAACTCACTCTTCATGGATTTTCCTACGAAATGGGAATTAATGAAAATGTCATTGATCGGATTGAAGATTATATTATACAGATTGAAATTCCTATTAACGATTGCTGCTGTCGTTAAAAAGAATTTTTAAATGGGTGCTATCATTATTTTTGCACCCAAAATTTTTGCAAGCTTGAAGCATAGGAAGAACATTTCTGAAAAGAACAAAACGGATAGAATTGACTATATCCAAAATACAAGAAGCGGCATTGAAGGAATTTGGCGTAAACGATTACGCTGGTGGAACGATCAACAACAGCTGCAAAAATCGGAAAATATTTCGGGACAAGGTTCGACGCCAAAGCGATGAAAATGCTAGTTGCCCTACAGCGTATCAGCTTCGCTTTGTTCTTTGACTTCACTACATTTTCTCTGTTTCTTGACACAACAAAAGCCTGCACGAATTTTCTTCAATCCGACAGGCTCTTATTCTCGACCCTTAACATCTTTTTATCCATTTCTATTATCTATACCTATTTATCTGGCAAAATTATAGATCGCTTGACTTACACCTGATGCATCAACAACCATTGTAAAATATCTTCGTATTGTTTTCTATTCGCTGCTACATCTAATATCAACTCTGATAACTCTTTCTGTGTATATTCAACCTCATAACCATTTAATGTTAAGAACACTAACATGGCATGGACTCCAATTCTTTTATTACCATCTATCATTGCGTGATTTTTAACCAATCCATAGCATAGCCTCGCTGCCTTTGCCTGTATGCTTGGATATAATTCTTCTCCGCTATAAGATTGAAATGGACTTTCTAATGCAGATTCAAGCAAGTTTGCATCTCTAATTCCATCACTTCCTCCGGTAGCTTCTATTAATTGAGTGTGAAGTAATAGAATCTGTTCCTTGGTCATCTTTATCATTTTGCAAGCACCTCATAGGCTTCTCTATTTTTCTCAATTAGCCTTTTCGATATACTCAGCACATCTTCACTTAATGCAACAGTATCATTATCTGCTTTGCTAAAGTCTATGACAAGATATCTTGGTACATTGTTTTTCAAAATGACAGCTGTTCCATGTTCATCCACTAATCTTGCTACTTTAGAAAAATTCTGGTTAGCTTCAGTAATAGAAACCATTGTATTTGTATTTATTGTCATCGCTCACGCCTCCCAACAGTTTTATAATTTTATTATATCCACTTTATAGGATAAATTCAACCTATTCTTCCTCATTACTTACTACTCCCATTTGAAAAAGCAAAGGGATACTCCGATACAAATGGCGGCAAGTACTACCATAACGATCATTGGAACAAAAGTGTTTTCTATCGGAAGTCCTAACGAAGCAGCTTTTAAAAGTTTTATCCCTTGCGTCAAAGGCAGAATATCCATTATTTTTTGCATTGCCTCCGACATTACCTCATACGGCAGGGTTACTCCTGAAAAAATAAGCATTGGGAAATAAAGCAGGCTTGCAATCACACTTGCTGTCTGAGAGTTCGGGGAAATGCCGCCCACCATCATACCGATGCTGAATATTAACAACATAACCAATAGATAGCTGCCAAGAAAAGCAACGATGGAACCTGTACTGCTAAAATCATCGCAGGACTAACAGGAGTAACTTTAAAACGCTTCCATATTTTTTTATTTCGGTAATCAGATACTACCAGAGGCAAGCCCATAACGCCGCCTGCACAAATCGCAATCGTTGTCAGAACCCCAAAGGGCTGCTCCAGAAACGTGTACTCCGCGCCCGGAGAAGCAGGTTTATTGCCATAAATAACACCAAGCAGAATCAAAACCACAAGCGGAATAGGCGGGAATTTCTTTCTATCTCCCTTTGCACGGCATAATACTGGCGATTTTTGAAAATGCCAAAAATGGGCGCAAAAAAACAGGAAAACTTTTCTTGATTTCCTGTCTTGGTGTGCCGTTCTATGTAGCGGCGGTTATCATTCAGTTTTCTTTTGACTACAATTCCACAAACTGGAATTTATCATACTAAAACTTTAACTTTGATTTTTCGTAATTATAGGGTATGCTTGTCCCCACAACGACATCTTCAATCTTTTCGATGATCAGCCAATCGTCCATGTTGCCCTGATGGTCAAAAGCAAGGTGGGGTATTTCTTCAACATTTTCAAATTCCACTAAGCACAGACATTTCTTGTGTCATCGTACCTTTTGCTTATCCGACAAGTTTAGCTTGCCCTGATTGTCTGCAAGCGTTTTGGTAATTTCTTCATCAGACAATTTCACATAATTTTGAACTGCTTTTACAGTGGCGGCTACCGTTATCTCTGCACTTCCTTTTTCCATGAAGTAAAGCTGCTCACCCTCAAAAACCCTGCTATGGGGAATTTTTCTCCCTGCCGCTCCGCGCACAACCATTGTTTTCGTTCCGGCTAAAATCTTATCTAATACCTTTTCGCCTTTTTTGCCTGCGTTATCGCAGTACACCAAATGCACCATTTCAGCATCCTCCCAATAAAATCCCGATTGTGATTTGAGGATTTTTAAGGGAAACATTAGCTGTTATATTTTGTTATTAAAATATCCGCTAACCCTTGAAAATACTAAGTTTATCGCAGCTGAGCTTTCCCTTATCGTTTCCCTTGTGTTATATCTTCCCATAGGGCATTACGAACCCTGATAAGGGAAAAAATAAGGGAAACAAAATCACATAAAACATTATAACACAAAATGGACAGATATGGTGAATTGATGGAAATGCTTTCAAAATTCAAGAAAGGAACTGATAAATATGAATATCATTTATGCAACATACAATACCTACCATAATAGCATTGATATCTATACTTACGCAGGCTATTTTTTACGAATAGATTGTAGAAAAGCAGAGGAAGGATTAAAAACAACACCGTGTTCTGAGTGTGCCTTAAATATTTTAGCAATAGATAAACCTCTTGAATATGCAAGTCTATATCTTGGAAGATGTATGCAGATATGGGTAGATGCGGAAGATTCATTAGAATTATGGTAACACACTTTTCCATAACAAAGGACTGGTTAACAAATCAGTCCTTTATTTCTACAAAGAGGAATGTTATAATATTTTCGGTACACTACCAAGAGAACTGTGATATGTCTATTATTGAGACTGTAAAAAATCTTGTGTCTATAAACAAAAAATATTTCTTGATATGAATTAGATATGTAGAAAAATGTTGTCACATATGGGATATTGTCAATATTGGTTGACACTTTTTTTGCAAGGATATCAATGCCTAAGCAG
>OFEZ01001096.1_pt1 | contig 15952 bp, 12 predicted proteins | sample 1521241 | NCBI WGS metagenome assembly OFEZ01 (sample SAMEA3504099, study PRJEB24116) | mouse gut metagenome | biome: mouse gut; feature: mouse-associated habitat; material: faeces | place: Denmark | collected 2011
TCTAAGGAAGGCAAGGCCGCGACGGGAAAACCGCCGTGGCCTTCGTCTTTTTAAATCGTCAGGGTCACGTAGCGAATGATATTTTTATATATCTTTGTTTCATGTTACCTAAAGTTTGTCATATTTATCGCGCCGGGTCCAAGAGTACTTCTGAGTTAAAGAAGGAGGCTCGTTCCGTAGACGCTGATTTTATACTTCTGTGTGTTGATGAATCTGTACCACATCTGTATCCAATGTCTGTTGACCGGATGATTAAAGTGGCTGATTCGGTTAGTGCTTCAATTGTCTACTCTGATTACAGGCTGATAAGTGATGACAGTGTAGAGACTGTTGTACTTATAGAGTGCAGTGATGGTGGCGTGCTTCGAGATGATTTTGATTATGGTCCGGTTTTGTTGGTACGGCGAAGCTGTTTTGTCGAGGCTCTTGGGAAGTGTGATGCTGATTACCGATACTGCGCGTTATATGCTGCGATATTGATAATGTCCTGCAGCGGGAAGCTTCCTTTTCACATCTCCGAAACTCTTTATGAAATCAAAAAAACTGATAATCGGAGTGCTGAGCAGAAGATGTTTGATTATGTCGACTCTGTCAAAGAGTTGCGTCAGCGGGAGTGTGAGAGTGCGGTTACATTATATTTAGGTATGATAAATGCACTTGTCGGGGTTAATGATGAGCCTGTTGTACTGTCCGGAGATTTTCCGGTGGAAGCATCAGTCATTATTCCTGTCAGAAACCGTGTATCTACAATTGCCGATGCGGTTAATAGCGCTTTGGCACAGACTACGGATTTTGACTTCAACGTTATTGTAGTTGACAATCATAGCTCGGATGGGACCACGGAGTATCTTCGCTCAGTCAGTGACAGCCGTTTGGTTCATATTATTCCGGATGAATTGCATCTGGGGATAGGCGGTTGCTGGAACAGAGCGTTACAGGATGCTCGGTGTGGCCGATACGCTGTGCAGCTCGACAGTGATGACAAATATAGCACTGATGCTACATTACAGCGGATAGTTGATTGCTTTCATGAAGGTGGAGCGGCTATGGTGGTAGGTTCGTACATGCTTACTGACTTTGACGGAAATGAAATTCCTCCAGGGTTGATAGCGCACCGTGAATGGACTCGAGAGAATGGACCTAACAATCTGCTCCGTGTTAATGGAATGGGTGCGCCGCGGGCATTTGCTACAGAGATAGCCCGCCGGTATCCTATGCCTGACGTATCGTATGGCGAGGATTATGCTATGGCCATTAGAATAAGCCGCAGTTATCGCATTGACCGTATTTATGATTGTCTGTATTTATGCCGGCGTTGGAAGGGTAACAGTGATTCAGCATTGAGCCGCGACAAGATAAATGTCAACAACCGGTATAAAGATATGCTACGTACCATCGAACTTAATGCCCGCAGAAAGAAATGAATATTGACGAATTTTTCAGCGCACAGCTTGAAGCATGGCCGGCAGCCGCGGCGGCTTATCGAAATCTTGAGCAGGTTTTAGTGAGGACAATTGACGTAGACGGCGCTGAGGTAAGGTTGCAATGCAATCCTGCGAGGGCTGTATCGACTGACGCCAAAGTCGATTCGGCTTCCATTGCAGCCCGTCGCTGTTTCCTGTGCAGTGATGCCCGGCCGGCTGAGCAGATGTCATTGGCAGTGCTTGACGGGAAATATGAACTGCTTGTCAATCCATATCCTATATTCAATCCGCACTTTGTAATAGCCGAACGCAAGCATCTGCCTCAGCAGATTGCAGACAGACTTGCCGATATGGTGAGCCTCGCTGAGCGGATGCCGGGATTCTCACTGTTCTATAATGGAGCCAAGTGTGGCGCATCCGCACCGGATCATCAGCATTTTCAGGCTGTGCATTCTGACGAACTGCCTGTATGGAAGAATATTTACGATGCAGATGCCGTAGTGCCCGGCAATCCAATACGTATTGCAGCACCGTGTGCGCAGACGCTGCTTAAAGATATGGAGGATGCTTTGGGAATGCTCCCGGGAGATCCGGAGCCTGATGTGAATATCTTTGTCAGAGCTGACGGCGGGTGCTATCAGGCTGTCATATATCCGCGCAGGGCACACCGTCCGTCATGCTATTTTGCAGAAGGTGATGAGCGTGTGGCTGTCAGCCCAGGAGCCATAGATATGGCGGGTGTGATAGTGACACCGCGTGAAGAAGATTTCGCAAAGCTTGATGCCGGAATGGTGAAAAAGATTTATCAGGAGGTGTCAATGCCGCCGCAGCGTACCGTGGATGTCGGGATAATGACAGTACCTTCCGTGGAGGTCAGTTTTCATGGCGAGTTCTTCGGTATAGACCCTGCGGAGGATAAAAAAGTGCGATATGACGCATCGGCAATCAGTTCGGAACTGAGAATCGCACCGATGTTTGACAACTCCGAGTTCTCAATAGGCGGTGTCACTATCGGGGTGGGATTCCATTGGCAGCGCGAGGAAGAGCAGCGTTTCAGAGGCGAATTACTGCTTAAGCCGGCTGCTGAAGGGACGATAGCTGTAGTCAACCGCATAGGTGTGGAGGATTATCTGGCGAGCGTAATATCGTCGGAGATGAACGCCGGCTCACATATCGAATTTCTGTCAGCCCATGCCATCATTTCGCGTAGCTGGCTTATGGCCCAGATAGAGCCACGCATGCCTTGGCCGGGTGAAATGACAGAATCGGATGATGTGACGATAAAATGGTATGACCATGATGACCATACGCTGTTTGATGTATGCGCCGATGACCACTGTCAGCGGTATCAGGGTGTAGGACGTATCAGCGGAACCAAAGCCCACCGGGCAGTAGGGATGACCCGTGGACTTGTGCTGACCGATGGAGATGGCTCGCTTGTTGATGCCCGCTTCTCCAAATGTTGCGGAGGAGCCACTGAGGAGTTCTCCACATGCTGGCAGGATGTCAGTCTGTCATATCTGCAGGCATTTACCGATGATATACCGGCAAGGTCACTTCCTGATCTGCGCTGTGAAGGCGAAGCTGTGAAATGGATATACGGACGTCCGGATGCTTTCTGTGCCCGGGCATCGGATGAAATCAAGGCCACAGTGCTTAATGGATATGACCGTGAAATTCCCGATCTGTACCGATGGGAAGTGACTTATGATGCAGATGAACTTGCCTCTATAATACTGGAGAAATCGGGCATTGATTATGGTGAACTGCTGGAGTTGAAGCCACTGCACCGCGGACCGTCAGGTCGGATTGACCGATTGCTTATCCGGGGTACAAAGCGGAGCCGTGTCATAGGGAAAGAGCTGGAAATCCGGCGCACGCTTTCACGCACACATCTTTACAGCTCCGCATTTGTTGCCAAGCCTGAATATGAAGGTGACAGCCATGTTCCTGCCCGATGGATTCTGAAAGGTGCCGGTTGGGGCCATGGCGTAGGGCTGTGTCAGATAGGGGCTGCCGTGATGGCCACCGAAGGGTACGACCACAAGGCTATTCTCAATCATTATTTTCCGGGAACTAAACTTACCGAATTATGAAAAGTAAAGGATGGGCATGGGTGCCCACGCTGTATTTTGCCGAGGGATTACCGTATGTAGCGGTGATGACGGTGAGTACCATCATGTACAAACGCCTTGGTATTTCTAATTCTGAAATAGCGTTCTATACAGCATGGCTCTATCTTCCGTGGGTAATAAAACCGTTCTGGAGCCCGATTGTAGATATTCTGTCTACGCGCCGGCGTTGGGTGATAGCCATGCAGTGGCTCATAGCCGCAGGCTTCGGGAGTGTGGCGTTGGCACTTCCTACCTCGATTTTTTTCAGTGCATCGCTCTGTGCTTTCTGGATTGTGGCGTTTTTGTCAGCCACACATGATATTGCCGCCGATGGATTCTATATGCTCGGCCTCAATGAAAACCGACAGTCGTTTTTTGTAGGCATCAGAAGTCTGTTCTATCGGCTGGCTCTTGTTGTAGGGCAGGGCGCCTTGGTAGTGTTCGCCGGGTATCTTGAGGCACGCAGCAGTTCGGCCAATTCCGCATGGATGCTTATATTCTTCATGATTTCCGGAGCGTTTCTGCTGCTTGCGCTGTACCATAGTGCCGTGCTTCCGCATCCGGAGGCCGACCGCCGGCGTGACACGCGCACGGTGAGCGATGTGGTAAGAGAATTCGGCGCTACCTTCCGGACATTCTTCACGCGCAAGGGTATCGGAATAGCTCTGGCATTCATGCTGCTCTACCGTTTTCCGGAGGCACAGTTGCTGAAGCTTATCTCTCCGTTTCTGCTTGACTCCCCTCAGGCCGGAGGGCTGGGACTAACAACCATGCAGGTAGGGATAGCTTACGGAACCGTGGGGACCATAGGGCTTATGCTCGGAGGAATAGGCGGCGGTATTCTTGCGGCGGCCGGTGGGCTCAGGCGATGGCTTATGCCTATGGCGTGGAGCATGTCGCTCACCTGTCTGACATTTGTATATCTGAGTTTTCATGCCCCGGGGAGCGATTCATTCGCTGTGGTGAACATCTGTATCTTCCTTGAGCAGCTGGGCTACGGATTCGGCGGCACGGCTTACATGCTGTATCTGATGTACTTCTCCGAGGGTGAGTGGAAAACATCGCATTATGCCATGTGTACCGGAATAATGGCTCTGGGAATGATGTTGCCCGGCATGGCGGCGGGATGGCTTCAGGAGACGATAGGCTACGGACCCTTCTTCATATGGACATGCGTGTGCTGCGCGCTTACAATCCTTGTAAGCTCTCTGGTGAAAGTTCCCGCGGACTACGGACGGGCAAAAAGAGGTAGTTAAATTAATATAAACCGGTGTTTTATTGCGATTAAAAGGCGTATCTTTGCGCAAAACCGTACAATTATTTGTTTAAACTAAAAAAGTAAATATATGAAATCACGCTTATTTATCGTATTGGCGGCAGCTGCAGCAGTGACTCTCACCGGCTGTACCACCAACAAGAAGCTCGCCGAGCTTCAGAGCCGCCATGATGCGCTTCAGCAGGAGTACAGTGATACGAAAGTGGCTCTTGCCGAAAGCCGTGCAAACGCCCGCAATCTTGAGCAGATGCTTGAGGGTGCGCGTAAGAACAACGAGGATCTGAAGAAAGCTTATGCCGACCTTAAAGGCTCGCTTGACCAGAGCATCCAGCAGTCAACTCAGGGAAGCATCAATATCTCAAAACTCGTTGACGAAATCAATGCCTCCAACCGCTATATCAAGCAGCTCGTTGACGCCAAGACCAAGAGCGACTCGCTGAATATAGCTCTTACCAACAAACTCACCCGTTCACTGTCGCGCGACGAGCTTCAGGAAGTTGACGTGAAGGTGCTGAAAGGTGTGGTTTACATCTCACTTGCCGACAATATGCTGTTTAAGTCAGGCAGCTATGAAGTGAATGACCGTGCCATGGAGACTCTCAGCAAGATCGCCAAGATTATAAAGGACTACGGCGATTATGACGTGCTTGTAGAGGGTAATACCGACGATGTGCCCATCTCACGTACCAATATCCGCAACAACTGGGACCTCAGCACACTGCGTGCATCATCAGTGGTGCAGGTGCTTCAGAATCAGTTCGGCGTGAATCCGCAGCGTCTTACCGCCGCCGGCCGTGGCGAATTCAATCCTATCTCGGACAATACTTCCGACCTTGGCCGTCAGCGCAACCGCCGTACCGAAATTATCATCACTCCGAAGCTTGACCAGTTCCTTGATCTGATTGACGAAGCTCCGGAAGCTGAGCAGAAGTAAAATAAACGGACATTACCGTATATAAATACCGGCGTCACTTATCATGGTGGCGCCGGTATCTTTTCATCAGTATGTGATTAGCTTATCTGTTGTAGAAGTTGAGTATTCTCAGGCGGAGGAGCCATTCATATTTAGCCTGTATGGCTTCTGCGGCCGATTTGGCATAGGAGGTTTTGGCCTGCTCAAACTCAGTAGGGGTGGCCCGGCCGTAGTTGTACTTCTCCTGCATGGCCAGCATCGCTTCGCGTGAGGTGTTGAGGGCAATGGCACTTGCCGTCTGTTTCTTCTCAGCGGCTACAGCCTGATAATAAGCCTGCTGGATGGTCTTGTACATGCGTGTGGTGGCATCGTCAAGCTGCAGGCGTGCGTTCATCTGCTCCACCTTGGCCCGGCGGATGGAATTGCGTGTGGAGAAGGCATCAAATATCGGGACGCTGAGTGTGAAGCCGATCGATTTGTTGAAATTGTCGCGCATCTGGCGTCCGAACGAGGGATTCTCAATACCGTTAAGATGATAGTAGCTGCTACCAAGGCCGGCGTTGAATGACAGGCGGGGCATATAGCCTGTACGCGCCAGGCTTACCGAGCGTTCGGAGGCATCGATAGCCAGACGGCGGGCACGGATATTGTGGTTGTTCTGAAGCGCACGCTGATAGACATCGTCGGGTGACATCAGCGGCATGCGGTCCTCGGAGAGAGGCTCTATGTCGAATCCGTCGACAGTTGTAAGCTCCAGCAGTTGTGCGAGATCAACGAGTGCAAGCTGACGGTCATTGCGGGCATTTACCTCCGAGAGTTCATCCTGAGCCACCTGATTGCGGGCTTGCGTGAGATCGAGTTCGGGTATTTTGCCCGCCTCAAACAGCTGTTCCTGCCGCTTCAGCTCGATATTAGAGATACGCAGCTGTTCCAGGGTCACGGCGTGAATCTCTCCGGCATAAAGCACCTGAAGATACTGGGTTATGACGTTGAGCTCCACGTCATCCTTTGCTGATTCCTCCATTTCAATCAGTGTGCGCAGGTTGGCCTTCTGATAGTCGAGGCGGCGTACTGCCGACAGTCCCTGAAACAGCGGGAGCGACAGATTGACATTCCATCCTGTGCTCGAAGTGTTGCGGCTCACGTAGGTATTGTCAGAGGTCAGTCCACGGCCGAAATTGAATGACTGCGAAGCTCCGGCCGACAGCTGTGGCAGAAATGCATCCTTCGCTTCGGTCACTGACAGCTCACCCTGCAGGCGGTCAAGTGAGCGTGAGCGTACCGTGATGTTATGCTCTATGGCGTAGTTGATGCAGCTGTCAAGACTCCATGGTGTGGCTGCTGTTGCCGACAGGCTGCCTAATACCACACAGCCTGCCGTCACTATTGCTGATACGTGTCTGTTCATTTCTCTTCTTTCTTTTCTTCTCCGCGGAGTATGGTTTTGCTGTCAATACCTGATTTCACCTCAATGTCAATACCGTTGCTTATGCCTGTAGTTATTGACTTACGCTCGAATTTCTGCTTAGGCACGCTGTCAGTCAGGCAGTAGACGAATGTGCTGTCGCCGGAAAATTCCACAATTGCTTCGGGAACCGACAGCACGCTCTTGGCTCCGTTGAGTGTCACTGTGGCATTGGCGCTGTATCCGGCACGCATCTGCACACCTTCCGGCAGCTGAAGTGCCGCCTTGACCTCAAAGGTATTTGCTCCGTTGCTTTCGGTGCCTTTAGGCGATATATATTCTATGGTAGCTGAGGGGTTGACGTCCGATAGAGCTCCTATCTCTATAGTCATGGGCATTCCTACCGCCAGATTGCCAACCTCAGTTTCGTCGACGGTGCCTTTGAAAATCAGATTGTTCATATCGGCGATGGTGGCTATCGTGGTGCCGTCGTTGAACGTATTTGACTGTATGACTGACGAACCCACTTTGACCGGCACGTCAAGAACAAGTCCGGTTATAGTGGCGCGTACCATTGTGTTGCTCTCCGAGGCATTGTACATCGATACTCCTTGTTTCACGATATTCACGGCATCCTGAGCGGAGGTAACCTCTTCGCGTGCACGGTTGTAGGCGGCAAGAGTACCTTCGTATTCCTCGCGGCTTATCACTTTCTTCTCATAGAGCGAGCTGTTGCGCTCGTGCTTCTGCCGCGCCTCTTCAAGATTGATGCGCGCCACATTCACGCGGTTTTCGGCCGATGACAGCTGTGAAGCCTCCGGGATGACCTTGATTCGGGCTATTACATCGCCGGCCTTGACCATCTGGCCCGGCTCGACGTTGATTTCCGTGATGATGCCTGATATCTGTGGCTTCACGGCTATTTCGTCGCGCGGCTCTATCTTTCCGGTCAATACCGTGGTGCGCTCAATGTCGATGACCTTAGGTGTTACTGTCTGGTAAATGACATCCTTTGTCTGTGAATTCTTGTACAGGAAGATGAATGTTCCCGCAAAGATCAGGGTTATCACAACCCATAGCAAGATTTTGAATACCTTTTTCATATCTGTTTTTTCTGACTTAATTTCGGGTGGAAGTTATTTGGAGTTCAGAGCCTCGATAGGCTTGATGCGCATGGCTTTGATGGCGGGGATGAACCCTGCCGCCGTTCCGAGTACGGCGAAAGCCACCATTATATATACCGCATGGCTGAACCGGAGTTCAAAGCCGGCATGTCCGAGCGTGGGGCTGTAGGTCATGTGGTCGGCCACGCCGAGTATCAGGGTGGCGAGTGTGAGTCCGGCCAGTCCGGCTATGGCGGTGAGCACCATCCCTTCGGAAAGTACCTGCACAATGATGTCGCGCGGTTTGGCGCCTATGGCACGGCGTATGCCTATCTCCTGTGTGCGTTCCTTGACTATGATCCACATGATATTGCCTACTCCTATTATTCCGGCCATAAGTGTCCCGGCGCCGACGAAGAGCGCTATCAGGCTGAACGCCGTGAAGAGCATGTCGACCTTGCCGAACTCCTCCGATATATCCTGAAAGTTGAAAGCATTGTGGTCATCGGGGTGTATGGGATGATTCGAGCGGATGATACGTTCGAAAGCCGGACGCATGTCCGTGGGCCTGAAGCCAGGTTTGGCCGTGAAGAGAAACACATCCACGTTTGTACCGCGGTTGAACGCACGGCGCAGTGTGGTGAAGGGGAGTGTCACCGAGTCATCGATGCGTGAGCCGAAGTTGAGTTCCGAGGTCTGGCCGGCCACCCCTACCACCTGGTAGAACAGTCCGTTGACCGATACGAATTTCCCTATAGGGCTTGCTTCGCCAAACAGTTCGTTGGCCACATTGCGCCCAAGTACGGCTACCTTCCGGGTGTGCGATACGTCGCTTTCATTTATGAAACGTCCTTCGTAAATAACCGGGAGCTGGATTCCGGCATAGCCACCCTCCACGCCTGATGCGTAGGTGCCTGTCGATTTCGACCCGTAGGCCACGGTCACTCCGAATCCGGTCATGGCCGACGATGATTCTATCTGCGGCACGAGGCGGCGTATGGCACTGATGTCGGCGTCGTCGAGCTGCCAGGTGTAGCCTTTGTTGAATCCATGATAGGACATTGTGGTGCGTCCGCCGAACAGGAATCCCATGTTGGTGGCAAATCCGCTGAAGTTGCGCCGGAGCATTCCTTCGGCACCCGAGGCTCCGCCCCATAGCAGAGCCAGCATGGCTGTGCCCCAGAAAATACCGAACGCTGTGAGGAATGTGCGCGTTTTGTTGCGGGCGAGGGTTGTGCCTATCTCGCGCCAGTTGTCGAGGTCAAATAGCGGGTTATTCATCGCGCAGTGCTTCTACAGGTTTGACTTTTGTTGATTTTATGGCAGGGAAGAGGCCGGCCATAGCTCCGGCTATTATCAGGACTATGGTGACTTCAACGGCTATCGACAGGTCCACTCCGGGATTGAGAATCACTTCATTGTTACCTATCAGCGCTCCAAGTCCGGCGGTGAGGGCCATGCCGGCCACTATACCTATGTAGCCGAACAAGGTGGTTATGGCCACACTTTCCGTCACAACCTGAAGCATGATGCTGCGTGGTTTGGCACCGATGGCACGCCGTATCCCTATTTCATGGGTGCGCTCGCGCACCGATACGAACATGATGTTGCTCACTCCTACTATGCCGGTGAGGAGGGTCAGTATGCCGAGCACCCAGATGAAGGTGGTGAGAAGCCCCATGGCTGTCTGCGAGGTCAGATAGTTGTTGAAGCGGTTCCAGATATGTACGGCTCCGGTGTCGTCTTTGTCAAACGAGCGGGTGCGCGACAGTGTGGACCGTATGTTGCTCTCAAGCTCCTCTCCATCGGCTTCAGATTGCAGGTTGGATGCTATTACGGTGATTTCGCCCACACGTCCATTGTTGCCCGACAGTTCGAGGGCTGTTGTGTAGGGGGTGTAGGTCTTGCTCTGCCATGGGTGGGAGTAGACTCCCACCACAAGCCACGACAGCTTCATGGCGTTTACACGCTTGCCTACAGCATTACCGGCCGAGCCGAACAGCTGCTCTGCATTTTTTTCGGAGAGAACCACCACCTTGCGCTTCTGTTCCATATCGGCCTGATTGATGAAGCGGCCGCTTATCATGTCGATTCTGCTCAGATTGGCATCCTCGGGGAATACGCCTGACATTCCATCGGTCAGATAATCGCGTTGTGTCGACACCATTGCAGAGTCAAGTGTCTTTGTGGCGCTCACTGACTTTATGTGGCTGCGGTTGTCAGCCTCGAGGGCCTTGATGTCGGTGTTGAGCAGCTCTATACGGCGCCCCTCCTTATATCCCTTGTAAGGCTTTGATGTCCATCCGCCCCATACGTTCATTGAGCTTGTGGCATCCGGATTCATTCCGGCTTCAAAGGCATTGATCATACCTTTCGACAGGCCGAGAAGCACAATCAGCAGGAATATGCCCCACGCCACGGCAAATCCCGTGAGAGCGGTGCGCAGCTTGTTGTGGCTGAGCGTCTGGATTATTTCGCGGAACAGGTCAAACATTTTTGCAGTCCGGAATGATCAGGTTATCGTCAGGGTTCACTATCCGGCCGTCGGCTATGCGGATTATACGGTTGGTCTGAGCGCCCACGCCGGGGTCGTGAGTCACTATCACCACCGTCATTCCGCTTTCGTTTACCTGACGGAACACTTCCATCACCTCGCGTGAGGTCACCGAGTCAAGAGCGCCCGTCGGCTCGTCGGCAAGAATTATCGAGGGCTTGGTGATGAGGGCACGCGCTATGGCCACACGCTGTTTCTGCCCGCCCGACAGTTCGCCCGGCAGATGATGGGCGCGGTCAGCGAGCCCCATGCGTTCAAGCTGCTCCATGGCCAGATTGTTGCGCTTGCGGCGCGATATCCCCTGATAGAACAGCGGCAGCGCCACATTCTCAATGGCATTCTTATAGCTGATGAGGTTAAATGACTGGAACACAAATCCTATCATGCGGTTGCGGAGCTCTGAGGCACGGTTTTCGCTCAGATTGCGTATCGTCACGCCGTCAAGCACATACTCGCCCGAATCATAATTGTCGAGGATGCCGAGTATGTTCAGAAGTGTGGATTTTCCGGAGCCCGATGCGCCCATGATGGACACGAATTCACCCCGCTCGATATCGAGGTTTATATCTTTGAGCACGTGCAGCGGCACTGCTCCGGGGTAGGTCTTGTTAATATCTTTCAGATGAATTATCATAGTGACTATTTAGACGCAAGGTTTGGAAGATAGTTGCACGCGGCGATGAAATTGTTGAAAAAAATATTTGCATGATTGAACACGGGTGCTTATCTTTGTGTTGTAAAGATACAGCAAGAGAGCTATAGAAGATTGAAAATATAACCACATCAAAGTTGATTGGGAAACTCATCAATTATATGTGAAATACCGAGACAAGCTTAGCCGGCTGATGGCGGGCCCCATCCCTGCAAAGGGAGGCTTAATTAGCCCAGGCGGATTACAAAGGCAGGCGAGCGCTCAAATCCTGTCATTCGGAGTTTCATCGCATCCTTTGGTGTGGCCCTAAACGGAAAGCCCGATATAGAATCAGTTCTATACCGGGCTTTCTTGTCATTTGCCGTGAGGGGATTGGGGATTCCACTAAAACACCTTTATGGTAATCCATATATTTTTGATTTTCAGGCGTTTTATTGGTTTGAAATGTCGGAATTACAGGCAAGAATATATATCTTTGCTTGTAAACGTTATGTAAATTCAGGCTATCAAGCCTGTCGCAGTACCAGGGACTGACAGGTTAAAACCAATTAATATTCACACGTATGAAAAAGCTTTACACATTCAGCAGCATAATAGGAATGCTGCTTCTTGCTCCCTCCGTTCTGGCTGATGACTATAATGTCAACGGACTGAAGTATACCATTCTTTCCGCTGAAGATCGCACGGCCAGTGTGAGCGGCTATGTAGGAACCCTTCCTGATGATGTCATTGTACCCGAGGTAGTGACATTGGACGGTACGGACTATACCGTGACGCAGATAGGCGAAGTGGCATTCACAAGAACTTCGATCAAGACCATAAGTCTTCCTAATACTATCGAGCGGATATGCATGGGCAGTTTCGAGAACTGTACCTCGCTGACTTCATTTACCGTGCCTGCATCGGTCACATGTATAGAAGACTTCGTGCTTCAGTATCTTGATGCCTGTACCGAATATGTAATAGAGGATAGTGACGAACCGATATATATCGGGCGTCAGAATTTGCGCAATGGCGCTTCTTTCAGCTGCTATATGGGCCGTGACCTCATCACCGATGGACTTCAGAAGATTGATTATATCTTCGGTGGAAACTGGCGGGTGAACAGTATCGTGATTGGCAAGGGGGTTACTTCGATTCCGGAGGATTACATTTTTTCTTGTGACGAGCTTGAATCAGTGCGTTTCGAGGAGGGGTGTAAGGAGATAGAGACTTATGCCATACATAACAATCCTGTTTTGAAAGAGGTTATAATGCCCTCATCAGTCACAAAGATAGGGGAAAGATCTATTGCCAGCAATCCAGCTCTGACCACCCTGATTCTCCCCTCTGAACTTGAAGATCTTCCCGATATGTTAAGCGGCTTAAAATCACTGAAAAGTATAACCATACCACCGTATGTCAGCACTATATCCCACGCTTTTTTCTCTGGTACGGTGATTGACGAAGTGCGTTCGCAGGCTATAGTGCCGCCGGTATTGGACTACAACAGTACGTCATTTTATAATTACGCCGGATGCTCCTCAGCCACTCTGTATGTACGCCCTGACTGCGGAGATGCCTACCGTACAGCTCCGGGATGGAAGGATTTCGGAAACATCGTGGAGTCAGCCGATGTAGCTGCGATAGAGGGCGTGGAAACCGATGGCAGCTTCGATGGTCAGGTACGAGTGATAAGCATGGGTGGCGTTGAGGTTTACAGCGGTGCATATGATGAAATGCCCCGCCTGCAGCCCGGAGTATATGTGGTGACTGACGGACTCAACTCACGAAAAATGATTGTAAAACCTCTGTAACATCAATTGTATGAAAAGGTCTATACCATTTGTGCTGGCGCTGCTGGCCTCTTTCCCGTCAGTGGGTCAGACTTTTCAGGACGCTTATGGCACGCTCAACTACGAGGTGATCTCAGCTCAGGAAGGTACATGCCGTGTTACCGGGGCAAGCTCCCCGGCAATAGCCACTGCAATTATTCCGGCCGAAGTGACGCACAATAACGTAACTTACAAGGTGATGGAGATAGGCGACGGGGCATTTGCCGGATGCACGGATCTGACACATCTTGAAACAGCTGCCTCTGACCTGCCGATTAAGTTCGGCCATGACGCCCTGAAGGACGTGGAACTGACCACTGTGGTGCTTGGACGTGATTTTACCTGCTCGGTCAACGATGAGCCGTTTGACAATATGTCCTCAATCACATCGCTGTCATTCGGTAGCGGGGTGACACGTATCCCCAGTTTCTGGTTCCACGGTACAAAGAATCTGAAATCGGTAAGAATATCGGGTAAGATAGAGAGTATCGGGGTCGCAGCTTTCGACAACAGCGGTCTGACCTCCGTGACTATCGATAGCCAATATCTGACTACGATAGGGAGCGAGGCTTTCCAGGGGTGTCCGTTAAGTACGGTATCGCTTCCGGCATCACTGAAATATATAGGCGATGCGGCGTTTGCCTCCACATCATTGAGCTCGATTACTATTCCCGCCGGAGTGATTTCTATCGGAAGGAATGCTTTTTCCAATTGCACATCGTTGGGTAGCTTCACTGTCGCATCGGGAAACAAGACTTTTGCATCTTCACAAGGACTCCTGTACACCTACGGATATGAAAAATTGCTTCAGGTGCCGGCAAACAAGCGGCCTGTGTATTTCCACTCCAATATGAAGGAGATTGGCGAATATGCTTTTAACGGATGCAATGTGCTGTTTGTCAACGTTCCTGAGGGGGTGACGTCGATAGGGGAGCAGGCTTTCCGCAACTGCCGGAAAATGACTTCAGTCACGCTCCCTGAAAGCCTGACAAAGGTAGGGGCGGGTGCTTTCACCTATTGTACGGCGCTGACCACGATTAATTTCCCCTCCGGCCTTACCGCTATACCTGATGAGGCATTTCTGGGTGCAGGTCTTAAGACGCTTGAGCTTCCGTCAACTATTACCTCGATAGGAGCAAAGGCATTCAGCATTTGTCCGTCGCTGGCATCGGTTACGGTGCCCGGAAGTGTCACCTCCATGGGTAGCGGCGTGTTCATGAACTGTAATAAACTTACCTCTGCCACTCTTGGTGAAGGCATCGGTTTTATAACCGAAAGCATGTTCAGCGGATGCTCTCTGCTTGCCGATATAACAATACCGCAGTCAGTGGCTGTGATTGAGAACAGTGCTTTTGCCGGGTGTTCAGCAATAAAGGAGGTGCGCCTGCCCGAATGGCTGGAGAAGATAGGCGACAATGCTTTCAGCGGTGTCAATCTGACCGGAGTGTACAGCGTGGCCACCAAGCCCGGTACGCTGTCGGCAAGTAGCTTCAGCAACAAGACATTCCTCGCGGGTACGCTCTATGTCCCGGTAGGACTGAAGGCTGTGTATCAGGCAGCCCCGGTGTGGCGTCTGTTCAGCAATATCGTTGAGTCAGAGGAGCTGAGTGCCATAGATGGCGTCACGGCTGATGATGAAACCGCTGTAAGGGTTTACAATCTTCAGGGTGTGCTGATCTACTCAGGTGAAAAATCGGATATGCCCGCGCTTCCTGCCGGCATATATTTGATCAACGGCCGAAAGATATATATCAGATAAGAAACACACACAAATAGCAATGCGGGCGCCGGCGGTAGATTGTATTACTGCACGGCGCCCGTTCTTTATATTCACTGAAAATGAATGTGCCGACGGTTGGAAAACATCGGCAGGCTGAATGGTGTTATTATTATATGGATATAAGCGAAATGTATGATCTGACCGGCAAGGTGGCGCTCGTCACGGGTGCCGGCAATGGGATTGGGCGCGGATGTGCCCTTGTGCTGGCTGCCGCAGGTGCAGCTGTAGTTGTGACTGACCGCAGCCAGGAATCGGCCGATGCGGTGGCTGCCGAGATTGTGGCGGCTGATGGGAAGGCCGTAGGTATGGCATGCGATGTGATGAACGATGCCGACCTCGTGGCGGCTGTCAACATGGCGTCATCTACTTTCGGCGCACTGAATATTCTGGTCAATAATGCCGGAATGGGTGGCGGAGGCCGTGAGAATCCGTTCAAAATCGATGTTGCGTACCTGGAGCGTATCTACCGCATCAATCTGTTCGCACCATGGCGGTTGTGCCAGCTTGCGGTGCCGCTGATGCAGAAATCGGGCTACGGAAGCATCATCAACATCTCATCCATGAGTTCGCAGGATAAGGAGGCCAACATGGGGGTCTATGCCTCGTCGAAGGCAGCTCTGAATCACATGTCGGCTAATCTGGCTTATGACTTCGGACCGATGGGGGTGCGCATCAACTGTGTAGGGCCCGGAGCCACGCGCACGGCGGCGCTTGCCAAAGTGCTCACTCCGGAGCTTGAGGAGGCCATGCTGCGCCACACGCCGCTGAAGCGGCTGGGCAAGGTGGATGACATGGCCCGTGCGGTGCTGTTCTTTGCATCGCCCGCGTCATCGTGGGTGAGCGGACAGGTGCTGTTTGTCAACGGTGGCGGCAACCAGACTCTTGACTGATCAACGCGTATACATATAGCAAGCGGG
>OFEZ01001103.1_pt1 | contig 15876 bp, 16 predicted proteins | sample 1521241 | NCBI WGS metagenome assembly OFEZ01 (sample SAMEA3504099, study PRJEB24116) | mouse gut metagenome | biome: mouse gut; feature: mouse-associated habitat; material: faeces | place: Denmark | collected 2011
TTTTGGAAAAGGGAGTCTATGACAGGGATATTTTTACGGGGATGGCATCCGTTAGGTGCAGTGAAATGGGATACTGGAATGAATTTGCGCCGATTTTTGATTACAGCAGTGTCAAGGCGTATGCAGACAGTATCCAAAAATATGTTGATAATGTCCTACTGAAAGCGCCGTCGGAATTGTACTACCCTATCCGGCTAAAGCCCAGGGGAGAGAACAGCCTGGAAGTGCTGCGAAGGCACGGGGTGGACCATATTGAGCTTCGGATGTTTGACTTAAACCCTCTGGTAGAAGCCGGGGTGGAAGCAAAGGACATTCGGTTTGCGCAGTTATTGATGGTTTGGCTGGCGTCTGCGCCAACTGTCCCTCTTACGCAGAGGGATCAGATACAGGCTGTGCAGAATTTCAAGAATGCGGCGCATTATGACTTAAAAACAGTAGGAATATTGAATCAGGACAATGACAGTATGTCGGCCGCAGAGGCGGCTCTTGCCATCATCCGCAGGATGAAGGAATTTTATGGAAAAATTGGCCTTCCGGTACAGGAGATCCTGGAATTTGAATATGAAAAATTTGCAGACGCTCGGAACCGGTATGCGTGGAAAATCAGGGAACAGTTCAAGGATGGTTATGTAAATAAGACTCTGGAGCTGATAAAGGAAAGACAGGAAAAATAAATGTGTGAATTATTTGGAGTAAGCTCTGCAAAAAAAGTAAGGCTTAACAGCCTTCTTCAGGAATTTTTTTCCCATAGCGTGGAGCATCCTCATGGCTGGGGCATGGCTTTTTTCTATGAAAAGGCAGTATCATTGGAAAAACAGCCAGAGAATGCATGTAAAAGTATGTATTTAAGGCAGCGCCTGCGAGCGAACATGGAAGCAGACCAGATGATCGCTCATATCCGTCTTGCCACCAGAGGAACGCTGGAATATGAGAATACGCACCCTTTTGTGAAGAGGGACTGGTCAGGCCGGACATGGACGCTGGCGCATAACGGCACGATATTTGAGAGTCAGGCACTGAATCCATACGTACACAGCCAGAAAGGGCAGACGGACAGCGAACGGATCCTTTTGTATGCTGTGGACAGGATCAATGGGGAGGAACAGAAAAAAGGAAGAACACTATCACAGGAAGAACGGTTTGCGGTAATAGAAGCGGTGATAAAAGAGATCACGCCTGAAAACAAGGTGAATTTGCTTTTGTTTGACGGAGAATTGATGTATGTGCATACAAACTACAGGGACAGTCTGCATTTTTTACGGAAAGAGACGGCTGTTTTTGTGTCCACAAGGCCGCTGGATAAGGGGAATTGGGAGAAAGCGCCTATGAATACGCTGCTTGCTTTTGAGGCGGGCAAATGGAAATATACAGGGAACCCCCATGAAAATGAATTCTTTGACAGTGAAGAAAAAATGAGGATGCTTTTTTTAGATTATGCGGGACTGTAGCGGTGTGGCTGGCTTGCTCAAGGTCGGCGAAGTGATAATGGATTTGACTGACTATGCGAAAAAGGAGCTATAAGTATGGAAGAACAAACAGCGTCAAAAGAACAATTCAAGAAATTGGAAGCTTTAAAAAATTATTTGAAAGGACTGGAAAGTGTTGCTGTTGCCTTTTCCGGTGGTGTGGATTCTACATTTCTTCTGAAAACGGCACATGATATTCTGGGAGATAATTGCATTGCGGTTACAGCAAGCTCCTGTTCTTTCCCGGAAAGGGAACTTGGAGAGGCCAGAGGCTTTTGTGCGGCAGAGGGAATACGCCACATTATAGTAGAATCAGAAGAATTGGAAATAGAAGGATTTGGTAAAAATCCTCCGAACCGCTGTTATCTGTGCAAACGGGAACTGTTTGAAAAAATCAGGGAAATTGCAAAACGGGAAAATATAAAAACTATCGCAGAAGGTTCTAACCTGGATGATGACGGAGATTATCGTCCTGGATTGCAGGCAGTGGCTGAATTTGGAATAAAAAGTCCGTTAAGAAACAGCGGTATGTCGAAGGCAGATATACGCATATTGTCGAAGACTATGGGGCTTGCAACATGGAATAAGCAGTCCTTTGCCTGCCTTTCGTCCAGATTTGCATATGGAGAAACGATAAGCAGAGAAAAATTATCCATGGTGGATCATGCGGAACAGTTGCTTTTGGATTTGGGAGTTCATCAGGTGCGTGTACGCATTCATGATAAGATGGCAAGGATAGAAGTGATGCCGGATGAATTTGAAAAATTATTGCGCAGTAGAGAGGATATTGTAAATAGATTAAAAGAAGAGGGATTTACTTATATTACGATGGATCTGCAGGGATACCGGACAGGCAGTATGAATGAGATTCTGTGAACTGTCAGTGTTTGGATTTAGAAAATATATGAGGGAAAAAAGATGACATTAATTCAATTGCACTATCTGATTGTGATTGCAGAAACAAACTCTTTGAATAAGGCAGCTGAACAGTTATATGTGTCACAGCCGTCCCTAACCAGTGCAATCAAAGAGCTGGAAAAAGAACTGGGAGTTACCCTGCTTTACAGGAGTGGAAGGGGAGTTACGCTGACCAATGACGGAGTGGAGTTTCTGCTTTATGCAAAACAGCTCTACAGTCAGTACGAGGCGGTTTTGGAAAAATATGGAATGGGCGGCGCCCATAAGAAGAAATTTGGAGTGTCCACACAGCATTATTCTTTTGCAGTAAAAGCATTTGTAGATATGGCAAAGGAATTTGATATGTCAAGATATGAATTTGCTGTCAGGGAAACAAGGACGGCGGAGGTAATCCGTGACGTCAGTACCATGAAAAGTGAGATTGGCATCCTCTATCTTTGTGATTTTAACCGGAAATCTATGGAAAAGCTTTTAAAATCAGCGAGCCTGGAATTTCATCATCTCATAGAATGTCAGGCGTATGTCTATATTTGGAAGAATCATCCGCTGGCGAAGGAAAAGACGATTCGATTCGAGCAGTTGAACGGATATCCCTGCCTGTCTTTTGAACAGGGAGATAACAGTTCCTTTTATTTTGCAGAAGAAATTCTCTCAACGAATGAGTACTCACAGGTTATCAAGGCAAATGACCGTGCGACGATGCTGAACCTGATGGTTGGCCTGAACGGCTATACTCTTTGCTCCGGGATTATCTGTGAGGAACTGAATGGAAGTGATTATATTGCGGTTCCCTTTCAGGAAGATGAGCAGAATCCAAACAGCGTGATGGAGATTGGATATGTTGTAAGAAAAAATACAATTTTAAGTAAAATGGGGGAATTGTATGTCGATAAATTGAAAAAGTATCTGCATATTTCCTGAAAAAGAAACAAATAGATAAATGGCATGGTTAAATAATATATAATTGGATATTTTAACAATGCCAGTATTACGTTAATATTTATATAAACTTGCAGGAATGATTAAGGAGGAATCAGACATGGATATGGAAAGATATGGATTGAACAGACAGTTGGCACAGATGTTAAAGGGCGGTGTGATCATGGATGTGACCACGCCTGAGCAGGCTGAAATAGCAGAAAAGGCAGGAGCATGTGCGGTTATGGCATTGGAGCGGATTCCTGCGGATATCCGTGCGGCAGGCGGTGTATCGAGAATGAGCGATCCCAAGATGATCAAAGGGATTCAGGAGGCAGTGACAATCCCGGTTATGGCGAAATGCAGGATCGGACATTTTGTGGAGGCACAGATTTTAGAGGCGATAGAAATTGATTATATAGATGAAAGTGAGGTGCTTTCTCCGGCGGATGATGTATATCATATTGATAAGCGGAAATTCAAGGTTCCATTTGTGTGCGGAGCAAGAGATCTTGGAGAGGCGCTCCGAAGAATTAACGAAGGGGCATCGATGATTCGGACAAAGGGCGAGCCGGGAACCGGTGATGTGATCCAGGCTGTTCGGCACATGCGGATGATGAATCAGGAAATTGCAAAGATTGTTTCTATGCGTGAGGATGAATTGTTCGAGGAGGCAAAAAATCTTAGAGTACCTTATGAATTGGCAGAGTATGTACATAAAAATGGCCGCCTTCCGGTTGTGAATTTTGCGGCGGGAGGAGTTGCCACACCGGCAGACGCAGCCCTGATGATGCAGCTTGGCGCGGAGGGGGTTTTTGTGGGTTCGGGTATCTTTAAATCCGGAGATCCCAAGAAGCGCGCAACGGCAATCGTGAAAGCAGTGACGAATTATGAGGACAGCAGGCTGTTAGCAGAACTTTCAGAGGATCTTGGAGAGGCGATGGTGGGAATCAATGAGCAGGAAATAGAACTTCTGATGGCAGAGAGGGGCAGATAGGATGAAAGTTGCGGTACTTGCGGTTCAGGGAGCTTTTATTGAGCATCAAAAGAAACTGGAAAATCTGGGGGTATCCTGCATAGAGCTTCGTAAAAAAGATGATTTAGAGGAGAACTTCGATGGCCTGATCTTGCCGGGAGGCGAGAGTACTGTCCAGGGGAAATTGTTGAAAGAATTGGGTATGTATCCTCTATTGAAGGAAAAGATTGTATGTGGGATGCCGGTGCTTGCGACCTGTGCGGGACTGATTCTTCTGGCAGAAAAATTGACCAATGATCAGCATGTCTATTTTGGAACACTTCCAGTAAAGGTGAAACGTAATGCTTATGGCAGGCAGCTTGGAAGCTTTCACACGGAGCAGGAAATGAAAGGGATTGGAAAAGTTCCCATGACATTTATACGGGCGCCGTATATTGAGGAAGTTGGAGATGGAGTGGAAATTCTTTCATCAGTGAAAGGTAAAATTGTGGCAGTGAAATGTGGAGTGCAGTATGGTATGGCGTTTCATCCGGAATTAGATAGGGACAACAGAATACATGAAATGTTCCTGGATACGGTCAGGAACAGCAGTTAACGGATATCTGGTTATAAATTGAATTTATAGCCAGATATTTTTTGCATGTATTAGACAAAATAAACCTATTATGCTAGTATATTTATAGGATTTAAAGAAGGAGGAATTTAAAATGGCAAATATAAATGATTCAAAAAACTGGGGTTTTGAGACAAGGCAGTTACATATCGGGCAGGAACAGGCAGATCCGGTTACGGATGCAAGGGCAGTTCCAATCTATGCGACTACTTCTTATGTATTCCATGATTCACAGCATGCGGCAGACCGTTTCGGACTTCGGGATGCGGGGAATATTTACGGAAGGCTGACGAATCCGACACAGGATATTTTTGAACAGCGGATTGCGTCTTTAGAGGGCGGCGTGGCAGCGCTGGCTGTGGCATCCGGTGCGGCGGCAATTACTTATACCTTCCAGGCGCTGGCGAAGGCAGGAGAACATATTGTGGCATCCAAGACAATCTACGGAGGGACCTACAATCTGCTGGCACATACACTGCCATTGACAAATAATGTTACTACAACTTTTGTAGACCCGGAGGCAGAAGGTTCCTTTGAGGCGGCGATCCGGGATAACACGAAAGCAATCTTTGTGGAGACTCTGGGCAATCCGAATTCCAATCTGGCTGACTTAGAAGAACTTGCGAAGCTCGCCCATAAGCATCAGATCCCACTGGTAGTAGATTCTACATTTGCAACACCATATTTGATCCGCCCGATTGAATATGGGGCCGATATTGTGGTTCATTCCGCAACAAAATTCATCGGCGGGCATGGAACAGCGATTGGCGGTGTAATTGTTGACAGCGGTAATTTTGACTGGAAAGCCTCCGGAAGATATCCGTGGATTTCAGAAGCGAATCCAAGCTATCACGGAGTATCTTTCGCAGATGCGGTGGGGGCGGCGGCTTTCGTGACCTATATCCGTGCGGTCATCCTGCGTGATACGGGTGCAACGCTTTCCCCATTCCATGCGTTTCTTTTCCTGCAGGGGCTTGAGACGTTATCGCTCCGGGTGGAGCGCCATGTAAGCAATGCGCTGAAGATCGTCCGGTATCTTGCGGATCATCCGCAGGTAGAGGCAGTACATCATCCGTCGCTTGAGGGCGAACCCAGCCATGAGCTGTATCAGAAATATCTTCCGGAAGGCGGCGGTTCCATTTTTACATTTGAGATTAAGGGAGACGCGAAGACGGCGCAGACATTTATCGATCATCTTGCGATTTTCTCACTGCTGGCAAATGTGGCGGATGTGAAATCACTGGTGATCCATCCCGCGACGACTACCCACAGCCAAAGTACGGAGGAAGAACTGCTGGAGCAGGGGATCAAGCCGAATACAATCCGTCTTTCTATTGGTATCGAGAAAGTGGAAGATTTGATCGCCGCGCTGGATGAAGCATTTGAGGCAGTGAAATAGCCTGCAAATAAAAGTGCGGGGAAGGGATTATGGGCAACAATATAAAACAACTGCTTTGTTTTGGAGATTCTAATACATGGGGGCTGAATGGAGAAACAGGGATGAGGCTCCCTTGGGAACAGCGCTGGACAGGTCTGCTACAGAAAAAGCTGGGTGAAGATGCATATCATGTTATTGAAGAAGGATTATGCGGGAGAACAACGGTATTTGAAGACCCGTTAAGGAAAGGACGGCGGGGAACAGCATTGCTGCCGATATTACTGGAAACCCATGCACAGGTGGATGGAATAGTCCTTATGCTTGGAACCAATGACTGTAAAAGCGTATATGGGGCATCGGCAGAAGTGATTGGAAAGGGGATCATTCTGTTACTGAACCAGATTAATGAGTATGCAGATAAGGCAAAAGTTTTGTTAGTATCCCCGATCCATCTTGGCGAAAAAGTTTTCCACGAAGGATATGACGGAGAATTTTCCAAACAGTCCGTTGCATTGTCCAGAAATTTGGATCAGGTATATGAGGGTATAGCCGCAGAACGGAATCTGAGTTTTATGAAAGCGTCGGCATATGTAAGCTGTTGTGACGCAGATCAGGAGCATATGGATGCACATGGACATGGAGTGTTCGCAGAAGCCGTTTATACGATTATAAGAGATTGGTAACGGTATAGAAGAAACAATCTATTAGAATACATATCCCGGCGAAAAATCTTACAGTCAGTTTTTTGTCGGGATTGGGAAAGGGATGAGATGTCAGGTGTCGAAAGACAGAAAAAATGATGAATACATAAAACTGCTAAGACAGATAGTGGAAGAATTAAAATTTGGTTCTGTTACTCTGACAGTACAGGACGGCAGAATTGTCCAGATACAAAAAGAAGAGAAAATAAGAATATAAACTGACTGGAAAACCAGAGGTTTTATTGATATAGGTTATAGAAGCTATATCTTTAAAGTCTCTTTTTTATTGTCTTGTGGGAAGGATGAGAAATATGAGCGGTAAAAGTATGATAAGACTGGATCATATATATAAGAAATTTTACGGAAAAAAGGAAGAAGTTCTTGCCGTCAGGGATGTCAGCATGGAAATAGAAAAAGGTGAAATATTTGGCATCATAGGATTTTCCGGAGCCGGGAAATCCACGCTGGTCAGATGTATCAATCTGTTGGAGCATCCAACAGAAGGCGCAGTATATTTTGGCGATACAAATCTGATGATGGCAGGATCGGGAGAACTTAGAAAGATACGCCAAAGAATGGGAATGATTTTCCAACAGTTTAATTTATTGGAGCAGAGGAATGTAATTGAAAATATCTGTTATCCGCTGGAACTTGCCAGAGTAAAAAAGAAAGATAGATTAAAGAGGGCAAAAGAACTGCTGGAGCTGGTTGATCTGACTGAAAAGGAGAAGGCATATCCGTCGCAGTTGTCTGGAGGCCAAAAGCAGAGAGTGGCTATTGCCAGGGCCCTGGCAACAAATCCGGAAGTACTGCTGTGCGACGAGGCGACTAGTGCGTTAGATCCAATTACTACCAGATCTATTTTGTAGCTTCTAAAGAAGATTAACCAATCATACGGGGTGACTATGATTGTCATTACCCATGAGATGAAGGTTGCAGAGCAGATCTGCGACAGAATCGCGGTTATGAGTGAGGGGGAAATTGTAGAATCCGGAACCGTAAAGGAGATTTTCCTGAATCCCAGGTCAGAAACGGCAAGAAAGCTGATCCTGCCCGATCATCAGCAGGATGAAATGGGGAACGACAGAAAGATATTGAGGATTGCATTTGACGGACAATCTTCTTTTGATCCAATTGTTTCTGAATTAGCAGTGTACTGTAATGAATTGATTAATATTCTCGGAGCGAATACACAGAACATTGGAGGTAAGGCATATGGGCAGATTTTGATTGAACAGCCTGAAAATGAAAAGACATGTAGGAAGATCAGGCAATTTTTAAAAGAAAAAAAGATATACTTTGAGGAAGGAGGAAATTATGAGCCAGGAAATGATAGAGTTGCTTGTTAAGGGAACTGGAGAAACATTATATATGGTGTTGGTTTCTACGGGATTTGCTTATTTGATAGGAATTCCACTGGGAGTGCTGGTATATGTGACTGATACGAACAGCATCTGTAGAAACAGGGGGATTAATCTGGCAGTGGGAGGAATCATTAATTTGGTTCGTTCAATTCCATTTTTGATTCTGCTGGTGGCAATCCTTCCATTTACAAGGTGGGTAGTGGGAACCAGTATCGGTTCCACTGCAACCGTTGTCCCGTTAGTGGCAGCGGCAGCGCCTTATGTGGCCCGCATGGTGGAATCTTCTCTAAAGGAAGTAAACGAGGGGGTAATTGAAGCGGCACAGGCAATGGGGTCATCCGTATTTCAGATTATCTGTAAAGTGCTTCTCCCGGAAGCCATGCCTTCCCTAGTTGTCGGGGTTACAATTTCATTGGCAACAATACTTGGCTATTCTGCTATGGCAGGATTTGTCGGCGGCGGCGGTTTAGGAGCGATTGCAACCAACTATGGATATTATCGGTACGACAGTGAAACCATGCTGATTACTGTGGTTTTGTTGGTAGTAATTGTACAGTTGTTTCAGGAGGGGGGTCTGTGGTTAGTAAATCGGATTGATAAGCGGATTAAACAATAGGAAAAAACAGGAGGAGATTTTATGGATGTTAGTATTTTATCAATTGCTTCCGTGACTGTTACAGTCATTTTGTTTGGAGTGTTGTCTTATTTGGGAAGGAAAAAGAATATTGATTTTGGAGTGTTGACGATACTTGCACTTATTTTTGGAATTTTAATTGGAATTGTATTTAAAAACCATGTGGAATTAACGGCGGTTTTTGGAAAAATATATGCGAATGTTATATCTGCGCTTGTGATTCCATTATTATTTGTAAGTATTATTTCAAGCATATCATCTTTAGAAAATATAAGGAAACTGAAAACAATCGGCTTAAAAAGTATATTCTGGCTGATTGCAAATACTTTTACTGCTTCAGTACTTACACTTATAATTGCAGGAAATTTAAAAGCAGGAAAAGCAATAAATTTTACGTTGCCCGCAGATTATGATGTAAGAGAAGTGCCAAGGTTTCTTGATACAATTGTTGGATTGTTTCCCAAGAATATTGTAGCGCATGCAGCAAATGGGGAAATAATTCCTTTCATTGTTTTTACAATTCTTGTGGGAGTTGCGCTTGTATATTTGCAGGGACAGAACAATGAAGAAGCAGCACCATTTAAAAATTTTATAGATTCAGCAAACAAACTGATGTTTATAATTGTAGAATTTGTAATTGATCTAACACCTTTTGCAGTGCTTTCGCTTATTGCAAATGCTGTAAGTACTTATGGTGTTGCAGAACTGGTTCCATTATTGGGTATTCTTGCATTAGCTTATATCTTATGTGCGATTCAAATGTTTATCATTGATGGGGCTTTAATTCAAATTGTTGGAGGGTTAAATCCGCTAAAATTTTTTCGGGGATTCTGGCCTGCTCAGGTGGTTGCATTTACTTCACAATCCAGTGTGGGAACAATACCGGTTACTATAAAACAATTGGTATCTGAACTTGGGGTGAATGAAGATATTGCGTCATTTATTGCAGCTCTTGGGGCAAATCTTGGAATGCCGGCCTGTGCAGGTATTTGGCCAATGCTTTTAGCGGTACTTGCAATTAATATTTTTGATATACCATATTCATTAGGACAATATGTATTTTTGATCGTGCTTACACTAATCGTTTCCATTGGGACGGTAGGGGTTCCAGGTACATCTACAGTGACAACAACAGCAATTTTTATAGCAGCGGGACTGCCGGTGGAAATTATAGTGCTTTTGGTCCCAATTTCAAGTATTGTTGATATGATCCGTACAGCAACAAACGTGACGGGAGCCGCAACAGCAGCGATACTCGTTGCAAAATCGGAGCAGCTTCTTGATTGTGAAATATATAATCATAGAGGTGGTTCAGAAAAATTAGGAAATGCAGTTACACAGCATTAATGAATTCATAGAAAAAGGAGAATAATTATAATGAAAAACAGAATTATAGGATTGATAATAATTACGGCATTAACAGCAGGAGTTTTAACGGGCTGCGGTCAATTATCAGGGACGGTTTCTAAGGATGAGAATTCGGAGCAGACTTCTGAAATTGAAAAAGAACTAGAACCAATCAGAGTTGGTGCAGGCGTAACTCCTCATGCAGAGATATTAAGAGAAATTCAAGATGATCTGGAGGAAAAAGGATACGCCCTTGAAGTGGTGGAATACAATGATTATGTGCTTCCCAATACAGCATTAGAGGATGGTGATTTAGACGCAAACTATTTTCAGCATAAACCATATCTGGATGACTTTAACGCAGAAAACGGAACGCATATTGTAGGTGTGGCAAATGTTCATTTTGAACCACTTGGGATTTATGCAGGCAAGACAAAAAGTCTGGCTGATCTAAAGGATGGGGCTGAAGTGGCGGTTCCAAACGACACGACGAATGAAGCAAGGGCACTTCTTCTGTTAGAGCAGGAGGGATTGATTAAACTGAAAGAGAAGGCTGGCCTGCAGGCAACAATATTGGATATTCAAGAAAACCCCCTGAACCTTAAGATTAAAGAGTTAGAAGCTGCTCAGGTGGCAAGAGCGGTCAGCGATGTAGATATTGCCTGCATTAATGGAAATTATGCGATTGAGGCAGGATTAGAAGAGGCAATTGCGTTGGAATCTGCAGAATCTGAAGCGGCTGAGACCTATGCGAATCTGATTGCAGTAAAAGAAGGAAACGAAGATACAGAAAAAACGCAGGCGCTTGTAGAAGCAGTTTTGTCAAAAAAAGTGAAAGATTTCATTATGGATAATTACAAAGGGGCAGTTGTTCCGGTTTTTTGAACTATATGGATATGGTGTCTTCTTACAAACTAGAGAATTACAATGAAACCAGTGGAAAAATAATTTCTACTGGTTTCATTGAAAATGAGGGGATTTGAAATCATGTTTGTCTTTCAGTAATTGTTCTGCCAAAAAATCTAATGTATTAAGTAAGATTTTTTGGTTCTCGGGATTGCAGGATTCAAATTTACTGATGAATTTTTGTACTTTTTCAATATCAGTGGGTGTATTTGATTGAAATAAGGAATTTGCAGGAATTCCTAATCTTTCTATTATCTGTGCTAATGTTTCATAAGTCGCATTTTTACGGCCTTTTTCAATATCTTGTATTGTTTTCACTGCTAGTCCACATTGATCAGCTAATTCCTGCTGAGTAAGATGGCAATCTTTTCTTGCAGTTCGAATACGGTTACCTAAATAAGTCAATCTGTCTGTCGGCATAATAGCTCACCTCGAATATATTCTATCGTACATATAACAAATTTCACATTCCCTCAATATATGTTTTTAATAGATACTAATATACCGATTTTGGGAGCGTATTATTAAAACTCTGCTAAAAAACATAACTTTTTGCAGTAGAACCTATTTGCACTAGCTATCTGCAAATTGCCGTAGGAGTAATTTATGGATAACTTTATTTTTCGAGGACAACAAAACAATAGATGTTGGCCAAAAAAAATTTGATTCCCCCGGGGCATAAGTTTGGAAAGAAATATGCATCACTATATAGTTTAAAACGGTACAAAAATTACTTTTATAAATTAAAGAAAAGAAACACCAAGAAGCAAAATAAGCATCTTGGTGTTTTATTTTTAATCGACTTTTTTCGACGTATGGTCAGATGTCGTTCTCCACCTGTTCATCATTAGTATATGACGGATGAAGGGAGTTGAGGATATGCGCAAGAAAAAAGTAAAAAAAATATTTTCAAAACTTCGATAATTTCCGCAAAACCAGTTCTCCTAGATATGAAAGGGAGAATCAGACACTTTTTACTACGGCTTTCATGCAGAGGGGAGGTGATCCCCTTTGGAGCTGACCAGTCAGGAAAAAGATATTGTGCGGAGAAAATTCTGTAAGTATTGCATTAAGGTTATGGAAGGTGAAGTGCTGTATTATCTGCGGCAGTTGGAGAAACAGCAGGAGCGTGAAGTGTGCTTTTCGGATCTGACAGCAGAGCAGAAAAATAAGTTGAGCGCATATGATGATTTGTTGGAAATCAATTATTTTCAGGTTATGAACACAGATGTGCCAGTTCGTGATGAAGATATCAGCAATGCTCTGAAAAAACTTCCGGAACGGAAGCGCATGATTATACTTATGGCTTTCTTTCTGGAAATGACGGAACAGGAAATTGCAGACTACTATCATCTGGTACAAAGTACCGTGCATTATCACAAAGCAGAATCTCTGCGGATGTTAAAGGATATTTTGGAGTAATACATATGGAAGGCAAGAAATACAGAGAGCCGGTTGAATTTGATGTGATTCGGGCGGCAATACAGGGTGACGCTGATTCTATCAACCAGATCATTTCCTATTTTCAGCCGTATATCAATGCCAGATGCAGAAGAAAATTCAAAGATGAATTTGGACATGAGCATTATATGACGGATGAATATATGAAGCGAAGGCTGGAAACAAAGCTTATAACAAAAATTCTGGACTTTAAAATCCAAGTCTGATCATCCCGAATAGGATATCCCTTTCTATTCATCGGGAATGAAATAGACAAGCGTACCTTGACAATTTCATATAGAAAATCCTGCAGGATGTATGAAGCAGCGGAGCTATTTAATGAATACGCCAGGACTATCTGTATCCGCCACTTTGCGACACGGTGTCGTAAAGTGGTGGGTATTAGAAACGAGGGAATGTTGATGCGGACATTGAAGTAAAGGTACGAGCGATAACTATTTGATTACTGGCAAAGGGACAGGGACTTTGCGGCGATGATGCTGTTTCAGACAATGATACTTCCGGAGGTAAGCTGCTCCGGTCTGAAAAGATTGCAATTCCTACGGAAAGTCTGCCATTGGCAGTTTTTTCCGTAAGTTATGGCAAATGGCGTTGTTTCCCGACAGCCGCCTGCAGGATTTAGAAAAGGAACATAATGGACAATCAAAGGATAATATAGTGAAGAAAGGAAAGTCGAGGAATTTAGGATGAACAGGGCAGAATTAGAAGAATTGAAAAAGGTGGATGTCCGCACAGTGGATGTTTCCGTTTTAGAAGATATAGAGAAAATAGAAATTGACAGTTCCCTTTCAGCCAGGGAAAGATGGGTGGATTTTGCGGAGAAGATTAAGAATCCGTTTTGTTTTATCTGTAACGGTATGGTTGTAAAGGTTTCCTACTCCGAAGCAAAAGAGAGCCTTGAAAACAAACTGGTTCAGCTATGCATGAGTATGGAAGGGCAGGGTTTTTGTTAGAGCTTCCTATGGACATTTGCGGTCTGGAATGGTACAATAATTACGGACGAAGCAGAACCCCAAATAGGAAAGGTTTGACAACAGACAAGACTATTTGAGGTGATGAAATGAATACAAATCTGAATACTGATGTATATAATGCTGACGTTTATCTGCGCCTGTCAAAAGAAGATGGGGATAAGGAGGAAAGCGACAGCATTACGAATCAAAGAGAGCTTATCTTAGAGTTTCTAAAATCCAGGGAGGACATCAGGATCCATGCAGTCAGGGTGGACGATGGCTATTCCGGTGTGAATTTCGAGCGTCCGGCATTCCAGCAGATGTTAGAGGATATTAAAGCGGGGAAAGTGAACTGCGTGGTGACAAAGGATTTATCGCGCTTTGGGAGGAACCACATCGAGGTAGGGAAATATATTGAAAAAATATTCCCATACCTGGGTGTCCGTTTTATTGCAATTAATGATAATTATGACAGCCTAACCAATGACGCACAGACAAATAACATTATCATTCCATTCAAAAACCTGATCAACGATGCATACTGCAGAGACATCAGCACTAAAATCAGGAGCAATCTGGAAGTGAAAAGGAAACGGGGGGATTTTGTAGGCCCATTTGCCCCTTACGGCTACCGGAAGTCAGAAGCAGATAAAAATAAGCTGGAGATAGATGAAGAAGCTGCGGAAGTGGTGCGGTCTATCTTCCGGATGTATCTGCAGGGCAGCAATGCATATAAAATAGCGGAGAAGCTGAATAAGAAGAACATCCTTACGCCGATGGACTATAAGAAGGAGAATGGCAGTGCGTTTTATACCGGCTTTAAGAAGAACCTGAAAAGCCAGTGGACGCATATGCATGTACTCCGCATTTTAGGGAATCCCGTTTACACCGGGACGCTGGTTCAAGGGAAGGAAACCACGCCAAATTATAAAGTGAAAAAGAAAGTAAAGCGTGACCAGAGCAAATGGAGCCAGGTGGAAAATACCCATGAAGCGATCATCCCGTCCGTTGATTTCCAAAATGCACAGGTGCAGTTACAGATGGATACGAGGACAGGGACTGCAAAAGAGAAGGTATATTATCTGTCCGGCGTTGTAAAGTGCGGCGATTGTGGCGCTAACATGGTCAGAAAGACGGTTCCCTCTGGAAAAAGGAAATTTATTTATTATGTATGCGGGAGCCATAAAGGAAATAAGGATATTTGCAGTTCCCACAGCATCAACGCGGAGGCTTTGGAGGAAAGTGTACTGAAGCTGTTGAACCATCAGATTAAGAATGTGACGGATTTAGGACGGATTCTGGATAAGCTGGAAGATGCGCAGATCAGGAAAGGGGAGATAGAAAAAAGGAACCGCCAGATTACAAAGAAAAAGGAAGAAGTGCAGAAATATAACCATTTGCGCCTGGATCTGTATGAGGATTACAAGGATGGGTTGATCACGAAGGAAGAATATCTGGAGTTAAAAGAGATTTATGAAAGACGAACCAGGGCAGCGGAACAGTCATTGGAAGCAATGGAAGTGGAAATGGCTTTTTTCGTCGATGGGGAGAAAGATACATGCGGCTGGCTCAATGAATTTAAGAAGTATGGATATTTGGAATGCCTGTCCAGGGAAGTGGTCGTTTCCCTGATTGAGCAGATACTGGTTTATGAAAAGAAGGAAGGGGAGCGCTATCCGAGGATAGAAATACGCTTCAAATATGAGGATGAATTCCAAACGTCTGTAAACATGCTGGAAGAATTGCATGGGGGAACTTTCACAGGGCATACAGACAGCCTGTCTGCCAGCGATGGGAAAAAGGAGGGTACATATGGCAAGGACGAGTAGAAAGCAGGGAAAATCTGCAGCCCGGTTTAAACCGACTGCCGTGGAAGCAGGGCTGTATGTCCGTTTGTCCGATGAAGATAATGGAGGCAGAAGTGCAGACGGGATAGATAACCAGCTTGAGTATTTACTGGAATTTGTAAAACAGTTTGAAAAGATGAAGGTCGCTGAAACTTATATGGATAACGGACAGACGGGGACTGATTTTGAAAGGCCGGGATGGGAAAGGATGATGGAGGATGCAAAATGCGGCAGAATCAACTGCATTATTGTGAAAGACCTTTCCCGGTTTGCAAGGAATTATCTGGAAGCAGGGGATTATCTGGAAAAAATATTCCCATTCCTGGGCATCCGTTTTATTGCAGTCAACGACCGTTTTGACAGCGCAGGAGAGATTTTCCCTCCGAAGGACTTG
>OFEZ01001116.1_pt1 | contig 15748 bp, 14 predicted proteins | sample 1521241 | NCBI WGS metagenome assembly OFEZ01 (sample SAMEA3504099, study PRJEB24116) | mouse gut metagenome | biome: mouse gut; feature: mouse-associated habitat; material: faeces | place: Denmark | collected 2011
CCTCGGGCGCTCGTATCAGGGCTTTAGACCGTTAATTCCAGGCGGGCTTACCACAAGCCTTCAAATAGGCATTGATGGTTTCCTTCCCTCCCACAAAGTCGGCCATTTCCGGCCATACCTTTTCAAGGGCCGCCTTCTTCCAAGCATCTTCGTCCTCCAGTTCGGACACCTGCAGCCCCTGCGCTATAAGCTCCTGTTTGGCAGCGTTGGCTTGCTCTATCTGATACTTGAGGACTTCTTCCTGCGCGTACTGTCCCGCTTCGATCACCAGCTTTTGCAGCTCGGGCTTCAGCTTGCGGAACACGCGCTCGCTGATGACCAGGGGTTGCAACTGATAGGTATAATGCACTTCAGTCAAATACTTCTGGTTGGCTTCATTGAATTTATTGGCTTTGAAGCCGATGTAGCCGTAACACTGGCCGTCGACCACGCCCTGCTGAAGGGCCGTAAAGGTTTCGGACCAAGAAATGGGGGTCGGGCTGCCGCCGAAGGCTTTGTAGGCGGCGATCAGTACAGCGCTTTGCGGGACTCGGAATTTCAGCCCCGCCATATCAGCCATTTTGGTGATGGGGCGCTTGGAATTGGAAATATACCGGAAATCGGTATACGTCCACGTCAGGATGCGGAAGCCCGACTTCGTGGCGTAGGTATTCAGCAGTTCCGCCGCAGCCCCGTTTGTTCCCGTCACCACTTCATCAAGATTGGAGAAAAGATAGGGCAAGGTCAAGAGACCCAAACGCTTTTCAAAAGGCACAAGATTGGCAATCCCGGCTATGGCCAGAGGCAAGGTACCCTTCTGAACGTTGCGCAGACACTCACTTTCGTCGCCAAGCGCCCCGCTGTAGAAACAGACGATCTCGACATCGCCTTTCGTTTTTTCCTCTATATATTTTTTGAAGGACTTCCCGACTACGCCCATTTCGGAGTCTTCAGGATCACCCGCCGCCACTTTCAAGGTCAAAGAGGGGGCCGCGGTTGCGCAACCCATCCAGAGAAAAAGAGCCATCAGCACCAAAGGAAACATTTTTTGCAGCTTCATACGCTCCTCACATTTCAACAGGTTAAATAGAAAAGATTTTTCTTCTCCAGCCCTTCCCTATTAATATATCACCTCCATTGCTTGTTTTTCAAAGTTATTGAAATTACTTACTATATTTCAAATAATTACATTAAGTAGTAGTACGAAAATTATTTTTTCCATTAATTACAATGTATAATCGTAAAATGAATGGTTAATCATATTTTTATTTTTTCCATGCACGCTCAAAAGGATAACAATGTGTATTTTACTTACCGTATTTTATGAATATTTTTGTTTTCATAAAATATTCAATAATTACAATATAAAAATGTAACTATTTCATTTTATTTGTATAAATGATGTATTAGATATATCACTAAAATATAAGATTTGTCCAGTTCCAATTTGCCACCTTCAATGGGTGTACACAGGCATTTTCAAGAATTCCCCCTACCCGTGCCAGCCGAAAAAATTGTTTAATATCGATATATAAGGGAATAACCAGAAGACATAATCCTAAGATATTTCTCTGTGATTTTTTTCTTTTTATGATATTTCTCGCCATAAAAAAGGCCCGGCGGCGACATGCCTTGGGCCTCTCTGTTTACATTTTATCATCAATAATTATACTCTCTTATACCAATCACCTCAAAAGAAAACCTATCAAAAAATTCGTCTTAACTTTTATAGTATATCAGATATGAAAATCTTTACTCTCTCTTCCGAGACACGGATCGGGGCTCCCCCCCCCAGAAAGACAAGGTGTGTAAATTCATTTGGAGTGAGACTGGATATCCCAATCCAAAGTCTCTTCTTTTCTTTGGTGGTATAACTGTTCCCTGTAGAATAGCTGCTATTCGGCTCTATTTTACATAATTCCCACCCATTAGAATATCTAAAACTCCTATGTAAAAGCTTTTTCAGCATTTTTAAAATGTACTGTTATGACTATCTCGACTTTACGGTAGACTAATAGATAAGAGTAAGGACCAAAATATTTATTATACTGCTACAGATGACATTGTTTTATATGCATTATAGTGCTCATAATGAGGGAAATAGAGATTTTTCAAAACATGTTTTTCTTTTAACGTAAACAAAAAAAGGCTTAGATTGAAGGGAGAGCCCGTGTTATATCGTGGGGTCTGAAACATAAAAAGGAAAAAGAGTTAAATTTAAAATATCCTGACGAGATACAAAGTTTTTTTTCGAGCCTGAGAGAGCCAGGCATAGTATCTCACAAAGAAATTGCATTTGGCAATAACCAGTTAAAATAAATCATGTTTTATCTAGACAACCCCCCTCTTTTTTGCTAATACCTCCCTCTGGTATTATATATAGCGTTCCTTGCTGTATATGCTCTTTAGGAATGGGAGTATTCTTTATTCACCTTCATCCTGTATCAGTGATACCCACGTAATCTGAGGAGGATTCATGACTAGCGGCCATAAGAAACCATCCTTTCCTTTTGCCATCACCTGCCTGTTGCTGATCATCGGCCTCATCGCAGGCGGCATCATGTTTTTCAAACTTCAACTGGCGCTCCTTATGATGAGCGGCTGGGTCGTTTGCGCCATCATGGGCAAATTTCTCGGCTATACCTATGAAGACCTGGAAGCGGGCGCCTTCGAGCTTATCCAGAAGGCTATGGGCGCCTGCATCATCCTCGTATGCGTAGGGGCGCTTATCGGAGCCTGGATATCCGCCGGCACCGTACCGGTTATGATCTATGCGGGTCTTAAAATCATCTCTCCCAGCATCTTTCTGGTGACGAGCCTCATCGTTTGTTCACTCACCTCCATCTTTACCGGGACGTCATGGGGGACTATCGGAACGGTCGGCGTCGCGCTTATGGGCATCGGGGCGGGCCTTGGTTTTGATCCCGGCATGACGGCGGCCACCATCATCTGCGGCTCCTTCTTCGGCGACAAGATGTCGCCTCTTTCCGATACCACCAACATGGCCGCCGCCGTCACCGGCACCCCGCTCTTCCGCCACATCCGCCATATGTGGTTTACCATTACCCCGGCCTATGTCGTTACGTTCATTATCTACCTTTTCATCGGCTTCAAGCAGACTCCCGAGGCTATGGCCCCGGACCAGATCAACGCTATCCTCGACGGCCTCTCCCAGCACTTCAATCTGGGCGTCGGAGCCGTCATTCCCATGCTGCTCGTACTGGTCATGCTGCTCAAGCGCTGCAGCCCCATCCTTTCCATCATAGCGGGGGCCCTGTGCGGCGTGATCGTGGCCGTGCTCTGTAACGGCATAGAAGTGACGGCCGCTTTCAATTCCATGTGGGGTGGCTTCAAGGGAGATTTCACGGATGCGCCCATGCTGGCCAAACTGCTGAATCGCGGCGGCGTCACCAGTATGCTCAACATCATGTGCCTCGTTGTGCTTGCCTGTGGGCTCGGCGGTATGCTTCGCCGCATGGGAGTCATCGACGTGGCTCTGGAACCGCTGGCGAAATGGGCCAACAGCGGCTTCAAGCTGGTCCTTTCCACCCTTATCGTCGGTTATGGCACCCTGATGCTCACTGCTGCCATCTACTTCAGCATCGTCATGACCGGTACGCTCATGGCTCCGGTGTTCCGGCGTCAGGGCTTCCGTTCGGAGAACTGCTCGCGCGTTGTGGAAGACGCCAGTACCCTTGGAGGCCCCCTCGTTCCTTGGGCCAACAACGCCCTTTTCCCGATGGCGACACTGGGCGTGGCCTATCTGGACTATATCCCCTATGTCTACCTGCTCTTCCTCACGCCCTGCTTCTCGCTGCTGTACGGCTTGTTCAACATCACCATGACGCGCCTGAGCCCCGAAGAAGTAGAAGAGGAAAAGAAAGAACGCGAAGGCCTTGCCGCCTGATTGCTCTCAACCGCACGAGGACAGCATGAATATAGCCATTATAAGGAATGCCGACATCTATTCCCCGGAAAGACGGGGAAAAGGCAACATCCTCATCATTAATGATAAAATCGCCGCGCTGGGGCCGGACGTGGAACTCCCGTCGTGGGCGTGCGATCCCATCGAAGTGGACGCCAAAGGACAAATGGCGACCCCCGGCCTCATAGACGGACATGTCCATATCACGGGGGGCGGCGGCGAAGCCGGTTTCCACACGCAGGTACCGCCTCTTCCCCTTTCCGTACCCGTCACGGGAGGCGTCACAACCATAGGCGGCCTGCTCGGTACGGACGGCATCACCCGTCATGTGGACAATGTGCTGGCCAAGGCGTATTCGCTGGAAGAAGAAGGGCTTTCCACCTTCATTATGACCGGAGGCTATCCTTTGCCTTCACCGACGCTGACAGGTTCGGTGCAACGCGATTTCGCGTACGTCCCCAAAGTGCGCGGCGCCAAGGTAGCCATTGCCGATCATCGCGTCGCCCCGGTCAGCACGCAGCAGTTGGCGGCCCTCGCCACGGATGCCCGTGTGGGCGGCATGCTGCGCGGCATTGTGGGGATGCTCGTTATTCACATCGGCGCGTCGGCGGAGGGTCTCTCGCGTATCTTTGAAGTGCTGGATCACTGTCCCTATCTGGGGCGGCACCTGATCGCTACCCACATCAACCGCTCTCCCCTCGCCTTCACCCAATCCGAAGAGCTGGCCTCAAGAGGCGGCTTCATGGACATTTCCTCCGGCCTCAACGCCCAGACCCTTGGACCGGATTGTCTCAAACCCTCGGCGGCCATCGCCCGGGCCATAAAGGATGGCGTCCCTGTGGAACACATCCTCATGAGTTCCGACGGCTACGGAAGCGCCGCCCGTTACGACGACAACGGCAATGTGGATGGCCTCGTCGCCTCCGATCTCCACACCCTGGCCGAGGAATTCCGCGATTTGGTATTGACCGAAAACATAGCTGTGGAAACGGCCTTGTTGCCGATCACCCGGAACGTAGCCAAGGCCTTCTCTCTGCATCCTGCCAAAGGCGAACTCGCCCCCGGCAGTGATGCCGACATCCTCATCTGGGACCAGGATTTGCGCCCGCACAGCCTGTTCGCACGCGGCGCGCTGCTGCTGCGTGAAGGCAAGCTCCTGCGCAAGGGCACGTTTGAAATGTAAGGTCCCTCGCATCACAAAATGAAAAAGCCCCGCCGGGATGACCCGGAGGGGCTTTGTTTTTCCAAAAAGAAGCATCTGAAGAGCATGACGGTTTCTCACCGTTCTCTCCGCCGCGCCTCCACACTGGCGCAAACAGAATCTCATCTTGATGGGGGGACATTCCCCATCTATCGAAAAGCACCTTACCGCTTAATGGGCAAGGGCGGTCCCTCTTTCCATAGACAACGAGAAGTGTTTTTCTTTCCCCTGACTAAAACGAAGGAAGCAAGTCCCCGATCCACAGCAGCCCCATGACCAGCAAGGCCTGCAAACCCGCCATAACGTCGTCGATCATGACCCCGTATCCGTCAGGGAGCCAGCTTTCCGAGGCATGGACGGGCCACGGCTTCCACATATCGAAGACTCGGAAAAGCAGAAAGGCCAGCCCGATGGTCCCCCAACCGGGCCGAGTGAAAGGCAGAAGGACCAGCCACATGCCCAGCAGTTCATCAATGACGATCTCGCCGGGGTCCTTGCGGCCAAGGAGTTGTTCCCCGCGAGTGGCAGCCATGCCCCCGAGCCAGAAAACAAGGACGAGAACCACGGCCCTCGCCCATAAGGGGAGGGGAAGAAAGAGAAAAGGCGCGAGCAATGCAGCCAAGGCCGATCCACAGGTGCCGGGCATGACCGGTGAAAGCCCCGCAAATCCCAGACGGCAGACCGCCAGAATAAAGGCATCCATCAGGCCCCGCCCTCCTTACGGACCGGGAAACGGCCACAACAAAACTTTTCCCCTTCCGGGCAATAGCGCAACCGTTCGCACTTGGCCCCGGCGACCATGAAGACTTCGGGCAGTACATCCCGGCACAAGGCCAGCATGGCGTCCGCCACATGCCGGATTTCCCATTGTGCACGGCGGCAGCAGCGGTGCTCGAAAAAATTGAGCAGGGAACGGCAATTCATGGTCACCACTATATTGCTCGCCGTGGCTTGCGGCAATACGAAACGGGCGTCCTCATTGGCCTTCGAGCCCGTGCGCCCCGCTACCTCAAGAATGGCCTTGAGCTCGCGGTAGGCGGAGCCGATCTCAGCCATGACGCCTTCAAAACGGGCCAAAGCCTCGGGATGTTTCTTGATTTCGGGTGGGATCACATAGTCGAAATCCGAACCATCAACATAGCGCTGGCTCTGCTGCGAATAGGAGGCGATGCGGTGGCGTACAAGCTGGTGCGTGAGGGCACGCGACACGCCGCTCAGCGCGAAAGTAAAGCTGACGTGTTCCACCGGGCTTGCATGGCCCGATTCCAAAATGGCCGCCACAAACGCGGCCTGTTTTTCTTTGGAAATGTCCCCTGCGAGCAGCCGGGGCCACATATCGGCCACCTGCCCGTCATGATAACATTGCCGGAAGGCGGCGTAGATAAGGGACAGGGGTTCTGGCGTATGGGCAAGCAATTCCACGCGAGGCTGGACGACGGGCATATTTTTCTCCAATTAACCAAGCATATTGAGATGTTTATAGGCTTTTGCCGTCGCCATGCGCCCGCGTGAGGTGCGTTTGAGAAAGCCGCATTGGATGAGGTAGGGCTCGTAAATGTCCTCAATCGTACGTACTTCTTCCGAACAGGCCACCGCCAGCGTCTTGACCCCGACGGGACCGCCCCCGTAGATGTCCACGAGTACGCGCAGAAGCTTGCGGTCCATCTGATCAAGCCCGTTCTCGTCCACATCCATGCGATGAAGGGCGTGCGCGGCCTGCTCCTCGTCCACGACGCCCGATCCGTAAACCGCGGCAAAATCACGCACCCGGCGCAGCAGCCGGTTGGCAATACGCGGCGTCCCGCGCGAACGCCGCCCGATCTCCAGAGCGCCTTTTTCCGTGATCGGCACGCCCAGAATCCGCGCCGAACGCCTAACCACGCGGGACAGCTCTTCGGGCGTGTAAAACTCCAGACGGCTGATAATGCCGAAACGGTCGCGCAGGGGAGAAGACAAAAGGCCAATGCGGGTCGTCGCCCCCACCAGCGTGAAGGGTTCGAGATCGATTTTGACGGTCCGGGCGGCGGGCCCCTGCCCGATGAGCAGATCGAGTTTGTAGTCCTCCAGCGCGGGGTAGAGGATTTCTTCCACCGCGATGGGCATACGGTGGATTTCGTCCACAAAGAGGATGTCGTGTCGCGAGAGGTTGGTCAGGATAGCGGCCAAATCGCCGCTGCGCTCCAGCACCGGACCGGAAGTGCACACAAGATTGACGCCCAGCTCGGCGGCCATAATCTGCGCCAAGGTGGTTTTCCCAAGGCCGGGGTTACCGTAAAAAAGCACATGATCCATAGCCTGACCACGCTCTCGGGCGGCATTAAGGAAAACGCGCAAATTGGCCCGTAATTCCTCTTGGCCGATGAAATCCTCCAGACGGGAGGGCCGGATATTGTCTTCGGACGCCGTTCCGGACTCGGGAGCCGACAGTTCCTTGGCCAAATCCGGGGGAGACGAAAAGGGAGGCATCTTGTTGGGGTCGATCATTATTTCTGCCGTTCGCGGGCAAGGGCTTTCAGAGCCGCACGCAGGGCCTCGCTGACCTCAAGATCAGGTTCCTCGTGCAGGATGTTTTTCAGGACGGGCGCGGCTTCCGCCTCGGCGTATCCCAGCCCTTCAAGGCCGTTCAACGCATCCCGGTAGACACTGCCGGGCACGCCCAACTGGAGGACAGCCGCAGCGGGCATGTCTTCCGTCTTCAATTTGTACTTGAGTTCCAAGAAGATATGCTGGGCACTCTTTTTGCCGATCCCGGAAACCTGCGTCAAGGCCAATACATCGTCCTCGACAACCAGCCGCCGCAGATCGGCGGGTCGGAACGCGGAGAGAATACCGAGAGCGGTACGCGCTCCAACCTTGGAAATGGAAATAAGCACCAGAAACGTCTGCCGTTCGTCCCACGTTTCAAAGCCGTACAATTCCTGCGCGTCCTCGCGCACGATATGGCAGGTATAGAAACGGACAAGGCTCCCGCGTGCGGGCAAGGCGAGCAGCGTCTGCTGCGGCACGAAGACCTCATAGCCGACGCCGCCCTCGGTGACGACGACGCAGGCGTTGGCGCACACTTCCGCCAATCGCCCTTCGATATAGGCAATCATGGGTAGGTTTCTCCCTGTTTGAGCGGCGACGCACGAAGGACGCAGCCAAACGCAGGATAGCCCAAAGCGGACAAAGAGGAAAGAGCGGATTCCCGGACTCAGTTTTCAGGAAACCGCCGACCGTACAAAACCACTTATTTTCAAGAGCTAAGAAGAGAAAGGCATAGCGGAACACCTTTAAGAGGCTTTCCTCACCTTACCACCTTATGGTGAGGCGGTTGAACGACAGGCGGAGGAACGGAGGCCGAACCTAAGGCCCCATCCATCCCTTGGACGGTGCGATCACGGTCAGCGTCCCGTCCTTTCCGCGTGCAAGGCGGCCCCTAATCCGGGACAGACGCCGCAGAGGACTCCCACAGGCACAAGGGCCCGGGAGCATGGAGGCAAGGTCTCCCGTCCGGTAGCGTATGAGCGGCATGGCACGCCGCGTCAGGGTGGTAAAAACCACTTCGCCGGGCGTCCCGTCAGGCACGGGTTCCCCGGAAAATGGATCGATCACTTCCCAGTACAGATCGGCCTCGCGCAGATGATAGCCGTCATGAGACGGGCACTCCACCCCGCCGCCGTAGCCCGTTTCCGTCAGACCATAATGATCAAAGACCGCGCATCCCCAACGCGCGGCAAGCGCGCCGCGTACATCATCCGGCAAAGGTTCGGCGCTGGACAGCACCGCGCGTAAGTTCGGAGGACTTTCCAGTCCCTCCAGCAAACGCCGCAATTGCGAAGGGGCGGCCACAAGGCATTGCGGGCGGTACCGTTCCACTTCCTTCCGGAAAAGCTTGGGGTCCGCCGCCGGATCGCCGGGAATGCCGCGCGCCCCGATGCGCGGCAGGGCTCGGCGCAGCAAATCCGCCACGCCGTCAGGCCGTTCCGCTCCCGGCAAGAGAATGAGCACGCTATCCCCGGCCCGGACCAACACGCTGATGCCGTGGGCAAAAAAATCAAGCGTGCTCTCCAGATCATCCGCAGCAAAGGCCAAACGCTTGGGTATCCCGGTCGTTCCGGAAGTGGAAAGGGTGACGATGCGGGCAATTTCATCCAATGGCACGCAGAGAAAACGTCCGCCATCCCGCTTGATATCCGCCGCCTCGGTTAAGGGAATTTCGGCCACATCGAAAGGCTCGCGGGGCCACATCCCCGTCTCAATCAGGTCGCCCCGCCGTTCAAAAAGGCCGGCCAGCCGCTTCCGGTAAAAGACGCCGTTTCTCCGAACATGGCGCAACACGGCATTGAAACGCGCCAACTGGACACGCAGCACGCTCTGAGGAGTGGCCGCATCAAGCCCACAACGGTGAGCAATCCAGCCGTCCAGAAAAGGAGACATTAAGCGCGTCCCCGGTAAAGTGCGGTGCCGTCAAAAGAGGTCAGGTTGTAAAGACAGAAGGGGATCAAGAGGCCGCCGGGGTTGACCACATGGATGCAACAGCCCTTCACTCGCTCAAGGTCCAAGGTCATGGCGTCCTGAAAAGCCATGCAGGACAGGGTGAAGCGTTGATGTATTCCCGCCGAGGCTAAAAAACGATCAAAATCATCTCCTTCGGCCATATCGGATGGCGCTGTCCAATGCCGGACGGCAAAGGCTTTCGCCTTGCGCGCACCCTCGGCGGCGGACGGCGTCCCTCCACAATCACAGGAAGCGGGAGCACCCTCCACCAGTTCAAGCCCCTCCCCGACACGGCGATAGACGGCGCTGAACGAACACAGAGCATTTTCGCAACCGGGCGGATGGAAATCCGTCCAGCGTATCATTCCCTGCGACTGCTCGGCCAGGGCACGGGCTATTTCCGGCAGGGTCACGCGGGGCGCGGCGTCCGAACGCCACGGGCAGCGGCCAAAAGCGGACAAAGGTTGGAAATGGACGCCGCGCACGTGCGGTCCGAGGCGCAACGCCATCTCCACAAGCTTCCACAGCCCGTCCACGTTGACGCCCCCGGCAACTGTGGCCACCAGTACGACGCCAAGGCCCGCTTCGCCGCAGGCCCGGATTGCCTCCAGCTTGTATGCGAGGCATGGTCTGCCGCGCAGGATTTCGTGAGCCTTATCCTCTGCGGCATCGCATTGCAGATAAACGGAATCGAGCCCTGCGGCCTTGAGGGATGCCGCGTATCCCGCTTCCGTCCCCAAACGCAGGCCGTTGGTATTGCATTGGACCAGCCCGAAGCCTCTTTCCCGCGCCATACGGATGATGCTGGGGAGATCATCCCGGACGGTGGGCTCTCCGCCGGAAAGCTGAATATTGCAGGCCCCGGACGCCTCATGCAGCCGATCCATCTGGAAAGCGATGCGTTCAAGGGAAGGATCGGGGTGCGGGGCCGTTCCCGCGCCAGCATAGCAGACCGGGCAGCGCAAATGGCACCGCTCCGTAACCTCGATAAGCCCCGTGCAGGTATGTTGACCGTGGTCCGGGCACAGGCCGCAATCATAAGGGCAGCCCCTTTCCCGTTCCGTGAAGGGACGGCGCGGATAGGAAGGCATCTTGTCCCGCACCCATGAACGGAAATCCGGCTCCCCCCGCCAGACAGGGGCCGAAAATACGCCGTGCTCGGGACAGCTTTTCCGCAGTACGACCGCACCACCCTCCTCCGCATATTCCGCGGGTACCCGGCCCAAACAGACGGGGCACACGCTTTCGGTCGGCAAGGGCAAGGGACGGAAAGCGTTCATCGAGCCTCCGTCATGTCAATGCCGTAGGCGTCGCACAGCTCGACAAGCTTCTCCCAACAATCCGCCAGCAGATCGCCGCAGAGCATCATGTCCGCGCCGCCGCCCGTCTCAGCCTGTATGGAGGGACATGAAACGTCCCGGCATGTGCCCGTACAGACGCGTCCAATGAACCATGTTGCGTAGTCGTTGATCAAGGGCTCGGCCATCGGATACGGGGCTTCGTCCGAGGCTCCCTTGCAGACCAGATAACCAAGAGCCGCCGCGCCGCCCGTCAGCAGGCCGCACGCCCCGCCGCTCTGCCCCATGCCGTGGCAGAGGCCGCCCATCGCACGCACCAGACCCGGATTTTCCACGCCCTGCGCGCGCAGAATCATCAACATAAGAAGCTGGCTGCAACAATAGCCTTCCCGTACCCACGGTACCAGTTCCAGCATCACTGCGTTCATTCATTCCCCTTTTCCGCAACGAACATCCAATAGCCTAACCGCGAGGAAGAGTGACACCCCGAGCCGCCGCAGGGCACGCCCATCCATGCCAGCAGATCGGCACGCGGCACCCCCTGAAAAAGCAGACGCCCCGCAAGCTCGGCCAAAAGCCGCGAGTGATCCTCGGCCTCCCTGATCCGGAAGCCTTGCCCGCATAAAGACTGCATCAAGTCGCCTACCTGCAAAGCCCCGGCCGCACATCCCTGCCCAGTAGAACCTTCCCGTTTTTCCCGTAGGACAATGTCCGTCAGCAGAAGCTGCCCGCCGGGGCGCAGAACTCGCCACATGTCGGAAAGGGCCTCCTCAACCGACGAAGCCAAGGAAAGGACACACTCGCAGATGACGCCGTCCACGCTCCCGTCACGCAAGGGAAGCCGCCCCATGTCCCCCGCCGCCACAGGCAAAGCCGAGCGCTGCCGGGCTTCCCGCAACATGGCAGGCGAACTATCACGCCACCCCGTGCAAACCGCACGCTTCCAACAGGCCAAGCGTCACACCGGGGCCGCAACCCACGTCCACCACACGCTCTGCGGACCGGAAGCCGCAAAGGGCAAGGCCGCGTCGGGTCAAAGCCGCACCGCCGGGCCGCAAACAGCCGTCCGCCGCCTCGCGGAACAGCCGAGACTCATACAGGGGCTTCATTTATCTTCAAGCAACGCTTCAACTTCCGCCATTTTCCCCTCGGCCAGCGATTTTGGGATCATGGTCAGGCCGCAGGAGGGGCAACGAGGCAAGGAAACGTCAAAGGCGCTGCCCAGATAGCCAACCTGCACCCGCACCTGTTCCAAAGGGACGCCGCAACGCGCGCATACCCAATCGCCGGGGTCCGGCTCATACCGAGGTTCCATAGCCATGAGGATTCCCCCTACAGATGAAACGGATTACGGGACGCTTCATAACGTCCCTCCGGCGTCGACGTGCCGGGCACTTCCATACGGTGGCAGTAGGCGTCATGCACAATGTAGACACCTTCTTCCACGGCGTACTCAACCCAAAACGTGACCCGCACGGGACGCAGGGAGGCCAGAAAATGCCCGTTGTCCCTGTTGAGGAACTTGTCTCCCGTGACTTCCGCATGGCGGACGACGCGCACGGCATCTTCACGCAAGATATGGCGCTCTTCCATGCGTTCGAGCACATCCAGGGCGATACGGACCACAAGGCCGTCATCACCCGGCGTAGCGGCCTCTTGTCCACAATAGCGCTCAAGTACCCGCGACCGTAGCGCAGCCCGGCCAGCCCGCCGCGCCGAAAGCCCCGGTCCTTTGGCCCGCGCCGTTTCGGAAAGAGGGGCCTCAGTGGGTAAAAGGACATCCAGCATATGCAGCGAAGGTTTGCCTCCCGCAGCCAGCCGATCCCGGCACATAATGCATGAGGCTACGGCATCGTGCTCCAGCTGGGCCGCCCGGTCCCCCGCAAAGGAGGCGGCAAGCCCGGGGTCGACGTTCCACAGAAGGCCGCCGTAACCACAACATGGCGTCGTCTCGCCCGTCAGCCGGGGTTCCTCAATGCGCACGCCCCGTTTGGCAAGAAGACTGCGCACGGCCCCGCGCCATTTTTCGTCGTGCCGTGCCGAACAGGGATCATGAACGCTCAAGACAGGCGCTTCATCGCAACATGTCAGAGCGGGAGTCTCAAACGGACATTCAGCGTCCAACACTTCCCAAAGAGACACCACAACCATGTCGGGTGCGGCCTCGCGCAGGGTTTTGCAACAGGAGGCGCAGGCGGCAATTACGCGGGGTTTTCCGAGGGATTCCCATTCTCGGCGCAGTGCAGCGAGGCTTTCCGCGAAAAGCCCCTCTTCTCCGGCCCAGCGCGCGGGGACACCGCAACAGCGCAGCATCAGCCCCACGCCGCCCGACAAACTGCCCCGCAAGTGTTCGTAGACGCTCAGAACCTGCGCGCCCCGTCCGCCCGCAAGCTGACAGCCGGGGAAAAAGACATGCTCACAGCGGCCTGCCTCCGAGCCTGCGTAGGTCAAGGCACAATCCGGGCCGTTGCTGACGGCCATGTCCTCCAGTGCGAACTCATGGGCGGAAGGCGGCATCATGCCCCGGCGCACCATGTCCTGACGGAAAGAGAGGCAAAGGTCCGCCATGGAAAAACCTTCGGGACACAAAACCTCGCACTGCCCGCAGAGGGCGCAGCTGTTGATCAAGGTATTGGCCTGATGATGGCCTTTGACGATGGCGGCGTTGTTGTACATCTGGCGGGCGTAGACACGAGGATATGCCTTGTATTTCTGCATATACAGGCATTCGCGCACGCAGATGAGGCACTCGCATTGCAAACAGCGCCCCGCTTCCGTACGCGCCTCTTCCGACGAATAGCCGCCTGCCTCATCCAGAGGCTCCACCCGTCCCCACGGCGCCACACCGTCAAGAGGCGTATGCAGGCGGGTCGCCGTGGCTCCCTCGTTTTCCCGGGATGCTGTCAGCGACACTCCGGTCATCTGGCGTTCCATCGTCATGGCGGCACGACGGCCCTCCGCCGCCCACGCTACGGGCGTCTTGGCTCCACCCGGCGCGGGCCAACCGCCGAAACAGACCGAAGGCGAGGTCCCCGCCTCCAAAAGAGTGACAGGATCAATCAGCTCACGGGTAATTGTTCTTTCTTCTTTTAGTTTTTCTCTTGTATATCCTGATTGCTCTAAAAAATGCTCTGCATATTCTTCTCTTGCCAATACTTCTGCCATTTGAATATCATCTAATTTACCGCAAATCATATTTAAAAACCATTCATCGCCTTCCAGTACTTCCATAGCAAAATATCTTCTATCAATACCTTCTGGTATAATATGTTCTGTTTGTTTTATAAAATCATTGCAAATTTCTTCTATTTCATGAGAAAATACTGTCTTATTAGGAGAAAAAGACACTTTATTATTTACAGCAGATACTATCATTTTTTTTAATTCTTCTATACCTTTTCCAGAACGCGCACTTGTGCAGATAACAGGAATTCCTAATTCTTTTTCTAATTTCTTATCATCTACAATGATTCCCTTTTTTTTCGCTTCGTCCATAAGATTTACACAAAGTATGACACGTTCTGTTAATTCTAATATGTGTAACACTAATGTTAAATTTCTTTCTAATGAAGTTGCATCTAATACAATTAACATAACATCTGTTTTTGCAGAACAAATAAATTCTTTTGCGCAACATTCTTCCGCACTATCAGAAAAAAGAGAATAAATACCAGGTAAATCATATACAACACAATGCATATCCTCTAAAACAAAATTACCTTTTGCATTTGTTACTGTTTTACCCGACCAGTTGCCAGTATGTTGTTTTAGTCCTGTTAAACAATTAAACACTGTACTTTTACCCGTATTAGGATTTCCTGCTAATCCTATTACGATTTCATTACCTTTTTTGAGCATATTCCGTCAACCTCCCTCACACATATATTTTCTGCGTCTTGCTGTCTGAGTGCAATTAATGTTTGTTTGACTTCATAAACTTTTGTTCCTCCTCCCCAACATTCATAAAGAGGTATCACAATACTGCCTGTATAAAATCCCATGTCATAAAACTTTGCGTTATTTTATTTTGTTCCTTTCCGCTCCAATACAACAATCCCCTTTGACGATATTCAAAACCAATATGCACACCATTGATGTCTGTTTGTAATGTTTCATTTTTATATGCTGTTTTCAAAAATTCTGCTCTTTCGTTTTCATCTGTATGATATTGAAAATAATCTGCAATTTCTTGCCAATCTTTTTTTAAAAACACACTCTGTTCTAAACAGCCTAATACAATTTTTTGGGGATAACTGTGTATAAATTGAGGAAGTTTTTGGCTTCCTCTTTGTTCCTTTTCACTTTTATATTGTTCTAAATGTATATCATTTCCTGTCTGACGATTTCCTCCGCTCTCTGACGAATGTTGTTCATTTTCTGCACCCATTTCATTTGATTGTGGGCTTTCAATTTCTCTGTTATGCCCTCTGTTTTCATCATTTCTTCTATCAGATTGTCCTCGTACTGCTGTGCTGTTTCGTCCACTTCCAGAAGGTGATTCCAAAGTTTGTCCATCAACAACATGGAGTTGTATTTGCCCCTGTTTGTCTTTTTGAGGTATTCTCCTCTCATCAAGCCGTATTTGCCCAGTTCCCTGTCGTCCTGCTCGCTCTCCATCTCCAAATCTGGTATCATGTAATCTCCCACTTTGATGTAATTCAGTTCTGCCATTTTCAAAACTCCCTTCTTTTATTTCAGTTTCACGCTTTAAAGTGTTAAATTGTTCTTTATATTGATTATATTCTTTTTTTTGAGATATTGCAATAGATACAATAGATTTTTCAACTGTTTTGACTGTTTTTTCTATATTTCTCAATACATCATTTGAAATTTCATTCACAGCCGTTCCCAAATGGTGCAAAATTT
>OFEZ01001126.1_pt1 | contig 15618 bp, 17 predicted proteins | sample 1521241 | NCBI WGS metagenome assembly OFEZ01 (sample SAMEA3504099, study PRJEB24116) | mouse gut metagenome | biome: mouse gut; feature: mouse-associated habitat; material: faeces | place: Denmark | collected 2011
AAGCATAAAGTATCTTTTGAAACAGCAGCACATGTTTTTGATGATCCTTATTACATTGAGATGTATGATTTTGAGCATAGTATAGATGAAGATAGATTTATTGCACTAGGAATGGTTGGCGATGTCCTATTTGTAGTTTTTACAGAAAAGAAGGATGCTGTAAGATTGATTTCAGCCAGACTGGCAACCAGTATAGAAAGGAGAATATATTATGATCAAGACTTTCACTATTGAAAACGGTCAAAAGCCTACAGAAGAACAGCTCAAAGAAATTGAAGAAGCGAAAAAACATCCTATTACTTTCGATGAAGATTGTCAGGAATTATCACCGGCAATGATAAAAGCGTTTAAATGCGCTACTGTCCAGCGGAACCGTAGGAAAAATGCTTAATTACTATATTGAGTTTCATTTACTAATTAATGACTTGATCCTAGAGCTTTCAAGGGATGTGATCCGGGAAATCGCACGAAAGTATGAAAACGTGCAGAAAGGGCGCAAGAGGTCCAGTGGACCTCTGCACTGCGCGAACCGAAGCGGAGCATAGAAAAGGTGCTATGATGAGAGGACCATTGATTCAAACAGAAGCAAGAACTATTTTAAACGAAAGCAAAAAAGAAACAGCACTCAGGATGCTAAAAATGGGAAAGCTGACGGTCGAGGAGATTGCGGAATACTCTGCTCTTAGTGTTGCAGAAGTAGAGCAGCTTGCGAACCATCAGACAATATAAACAGCAGGGAAACAAAACAGACTGAATTTCTGTGCCATCTGGTGATAAGATTACCATAATCACCAGATGGTTTTTTCATGTCAGGAACAGACTCTGCTGCTCATATTCCTGTTTCCTCCAATGTTTTGGCGGAATTTTATGAAGCACGTATTCCGTGAACTTATCATCATAAACCCAGTCTTCCAGTTCACTCTCATCCAAAACCACCGGCATACGGTTATGGACAGGACTGACAGAAGCGTTTGCCTGTGTGGTAAGAATCATAAAACGCTCCTTATTCTGGAACTTGCCGGTGATTTTTCTGCTGTAGGACCTGCCAACAACGGATTTATCTGTCGGCTGTAACAAGTCAGAATACTGGCAGACTGGGACGGGTAGATATCCCCTAAACGCATTTTCTGTATCTTCAGATCTATGCTATGAATCACCCGTTCAATCTCTTTGGCTGTCTCCCCATCTCCATAGAATCTTCCGCACATAATTTTTCTCTCCTTTTCCTGTCGCAGAGTATCCATTCATCCAGCGTGAGCGGGGTATAGTCTGAATACATGCAGAAACAATTAATCATATTCGACGGAATTGCCCGTTTCTCCCCGTCCGGATTCTCACGGATACTGCTCCTTGTTATCTTCTGGAACCGCTCCATAGTGTCCCGTTTATTCCTGCCTAACCGGTCCAGTTCTGTCACAAGCAGTATATCTCCCTCCCGAAGAACCTCTTCCACAAGAACCGTGTATCTCGGCCTGTTAAAGTTTTTGCCCGTCTGCTGGTCTGTGAAGATATTTTCCAGTTCCAAATCGTGCTCCTTGCAAAATATTTGAATCTCATGAATCCCCCTGTCAAGATGCTGATCCCGTGTACTGATTCGATGATAACCATATGTAGCCATTCTTCCGTCTCCCGCATAAAGCACCATACCAAACCGTGCTTCTTCATATATTTCTACCAGTTCTGTACGGCAGACAGCACTAAACGCAACCTTCTAAGTCAAAAAAAATCCCGGAAGATTACTCCTCCGGGATTCTTCATTTTTCTTTTATTCTTATAAACTGGTAACCGTCTCCATGATTTATACCAAAATGTCCACACTTTCTCCGGTATATGAATCATCTAATTGTCCCCTAATGTAACTCATCGTTTCTTTTTTCATATATTTTTGAAAACCTTATTTAAGATAATCGAATTTATACATACCAGCAATGGAAGTCCGATATTAAATCTTGATACAAGAAGCCTAAAATGGATTTAGGATAGAAATCTTGACAGGTGCAATAAATGCTGCCATTTGAACCTCCCGGAGTTTATATTATTTCCTTTTTGAGTTCTTCATATGCAATACGTTCTCTGGTAAATCCCTGACCATTCACCTCGTTAATCTGATTAATGGTAAGAAACGCAAACGGATCTGTTTCACAGACCATCTCTTTCAAAGCAAACAGTTTGTGTCTTGGAATCACACACATAACTCCTTTCTGTTCTTCACCGCTATATCCCGTCTGTATGTGAAAAAGCGTCACTCCGGCTTCTATGTCCTGCAATATTTTTCCCTGAATCTTTTTATACTCTCTTGAAATAATCATCACCTGCATAGAAACCTTTCCATTCGGAACAACTTTATCAATCACAACCGTTGCCAAAAGAGTCAGTATAATCCCATAAAGTATTTGCTCCATATCAGAGAAAGAAGCCTGTATGCCTAAAACCACAAAATCTACCATATACACCGTGACGCCGACTGAAAGGGAAGTTTTTTTGTTTGCTATCAGGGCAATAATATCCGTTCCCCCCGTCGATCCTCCGACCCTTACCACAATCCCCATGCTAACGCCTACAAGAAGTCCTCCAAAAATGGCAGACAACAGTATATTGTCTGTCATAGTTGTGATTCCTGGAATTTTCTGTAACAGTTCAAGAAATAAGGGATAGATAAATGTACTCAATAGAGTTTTCTTAACGAATCCTTTTCCCAGAATAAACCATGCTATGATAAGCAATATACTGTTCAAGCTAAAGACGATGATTGAAGTCCGAATTCCCCAAAAATGATTCCCGGCAATTCCCAAGCCGGTAGCTCCTCCCATCGGAATCCCTGCCGGAACAATAAAAGCAACCACGGCAAGCGCCAATATTGCATTCCCGGCTGCAACGCCCAATAAATTCATTAATTTTTCGCTGGTGCTCTTTTTCATTTTATCATCATCTCTATAATCTTCTTATTCGTTTCTTTCATTCCTTCCTTGCCGAGTATTCCTATATTTTCAATCGTCCGATCGATTCCTTCCGCCACAATTCCTTCCCCCGCGCAGAATTCCTGTTCATTCAGATACATATAATAACCGACAATTCCTGCTTCTACAGATGATGCGATTTTCGCTGCGCAAGACGCTTTAGCGCCGTCACAGACAATGCCGGATACAATTGCAAGCGCATTCACGACCGTATGCTTGATTTCCTCATACCCGCCTCCATGCAGATAAGCGATTCCCGCTCCTGCGGCGGCGCCTGCGCTGACCGCCCCGCAATATGCAGATAATGTCCCGATTCCTGCTTTTATATAAATAGCCGTAAGATTAGACAACAATAATGCCCGATAGATCTTCTCGATATCACAGTTCAGACTTTCTCCATAAACCAATACCGGAACAGAACAGGTAATGCCTTGATTGCCGCTTCCTGAATTGATCACGACCGGCAGTCCGCAGCCGTTCATCCTTGCATCAGAACCGGCTGCTGCCATCGCTTTTGCGCGTACCTGCACAGCATCGCCTTCCATTTTAAGCAGTATACTTCCGATATTTGCCCCATAATTTCCGCGTATACCTTCCCTGGCAATCTTCATATTGCATTCTATCTGTTTATCCAGGGTTTCTTTCACATCCTCAATATCTGCACATCGGACAAATTCCCATATATTCTCCATGGAAAGAACGTCCCTGTTCGCTTTTTCTATTTTCTCGTCTTTCAAATCGTCACGGATGAATTCCCAGTTCTTTTCTATCTGAACAATATTGGTATGATAATCCGTAATCCTGACGCTTGCCTGGGAATGTTCCTTATAAACACATACGGACAAATCAAATGTACGCCCTGTCTCCTGATATTCAACTTTGATATCTGCCTGTCCCAAATAACCTTTAATACGCTCTATGTCCTCCGACTCTATCTCCGAAAGAACTTCCAGTTTTTTGTTCTCATTTCCACAGACAACGCCGGCTGCGGCTGCGGCCTCTATTCCTCTTAAACCGCCGGTATTCGGAACAACAACGCTTTTTACGTTTTTAATAATGCTTCCGCTTGCCTTTACTACAATCTTTTCCGGCAATTCCCCTAATACCGCCCTTGCTCTTGCAGCCGCATAAGAAATCGCGATGGGTTCCGTGCATCCCATGGCTGTAACCAGTTCTTCTTTCAGAATCTGCACATATATCTGATAAATATTATCCTCTCTTTTCATTCTCACATCTCCACTTCAAAAATGCTTTATAGCCTTTCACCGCCTGATAAATATCTGATTTGCTGCTCACTTCATATGGCGCGTGCATATTCAGCACCGCCACGCCTGAATCAACAACATCCATGCCGTAATTAGCCATTATATATGCGATCGTACCGCCTCCCCCAATATCTACTTTGCCTAATTCCGCAAATTGGTACGCCGCCCCGGCTTCTTCCATGATTCGGCGTATTTCTCCCAGATATTCGGCGTTCGCGTCATTGGAACCACTTTTACCATGGCTTCCTGTAAATTTATTAAATGCAAGCCCCTTCGCTAGATATGCCGCACTGCGCTTTTCAAACACTTCTTCAAATTGCGGATCATACGCCGCGCTCACATCGGAAGAAAGCATTTTTGAATTTGCAAGCGCTCTTCTCACCTTAATGTTCGACTCTCCTTCTGTCAAAACAAGCAACTCAGCTACCACATTTTCAAAAAAACGAGAATGCATTCCTGTCGCGCCGACGCTTCCGATTTCCTCTTTGTCCACTAACAGACAGCACGCCGTACGACTGCTGTCTTCTACACTCAACATAGCCATGATAGAAGTAAATGCACAGATACGGTCGTCCTGCCCGTATGCCAGTATCATACTGCGGTCAAATCCTATATCTCTCGCCTTTCCTGACGGTACAATTTCCAGTTCCGCAGAAGCAAAATCTTCTTCGCTAATCCCATAAGCTTCCTCCAGGATTTTCAGAACATTGGCTTTCACCGTTTCTTTTTCTTCTTTCAAGTTCTCATCCCGTTCAATCGGACAATTTCCAACCAGGATATCCAGTTTTTCTCCTTCGATGACTTCTCCCGCTTTCTTTTCCAGTTGCTTTGAAGCCAGATGGACCAGCAGATCCGTAATGACAAATACTGGTTCATCTTCTCTTTCGCCGATACTGATATTCACACAGCTTCCGTCTTTCTTGACAACCACTCCATGAAGCGCTAACGGCTGCGTCACCCACTGGTATTTTTTTATGCCCCCGTAATAGTGTGTGTCCAGATATGTAAAATCATCTTTTTCATAAAGCGGATTCTGTTTTATATCAATTCTCGGAGAGTCGATGTGGGCGCCAAGAATATTCATCCCTGCCGAGATCGGCTCTGCTCCCATTCTAAAGAGCACAATACATTTTTTCATGCAGACAGCATAAATTTTTTCCCCTTTCCGGATTTGTCTCTCTTCTGACAGGTATTCCTCAAGATTATGATATCCCGCCTTTTCTGCCAGCTCTACCGCCAGTTCCACACATTCTCTTTCCGTTTTCCCTTTATCCAGCCAGGACTTATATAATTCACAGATTTTATGAAGTTCTTCTTTCTCTTTTGCACTATATGTCAGCCAGATATCCTTATTCTCCATCTTTATCGTTTCTCCTTATATTTACTCCATCAGTACCGTTACATTGTCGAATTGGCCGGCCGCCTCTTCGATCTTCGCTCTGTTTCCAAGAACGCAGACGGTTCCCTCTTTGGCAAAGCTCTCCATCGCCTGACGCCTGTTTTTCAAGTCTTCTTCCGACGCATTTAACAACCCTTCTCTGACCTTTGCCCTGACCTGCGGTCCTTCCTGCCTCAGATACCAGGAATCCATTCGTTTTGCCTGTACATATGTTTTGGGAGTCCGGTCATATCCGGCAACTGCGCCAATCTTATAATTCAGAAGCTCCTGCTCTCCTAATTCAAGATCTTTCAGCCAACTTGAAGCGCTGCGGAAGGCTTCTATCGTCCTTTTTACGTTCGGATCTCGATAGGAGCTCATGGTCCAGCTTTGATTTGGGAGTACAGACATCTGGCAGCCGTAAGCCCCTCCTTCAGCGCGGATCTTTGCCCACAGATAATCGAAGCTCACCATTCTGCCAAGAAGATAATCCTCACCGGTATATTCCCCGATTCCTCCAAGCGCAACATAGGATACCTCCGACGGAATGATAAATGCCTCTGATTTCCCGGGAAGCAATTTATCCTGATACCATCCGGGTTCCCTTTCCCTTGCACTGCCGCAGAACCCGGAAGCTGCGATCAACTGGCGGAAATCGCCGTAAGCTTTCTCTGTGCCTGTAAAACTCATCACCAGATTAGACTTACGGCAAAGCTTCTCCTGAATTTTCTTAAGTTCCCGGATAATCTGCCCCTGGTCCGCGTCAAAGTTCTTCAGAAGCTTTCCTAAGAACTGATAATAGTGAATTCCGTTATAGCGTTCCCTTGCCGCTCCTTCCGGCATATAGTGTGCGGCCGCACGTCCGGACGCATAACTGTTTCCGCTGGTAACAAATCCCCTCTCCAGTTCCATCCGGCTCTGCCTGATCCTTTTCAGAATGATCTCCGGTTGCTCCAGAATGGTATCATACAGCAGCTCTTCCCCCAGTTTTACCGCTCTTGGAAGATTCTGTTCCAGACAGCTGATATCCATCACAAATTTAAGCCTGACATGCCGGATATCATCTGTATTGGTGTACGCTTCCAGATAAGCCCTTACATTTCCAAGCCACATATTCTTCTCAATCACTAATTCTTCCAGGCTGTGCGTTCTCGTAGGAAGACTTCCCAGAAGTTCGGAAAACAGCTTCGCATAAGGAACTTTCTCCGGCTCCAGATCACTGATATCAAAATAGCAGCTTTGATATGCCACTCCTTTTGAAGGGATCTCTTGTTTCAAATATGTAATACCGGATTCTTCCTCCGCCCTTGTGAGCGGCTCCTCCTTCTTAGGAAGCAGATCATCCGCAGACAGACCCGGCAGGTCTTCTGTCTCTTCTTCTGTCTGCCTCTTCTCTTCAGCCTTTTCAAGAGGTTCCAGGGAAACCTCTGCCTCATGATCATTTTCCAGGAGGATTTCCCTCAGAAGTGATTCAAAGTATCCTTCCTTTACAAGGGTTCTCATTTTCCTATATGTTTCTTCAAATTCTATCATCTCGCAAGGTCCGGTTCCCTGCGCCCATCCGCCGGCAATATCCAGTACATATTCAATTCCCTCCGGCTGGCCCCCGCCTTTTTCCCTCATCCAAAATTCCAGACGGTTGATCGCCGAAACCAATACCTCTTCTCCGATTCCTTCTCTGCAAAGTCTGTCTGCCTGTTCTGTGATAACCGTTTTCAACCGGCCGGCAGTTTCTTTGTCTGTATTCTTTATTTTAACGGCAAGATAGGGCTGTCTGATACCATCCATGATAAAATACTGAATCTCCGGGATCCCAAGGCTCTGAATAAGCCCTTTCTTCATCGGCGCCTCGTCTTCCCCCATAATCGCCTGCATAAGGATATAGACTGCATTCATACGTTCCCGGTTGTCAAAATCACCCAGACTATAGGTGCATGACGCAAACACACCCTGATCGCCGAACTTCTCCTTATCATACAGCTTATTTCGGATTCCCTTTACGGGTTTCTGCAGCATAACCGGCTTCGCAGGTTCTGAGCGTTTCATTTTTCCCAGATAAACTTTGTCAATATACTCAAACAGTCGTTCCGTATTCATTTTCCCATATAGAACAATACAGCAGTTGGAAGCATTATAAAATGTCCTGTAATATTCCAGAAATTCCTCATAAGATAGCGCGGGAATCGTATCCGGGAATCCTCCTGAAACAAAACGATAAGCCGTTTCCGGAAACATTGCCTTAGACATTTCATCCTCTAATATACTGTCCAGGGACGAGAAAACTCCCTTCATCTCATTATAGACAACGCCGTTAATCTCCGGAGCTTTTCCGTCTTCGTACTGAAAATGCCAGCCCTCCTGTTCGAAGATCTCTTTATCCGTAAGAACATTCGGACAAAATACCGCGTTTAGGTAAACGTCCGTCAGATTCATAAAATCCTTCTCATTCTCTGTACAAAAGGGATATACCGTATGATCCGGATATGTAATTGCATTGACAAATTCTGCCATGGAATGTTTCATCAGATTGACGAACATCGTTTTATCCGGATATCTGCGGGAACCGTTCAGCACAGAATGCTCCAGAATATGGAAAACTCCCGTGCTGTCCTTTGGTATGGTCCGAAATCCAACCAAAAAGCTCTTTTTAACGTCCTGATTGTCTATGACGACGACCTGCGCTCCGGTTGACAGGTGCTCCATCTGAATAATATCTCCTTCGACCTCCCGCACATACTTCTTTTCTTTAACTTCAAATCCATAGATTTTTTCCCCGATTTCCATATCCGTTCCCTCTTAATACATGAATTCTGTAATCTTCTCTTTTATTTCCTCAACTTCCATCACGCCTACGTTCTCAAACTTCTTTTCACCGTCTTTGTAGAATTGAACGGTTGGAACCGCAAAAATACGATTCTCTTTGCCAAGCTTCGGATAATCTGTGGTGTTCACTTTCACGATATTGATAAAAGGAAGCTCCGCGTCTAGCTCTTCCAAAATACGGGAAAAGGCTTTACACGGTACGCATGTTGCGGAAAAGAAATCCACGATCACGAACCCTTCCTTAATCTGCTCCTTAAAACTCTCATCATCCGCATATTGAATTGCCATCTACTTTTCCTCCTTAAAAAAATTCTCTGTCACGTATTCTTTTACCTTATTGTAATAATAATTTACATAAAACATAATTTCCGAATATTCATAAGTATTGATCTTTTCTGCATTTTCTTTCGTTTCATGCCAGAATTTCACGTACTCTTCCATATCGTCCCGGTATTGCTCCATCGTATATCCGACGCCGTCTTTTTCTGCGTATTCCCGCCCCAGAAGATAGCCGCAGAGCCTGTCCCATGAATCGTTCTGCACGCTTGCGAATAATTCATGATAGCTTGAGAACGGCATCTTCCCTTCAAATTCCTCTGGCGTCATGGTTTCCAGATTCAACCCCTGTTCTCTGGAGATTTCCTTCAATCTCTTAATTTCATGATCTGTCATTTCTTTCCAGTCAGCCTTCTTAAGATCGAACGTACTGGCCTCAAATACTTTGTTCATCACATACTGAACGGCTTCGTATCCCTCGTTTTCCGCAATCTTTTTTTTCTGTTCCCGGATCAGACGAGCCTCATATTGTTCTACCTTGCTCACTCCTTCAATTCCAAGAGCTTCTATCATCCCGTCCGTGATCACAGGAATCTTTTTTTGCTGAATGGAACGAACCGTTACGGTCACTTTCTCCCCGTCGACGTCCAGCACACCGGCCGTCCCTTTTTTCAGCCCGACGCACATCGCTTCCAGCTTCTTGTGAAAGAACCCCTGTCCTACCATGATTTTCAGGTCCTCTCTGCTAAAAAACGGATTTGCCGATTCCATGTCGCATACAATAAGCGCTCCGTCCGTAACTTCCCCCGCTTCTTCCCATGTGCTGTTCTTGTTCTTTATAAAATCTATTTCTTTCTTGTACGCCTTCTCGTCAAGCTTGAATACTTTCTTGTACATACTGATATCCACCTGATCATACTCGGCAAACGATAAAACTTTTGACTTCATCTTTCTCCTCCTAAAGCGTAAGCTTCGCATATTTACTTTTTAAAAGCTGGAGCACTTCCGTATATTTCTCGCGGCTCACCATGACTTCCCCCGCATATCCGTCGAAAATCAGAGCAAAATTTTTCGCTTCGTTATCCGCCCGGACATAAGATACTTTGGAAAGATTCACGATAAAAGACTGGTAGCACCGGTAAAAATTATAACCTTCCAGAATCTGTTCCAATTCGTTCATAGAATATCCGGAAAGGAGCATTTCCTTTCCGTCCACCATCACCATCTTGTTCTTTCGGTCCGTCCGTTCGATAAAGAGAACCTTATCAATATCCACAAGCTGATATCCGTTTCTCGTCTTGATCATCATAGAACGGTTCACGGATAACCGTTTGTATTGGAGCAGCTCAAACAAATACTGCAGCCGCTTAACCACCCGCTGAAGCACACGGTTATCAAACGGAAGCCGAAAGTATTCATCGCAGCAGCAGTCAAATACCAGCCCCGCCTCTAACTTTTCTTCCGAATACAGCGCCACCAGGACGTCCGGCTTTATCTGGGACAGATTGTATGCCAGAAAAGAGCCGTCCCCGCTGTATCTTGGATTCCCTGTTTTGATATTGATAAATACCGCGTCCACCTCGTTCAGGCAGATATATTTATTGGCTTCATTGATTCCGTCAAAGGTATGCACAATGTCAAATACATTATAAAACGCCAGTAATTCTTTCAGCTCTGTACACAATGTTTCATCATTTTCTACCAGAACAAGCTTCATTTTCATCAATCAATTCTCCTGACCAAATTCTCCAAACGCTTTTTCTAACGCCTGCACATCGCCTTCATAATAGGTTAATAAAAGTGCAAAAGGACCGTTTTTCTTCGGCATAATAATCGTACCGGCTCCATATAAATCAATCTCGCCTTTCGTCCTGAGACTCTCATATGCCTGATACTCGCCAGATTCCGGATCCAGATTCTCCAGATCCCACCAGTATATTTCGGCTCCGTCATACTTTAGCGCAAGCGTACACAGACCTTCCGCACTGAGCGTCACTTTACTGTCTGCATGGATCAGCCCCTTCTCCTCCAGAAATGAGACGAGTTCATCCACCGTCTTATTCCAGACAGGCGCTTCCCTGTCTTCTTCTTCAGGCACGGCCGCTTCTTCCTCCTCCTTTGGAGGCGTAAAGTCTTCGGACGACGCCACATATCCCACCATCCCACAAAACAGTAACACGAAAAGCAGGGAAGACACAATCGTAAATTTCTTCATAATCATTCCTTCTTTCTTTTAAGATGCCTCAGTGGACTGCAGATATTCCTGATAAGTCCTGCTTACGGCAAATACTTCTTCATGGGTTCCGCAGGCTTCAAGACGTCCGTGATGCATAACGACCAGATAGTCTGCTTCTGCAATCTCGCGCATATCATGGGCGATGAAAACAATAGTATTGCCTTCCATCTTCTTCCTGATACCATGATAGATCTTCATATATGTGTCATGGTCCAGACTCGCCCCCGCCTCGTCGAGTATCAGATAATCCGGCTTCGCAATCAATGCCCTGGCAATGGCTATCCTCTGTTTCTGACCGCTTGACAAACGATTCCCCGCCTCTCCAAGAGTCGTATCATATCCGTTGGGAAGCGCATCTATAAAAGAATCCGCCCTGGCTTCTCCTGCCGCTTTTTTCATCTCTTCCTCCGGTGTCTCTCCTTCTGTGCCATACAGAATATTATCCCGGATCGTACCTGACATCAGCGGATTGTTCTGAAGTACATAGCCAAATTTTTTATGACATTCCCGGGGACTCGTTTCGCTTATCCTGTTTCCTCCAACCCATATTTCTCCCGAATCAGGCTGGTAGAATCCCTGTATCAGTTTCATGACCGTAGATTTTCCGGAACCGTTATCACCGATCACCGCCGTCGTCTTTCCTCCCGGAATGCAAACGGAAAAGTCATGAAGGATTTCTTTTTCGCTCCCATATCCAAAGTTCACGTTTTTGAACACAATATCTCTGTTCTCGGATTCTGTCCAGGAATTGCCTTTTTCCGTATGCTCCTCTTCCATATCAAGAATATCCCCGACATGGACAAGCGCGCCTTTCGAGCCCATCACATTCTGCCACACCGTCAAAAGCTCCGCCATATAGAGATTCACCTGCGTCATATAGGTGCTGAACATATTAATCCCTGTCGCTTCCATTTTCCCGGCGTTAATCAATCTGGAACCGCCCACTGCCATTACGACAGTCGTAAGAAGGGAGTAGAGGGAATTGGTCAGAACCTGAATCTGCTCCATGAAAGCATAGTATATATCTGCCTTATACCGTGAATCGATTGCCGCATATCCGCTTTCCAGCTCTTTCTCTTCCATTACCTGCGCTTTTACATATTTCCCGGCCGACAGGTGTTCGGAGAAAAAGGTGGTCATTTCATTCAACGCCGCATAGCGCTTTTTCATTATGGTAAACTGCAGCTTGCCGACGATGATAAACATTGCTACCGCAACCGGTATGCAGAGCAAAAGGTATGCTGCGAGAGGCGAATTGTATTGATACAAGATCATACAGGCGCGGACAAATCCGAACAGCGACGCAGCTCCTGAGAATATTCCACTGATCACCAGAGTCGCCTGAGTTACGTCGTTCGTAACGGCCGACACCAGCGAAGACGGCTGTTCCTTTCCGAACTGATCCATCGGAAGATGCAGGATCTTCCTCCACATCGAAAACCTTACCCGCAGGATCACTTTTTGATTGGCATACTCTTCCAAAAGCGGTCTCAAAAATCCCAGCAATGCATTAAAGAGCGTAAAAAAGACATAGCCTAAAATAACAGAATTATATAGTTCCCCCTTGTTCACACGGACCAGATACTCCGATACTCTCATTCCGACCTCGGCATAAACCACGCCGCTTCCGAATGCGATCAGGTAGAGCCACCAGGGAATTGAAAGCCTTCTGTAAAAGCTCAGAAAAAACGATATTACATGTTTGTTGTTTTTCATCTGCCCTGTCCCTCACTTCCTATTAATTCTCGGTAATATGTATTCTCGGCATATACTTCCGCCGGTTCTCCCTGACAGATAATCTTTCCGTTATGCATTACTATGATATAATCTGCTTTCTGTACGGTCTGTCTGTCGTGGGCAACCATAAGCACGGTTTTACCTTCCATATGCCGTTTCACACTCTTCCATACCTGATCTTTTCCCCGGATGTCCATAGCCGCGGTCGCCTCATCCATAAACAGATAATCCGATTGTTTTAGAAGCGCCCTCGCAAAAGCAATCCGCTGTTTCTGTCCGCCGGAAAGCTTCTCTCCCTGCTCGCCTACATCCGCCAGGAATCCCTCCGGCTGTTCCCTGATAAAATCCATAATTTCCGCGTCCGTACATACTTTTTCCAGTTCTTCATCCGTGACTTCTCTCTTAATTCCGAACAGGATATTGTCGCGGATCGTTCCTGCAAACAATGTACTTTCCTGCGTTACGTATGAGATCTCGCTTCGGAAGCTCTTGAGCGAATACCGCGCGGTATCTTCGCCCCCAAATAAAATCTTACCTCCCGAAACCGGATACATACGCTCCACCAGATTCAGAAGCGTCGTCTTTCCGCTCCCTGACGGTCCGATAAGCGCCGTCACGCGCCCCGCCGGTATCTTCAGATTGAGTTTATCGAATATAGGTTTCTCCTCATAAGAGAAATCAACCTCTTTTAATTCAATATCGCCGCTGAGACGTTCCACATGCTCGCCGGCTTCTATGTCTTCTTCCATTTCTTCCATAATCTGCGCTACTCTTCTGGTCGCTCCCTGGGAACCCTTGAAGGTTGTCCAATATACACAGTATGCGCTGAGCTGATTAACGATGTTCACCGCGAATCCATAATAGGCGATCCATTGGGTAAGGGTTAACGCGCCGGATGAATAAAAGCTTCGGCCTACCATCACGATCACAATAAACTGCATAGCGCCCACCAATGCATACATCGGAGTTGCGAATCCCAGCCACGCATTCAGAATCGAACTCTTATAGAACCCTTTCATCTTCTCCTGCCCTGTCTGAAGCTCCTTTTCTTCTTTTCCGTAAGATTTGATGAGAAGAAGATTATTGGTTTTTTCTGCAATCGTCTGTGTCAGCTCTGCATTTTTTTGATTTACCAGATCCAACACTCCGAACTTCATCTTTCCCATAACAAATGCAATGACTAAATTCAGCGGAAGTACCGCGATCAGAGCAATCATCAGCTTCTGGTCGTAGGAGCCGATTTTTCCAAGCGTAATGACCAGCGTGTACGCGGAAGTGAGAATAGCAACAAATACTTGCATGATAAGCTGACTGATCGCCGTGATATCCGTTGTAATACGGGAAATCATTTCTTTGGGCTTATTTTTTTCGTAATATCGAAGCGGCAGCCTGACGGTCTTACTCCAGATCATTTTCCTGATATTACGGTCAATTCGCGCAACACACAAGTTACTCATAATCTTACTGACCGAACCGATCAGCTGGGATAGTAATGTAAAAGCCAAAAACGGAAGAACCACGGTGCCAAAATTCACATTTCCGGCAAACAGTTCGGCCGTGTATTCCGTTACGCTGATTCCTACGTTGGTAAGAAGAGCTGTAATGGCAATATATGCAAGAATCCACAGATAAGGAAGTCTTGCCTTCTGCAGCATGCGGAAGAAGCGTCCCATGCTGCCCCTGTCTTTTCCAAAAACCCGTTCCATATTGTTTCCCTGCCTTTTCTTAATTTCAGAGCATCTGCTTTTGTACTTTCACAGTTATATTGAAGCTGCTATTCGTTTTCCAGCGTTTCAAACGCTTTGGCCGCGTCCTGTTTCTTTTCATAGTCCTCTGAAAATGCAATCGCATAAGCTCCGTTTGCCGCTTCCGTCTCAAGAACCGCGGCGCCTCCGGCAAGGACTATCGTTCCCTGGTTAGTAGCCATAGACTCATAGTTTCCATATAAATCCGTCTTGTTTTCCTGATCCCACCAGAACAGCCAGAGTCCATCATAATCATATGCTTTATCCGCCACTTTCGTCTCAGTAAACTCTCCGTTTGTATTGTCTGTGAGATATCCTGTTGTTTCATTGATATCAACCGGTTCGCAGTCCTCCAAAATGAATCCTTCCTGCTCAAAATAATCCACCATATCTTCGTATGGAGAAGTGGAGGCATTCACTTCAATTTTTTCTTCTTTCGGCGTACATCCCGCCGTCATTCCACATACGGTTGCTGTTGCAATGATAACTGCCGCAGTCTTCTTCATCTTTTTTGTTCCCATCTCATCAATCTCCTTTTATAAAAATTTTACAATTAGGTTACTTTATTTTTACAACAAAATCAGCAGTTTAACAAGAAGGTTATCCTATTCTGTCCCCGATTTCGTTCATAGTGTCTTTTATCTCTCATCCCACTACTCCAATTGTTTAAAGCGCTGTATACATTTTAATGTTTCTATCGCAAGCTCTTGATATAGATCTTCATCAAATACTCCCCGTATTAAAGAATTTCTGATTAACATTGGCCGAAACATCTCCAATATCTGTTCTATAGCCTTCTCATCTCCTTGCTTGGCTCTAAATAAAACCCTTTCAAATTCCATCATCAGTCACCTCCCATCCATTTACGGATTTTATGAATAGCATAATAGTAAATACTTTTTACTTTATCTTCTTTGACTCCGTTTAGGCAGCTTATCTCTTTAAAAGTTCTTTCCTCAAAAACATGTTGATAAATGAAACACCTTTCATCCTCCCGAAGCATCAGTAGGGCTTCTGTAAGCCTTTGATCTGATAATTCATTCCATCCTGGATATCGTCCTTCTTGTTCTCTTGAAAGAATGGCTTCTTTATAACGCAATTCCAGCATTTCGTCTATTGAAGAACTAAAATCCTCTAAAGATTCTTCTAAAGGTCTTTCCATTCTGCCAATCTTTTCTTTTTTCTTCAGATAATTCCATCT
>OFEZ01001138.1_pt1 | contig 15476 bp, 18 predicted proteins | sample 1521241 | NCBI WGS metagenome assembly OFEZ01 (sample SAMEA3504099, study PRJEB24116) | mouse gut metagenome | biome: mouse gut; feature: mouse-associated habitat; material: faeces | place: Denmark | collected 2011
CCGCCCGTCCGGGCGCGGGGGCAGATCGCCCGGACCTACAAATATATGGCCGACGCCTACGCCCCGCGTTACCGCATGAGCCGCCAGCAGGCTCAACTCATGGACGCATGGGACAGGATGTATCCGGTGGAGCAATGGGAATGCACACGGGCCCAGCGCGTCGAGGCCTTGCAGGGGAACGAGAACCTCTTCGTGAAGCGGCCTTGCCAAGACGCCGGGCTGTGGTAGGCGGACAATGTGTGTCTCTTATGGCCCCGCCCGGGACTTTTTCACTTCACGGGGCCACCCGTCGTCCCGTCGCCCGTCTGTACGCCTTCGTGCGTATGGGTGCCGAGCACCACACCGTCCTTGTCGGTGAACGTCCCGTTCGTGGAGCGGCAGTCTCCAGAAAAGGTGTTCCCCTGTCCGCTCAGGTCCATGTTCTGGCTCTGGACAGTACACTGCGCGTCAGTTCGCATGGCGATGCCGGACGGAGCCGAGGTTTCGAGCTTACCGCCGCTCATCTTCATGACCGCGGTTCCGTCCGTCATCGTGATACCGTCCGGGCCGAGGCTGATGTAGCTCCTGCGCTCCCTGTCCCGCAGCTCGATGGCTTCCGTGCTGTAGTCCGCGATCTCCACGGCGTCGGACGACAGACCGGGAATGAAGATGGCGTCCGTGAGGCTGTGGCCGCGCGGCTGTATCAGCGTCGGGTCGCCATAAAAGGGCGGCGCGGCCACGTCCCCGGTCTGCAAAAAGTTGTCGAGCCCGCGATCAGGGATGACGAGCAGCCCGGTGTCCCCAGGCTGGACAGGTACGGTCAGCAGAAAGCCCGCCGTCTGCGCGAACGGCAGCACAACGGGCACCCCGGAAAGCTGCGGCAGGCTCCGGTAGCTGACTTCCTCGCCCAGCGTGATCTTCATCTGGGTAGTGGGCTGCACGGTGACGCGAACGGGCGGCCCCGGCTGGAAGGCGAGCACCTTGGCGGGCATGGCGACGTGCAGGCCGTCCATCATGCGCCGCATCTGAAGGCGCAGGTTCTCGGATTCGGACGTAACGGAGTAGTCTGCCATCACTTTTTCCCCGGCGGGAACCGGAAGGACTCAATGTCCATCGTCCACGCCTCGCTACAGGCGTCGATGTTGATACTCATGGTGTGGATGCGATACGTTCCGCTCAGGCGGGGATTGAGCGTGCTGTTGACCTTGATGGAGTGCCCCGCGCTGATGCCGGGAACGTAGAGCGCCTTGATCTTCACCCCGGACTGAATCTGCAGCGGTCCGGTCAGCGTCGGGACGATGTTGATCAGGCCGCCGTTCTCACCGTTCAGCTCAACGTAGCTGCCGAGCATGAAACGGTCCCCGATGGCCGTCACCTCGCCGTCCTGTACGCTCCACGAAAAGCCGTGTTCTTCGCCGAGCCGGGTCAGGCCGTCTTTCGTCGCGCCCGCGTAGCTCCAGCCGCGTGGACCGATGTTCCCGGTGACGCCCTGAAAATTCCCGCCCTGCACCGTCATTCCCGGCAGATCGGACGCCAGCTTCTGCGCCGCGACGCTCACGGGTGTACCCGCGCCAAAGGTTACGGAACTGACACCGCGCACAAGGGAACCGTACCCCGGCAGGGCCACCAGCCTGGTCACGATGTCCGGCCCGTTCCGCTCCGAACTTGAGGACATGACCGAGCCCTGAAAGACTTTCCGCAGGTCGGTGTTGTTCCACCCCGCCTCGACCGTGATCTTGGTGAGGCTTCCCTTGATGGCGTTCCGGGTGTCGCGGGACAGGTTGTAGATGGAAACCTGCGACGGCTGCGGCATGCCCATGAGCGTCTTCTGGAAGGTGCCCGTCACCCGCAGGCCCTCAGGCGTCCCGTCGCTCTTGAACTGCACGATCTCGCCCCGACTCTTGCCCCGCCATTCTTCGAGCGGACCGAGCGTGACGACGATGCGCCGCAGGAACGGACGGTTCGGCGTGGAGCTTTTCTTTTCCGCGGCCATCATTCCCCCGCAAGCCGGATCGCTTCACCGAGCGTTTCCATCGGGTCGCCGAGCGTGAACGGGGATTCCTCCCCTTCCGGGAACCACAGGACGTTGAGCGTATCGCCGGGGGCCTCCTCGTCGCCGGGCCTGCCCCGCGAGAGGGTCACCACAATGTTCTCGCCATTGAAGGCATCGCCATAGCCCGCAAGGCAGTTCGGGCTCCCCGGAACCAGCTTCACCCCGGACGCCAGCGCGTTGCCGTCAGCGTCGGAAATGTCGAGCAGCCACGCGGATTCCTGCCCGACCACATAGTAGGAACGGAAAAAATAGGTGTTGGAGCCGAGCACCACGGAAAACGTGCGCTCACCGTCCGATGTGAGAGGAAGGAGGTATGCCATAGGGGGAGGATAGACGAGAACCGGCGTCTACCTCACCCTGAACATGTTCCGCCGAAAAATCTCGGCGTTCTGATAACGCTTCTAAACCGCCTACGCGGCGGATAACTGTGGGGGCTACTCCGTTCCGATGGCCGGCTACTTCTAAACCGCCTACACGGCGGATAACGGCTGCACGTCCGCGAAATAGCGCCCGTCGCTGTGAGCTGTCACTCAAGATGAGAATTTGTTGCAGCCAACTTGAGAATGTGAACTTGTGAAAAATTCGATTGGCACGATGTTTGGATATGGCAAAAAAAGGCTCCTGTTTTTGGAGCCTTTTTTTGTTCATCAGAAGTTCCGGATCAGGACTTCTCCGCTCTTCAGGTTCTTGCCATTGGAGCAGGTGTAGTTGACCTCTGCCTCCTCAAATCGGAAGCTCTTGAAGATCTCCCGGACGCCCGGCGTATCGTTCAGGGATAGGATGAATTTCCCCTTTACGCCCGCCAGCAGCTCCGCCAGCTTCCCGAAGTCTTCGCGGCTGAAGAAGCCCTTCCCATAATATTCCTCACAGTCCCAGTACGGCGGATCGATATAGAAGAAGGTGGTGGGCTTGTCGTACCGCCTGATGACCTCATGGTATGGCAGGCATTCCACATACGCCCTCGCCAGACGCAGATGCGCGGCGGAGAGCGTTTCTTCGATGCGGAGCAGGTTGAGCTTCGGGCCCCGTACAGCGGCGTAGCCGAATGACGGGTTGGTGATCCGCCCGCCGAAGCATTGCTGCTGCAGGTAGTAGAATCTCGCCGCCCGCTGGATGTCCGTCAGCGTGTCGGGTTCGACACGTTTCAGGCGCTCAAACTCGTCGCGGGCCACCAGCACCCATTTGAAGTAGCGCACAAACTCTTCCAGATGATGCTGAATACACCGATAAAACGTCACCAGCTCCTTGTTGATGTCGTTGATGACCTCGACCTCGGACTCGGGCTTTCTGAAGAGCACCCATGCCGCGCCCGCAAAGGGCTCGACATAGCAGAGGTGCTCGGGAATTTGGGCCACAATGCGCTTGGAAAGCTGGTACTTGCCGCCCATCCAGCCCGCCAGCGGCGAGCGGATGGGCTTGAAGGCTTCGTTATCTTGGGTCACTCACAGTCTCGTTTCGGCCCTCTCGAGGCTCCGGGCTGGCGCTCACGGCCCGCAGGAAGTTGTACGCTTTGCAGCGCGGACATTTGAGTTCAAGGACAAAAGCCTCGCCTTTCGCCAGCAGTTTTCCACACTTGTGACACCGGATGTCCTTCAGATCAGCCATTTGATACACCTCACTGCTTGCACCGGACTCCGGCCTCTGATAGCGTGACTGCGCCCTGACTCAAGGGCATCCACGCCAAGGGCGGAATCACTGCGGGCATCCTCGTAAAGCCCGTGGTGCCGTGGGGAGCTGCGTCCTGTTTGCTGTATGGACGCCTCTCCGAGGGGGCAGTCGCATGCCCCCTCCTTTGCCGTCGGAAGCTCCCCAAAAAAGGAAAGCCTCTGGTGCGTACCATGACGCAAACCAGAGGCGTTTTCCGTAATCCTCGCAAGCTGTGCAAACTATTTTTCAGCCGTGCAATATGCTTGTGTTTTACTTAGTTATCCCGTATAATCCATTGAAGATTTGGGGATATTGCAGGCTCATTCAAGGGGAGTGACAAACCCCTCCTTGATGAGATCTTCGATATGCCCCTCCACCGTTGTGCAGCGTATTATGCTGCCGCTATAGACCTGCGCCCGTTCAGCAGAGTCCTTCATCCACTCCTCCAGCGTATCCGCGGGCGTCATTACCATTTCATTCATGATTTCCGCCAATTGGCGGAGGCTGTCCGCCTCGGCGATCTTCCCGTTCAGCATCCTGTACTTCATCTTTCCTCCCTCGCCGCAAATACGGCGCTGCGGTTTCTGTAAAATTCCGCTATGTTGGCGTCTATCCCGTCAAAAAGCTCTATGGTAAGCCTCGTCGGTTCGCTGCCGACGAGCTTGTATCCCGGCTTGCCGTCAAGCTTTATCGCGGCCACCCGAAGCCCTGTGCGGCGGAGGCGGGCAACCGTGGCGCGAGCCGTATGCGGGAGCCATCCGAAGTGCTCCTGCAGGGCCTCAAGCGTCACCGGACCTTCGGCAAGCATCGCAGCGAGCCGTCCCTGCACTCCGCCGCGCACCGCGATTTCCGTGCTGGTGGGCCTGCGGCAAGCCTCGATGAATTGCTGCAGGAAAAGCACCCAGTTGGTGATCTTCGCCGCGTTGATTGTCCCGCTATGCTGGCGGAATTCAATTGTTTTGTGGACATAGTAGCTTTGTAGGTTGACTTTGAAGTAACGCCCGCCCTGCGCGTTGGCAAGGTCGCGTATCGTCCCGGCGCTCCGGAAACGTTCGCTCCGCGCCAAGCCTATCACGCTGCCGCAGTAGGTGTTCGTGTTCCCCCGGCGGCTCGGCGGCATGAAAGCGTCTATCTCGCTTTCATGGTCAGCGTAGCGGGTGACGATGGCGCGGATGTCGCTCGCCGTCAAGTCGGCAGCGTCAAGATGCACATGGTATCCGCAGCTTCGGTTCGCTGTGGCCCCCATATCATCCAGCGCGGTTGCGGCCTTGCGGACCTCTTCAATTCCAGCGTCTCCCCGCAGGACCGGGCTGACAAGCTCGAATCCGCCCCGGACGCTGGCGTCGCTAACTATTTTCCAATGGCTACGGGTTTCGTGGTTGTAGCCCTCCTCGCGCACCTCGATCCCCCCCCCGGTGGGTGCCGTCGCCGCCTGTTCCCGCGTAATCCCGACCATCTCCAGCTCAATCCCAAACTTGCGATCCATATTGCTAACCCCTTGGTTTGTATTTCGTTTCCGCTCCGTGGCGTGGTCATGTGTTCGCTCTTGTTGCAGATGGATGCAAGTCATTTCTTATCGATTTTAAAGGATTTTTTAGGATCGATGCGGCCCCTTCCGAATTCATCCGGAAGGGGCCGCATCCGTCAGGCTGCGTTGGGGAAGTAGACGATGTATCCGAGCCCCATCGAGTCCATGCTGCTTGTCCCGAGTATCACGCCTAGCTCGTAGGGGGTGAGGTCTTCAATGCCCCCCGCAAAGTCGGCAAGGGCCAGAGCCAGCTCGAAAGGCGGCGTATCGGTATCCACATGCAGGCCGGGGCACGTCCTTCCGTGCATGCCTCTCCCCGAATAGGCGGGCAAAAAATAAATGCCGCTAGCATACCCATCGCAGAAGCCTTCAATAATTTCCGCTGCAGTTCTCATCTTAACACCTCGTTTTTGTTTGTTTTATGTGTTTTCCTGTTGCTGTGTGTTCGCTCTTGCTGCGAATAGATGCAAGTCATTTCTGCTTGATTTTGCAGGATATTTTAAGGGCGGGAATTTCCATCCCCGCCCTGTCCACTTACGCCGCCGAAGCCAGTACCTCACGGATATCGTCAAAGTCGCCGTACCCATGGCTCCAGCAGTCAACGATCTGGTAAAGCGTGGGGTCAAGCCCTTCCGCAGGCAAACCGAAGGCATGCACGCGGACGCCCATCGCACTCAGAATTCCCATCTGTATGGCCGCGCCGAGCGTCGGCTCTCCCAAATGTATGCCCATATCAATCCCTTCGGTAATGGCTATGGGCAGGATTTCCATGACATTTTCTGTTCCGTCGTCCACCCGCACCAGCTCGCAGTCCGGCAGTTCGCTTTTCAGCCAAGCTGAGAACAGCTCGTTGGCGAAATGACTGCGTTCCGTCTCGATCAGAAATATCCTCATACATCTTTCTCCTTGTAAGGTATCGTTATGGTTTGTTTTTCCTTTCCGTGACCGTGTGTTCGCTCTTGCTGCGAAGAGATGCAAGCCATTTCTTGCGATAAGCAGATGTTTTTACACAAAAAAAGCCGGGATTTCTCCCGGCCTTCATGCGGCACTGCATTGTGGACCCTCCAGAGCTACTCTACGGCCATGATGAAGTTTCCTCGATAGACAGGTATCTCCCCAGACGACTGCCCGGCAGTGATCAGAGCGCAGCGCCCCAGACGGTACGCGCATCCGATACAGTCTTCACTGCATGCGGCACCTGCGGCATCCTTGCACAAGGAAAGGTTTTCGGCAGCCTCTTCGGAAGTGGCCCAGAGCCACCCCAAACACTTGTCTGCTAGACAACGCCGTCCGGTATTATACGGGCACCATCCCTTGTTTGTTGCAGTATATCGGGTGATTAGATTCATAATCGCCTCCTCGTGACCGGACACTAGCTCTGTGTCCGCACGAGTCAACAGCTTTTTGCATCGGGCCTCCCGACGCCTCGTAGAGCTTCAGGCGCGGCGCGGCGTCCACCGCCTTTCTCAGTTCCCGCAGGCTGACGTGCTGATAGTGCCGGAGTATCATCCGCTCATCGACATGTCCCATCGCCGTGGACACGGCCTTCAGCGCTGGAGAGTGCGACAGCAGACGTGTGGCGAAGGCATGACGGAGATCATAAGGACGGATACGGCGGAAAATACCGGCCCTGCGGAGGGCATTGTGCCATCCCGTGGAAATGCTGCGAATTTTCCGGCCATGATGATGGATGACATATGGGCATCCCGCCTTGGCATCCTCTTTCGCCCATGCCCGGAGCGCTTCCAGAGCGTCCTTCGGGATGGGGATGGCCCTGTCCGCAGCCCGCGCACCCTTTTTGGCGTTCGGCATGTAGACGATGCGCTCCTGCAGATCCACGCGAGACCATTCCAGCCGAAAAAGCTCGCTCGGCCCGATGCGCGGGCCAAGCGCCATGCCGAGCAGGACTACCCGCTTGATATGCGGCGCGGCGACGCGGTAGATCAGACGGGCTTCATGTGCCGAAGGCGGCGTGATGCGTTGCGGCTCCACTTTCTTGAGCCGAAGCCCCGCGAGAGGATTGCTCGGAATATGCCGGGCGCGGATGCCCCAATTATATGCAGCCCGCAAGATGGAAGCCCGACGGTTGATCGTGGATGCGCCCACGCCTCTGGACTGCTGCACAGCTATCCATCCATCTACATCGTCAAGCGTCATGCGCAGGACCCGTCTTTTACCGAAAATATCTAGAATTGACGTGATATGATAAGTAGTTGTCTTCCTTGTAGCCGGATTTTCAAGCGACTGAAGATACCGCTCAAGCAGCTCGGCGACTGTAAGCGAGCGGGAGGAGCTTGCCAAAGCACGGCGTTTAGCCCGCTTAAGCAGGACTCTCTCCCGCTCATACTGCTCAGAGATAGCCCTTTCAAAGGCCCGGGCTTCAGCTTCAGCGCCTTCCCCCCTCCAGCTCCGTACTCGCTGCCGCCCGGCCCATGGATCACGATACGTGAGCTTCCAGCAATCCTTGTACGGGATATATTTCAAGCTCATAACTCCCTCCTTCGCATTTTCCGGCACAGAAACACGAAGAGGGGAGTCTTCGCAAGTCAGGATGGGTAAGACACGACGATGGCCGCCAGCGCCTTGCGATCCTCCGCCGACGACGCGGCCTCGACCTGCCCCAGCATCTCGGCGCGTCTTTCGGCAAGCAACGTCTGGATGTACTTGAAGCCCACCGGATCGTCGGCGCTCAGAGACAGGGTGTCCGCAGCGACGACAGCGGCGGACGGAGCCGTGCTCGATTCGACGACAAGCGCCTGAAAGACCGTGCTGTACCCCGAATCGATTTCGCGCACCTTCTCCGCCCGAAGCTCGCTGAATGGGCGCTCGGGACGTTCAAGCAATGCCCCGGCGGGAAGCGGGCCCAGGTCTTCGGTATAGCGGGGCTCGGAGCGCCATGTGTCCCCGGGAAGCCAGTATTGCGTCCCGCCTTCCTTCCGGCCACGCTCATCCGTCTTCTGGCGGTGATCTTCGATCAGCACCCACCCTTCCCCGGTCCAGCGGGCGGTATGCCCGGCAGGGATGTCTGCGGGCGGGGGCGTCGGCGTCGCGCCCGTAGCTTCGAGGATATACTCCCCGTTGGGTCGTTGGGTCGCGTCGCGGTTTCCCGTGTGTTCGCCTGTGGTCAGGTCGTACATGTACATTTGAGGTATGGTCATATCTATCTCCTTTTGTTGGGGTTATGGGTTAAGGAAAAGTCTTTCCGAGCTTGGGCGGGGGGAAGCAGGGCGGCAGGTTCAACACAGAGCGATGCAATCCGCAATATCATTGGCTCTGTGTGGGATTTTCCGATCACAACTCCTGAACAGGGTGCTGTTTATGGTGCTTTTGTACATCCAGCAAATAACGAAAGTCAGCTCTTTCGCGTTAATGACTCGGCCTTGATAGAAATTGGGGCTGGCGACGGTGTTACTTTTGATGCATCTCGTGTCGTACCTACATCAAATGAAAATCGCCCGATCAACACAGCTCTGCCAGTAGTCTTGTATCTCGGCCAATGTATATAGCTTTTACCAATGCACCTAGCCTTTCCGAGCTTGTGCGGGGGCAGCCGGGGCCGGTGGATACAACGCGCCGGGTTTGCCGAATATCACAGGTACGTTCGGACATTTTGCACAACAAGACAAAGGTGTTACTGCTGCCGAATGTACCGGAGCTTTTAAATCGCTCCTTGCAGGTGGTTTTGGGGGTTACGGTACGCTTTATAAAGACGCACCGTTTGACGGTTGCATATTAGACGCATCTCTAGCGAATTCGATCTATGGCGCTTCAAATACTGTCATGCCCGCGTCGGTCAACCTTCCGATAGTCTTCTATCTAGGCACCAACGCATGACTTTTTCCTTTATCACGCGCCTTTCCGAGCTTGTACGGGGGCAGCCGGGGCTGGGACGTACACTCCGGCAGGTCTACCCAACATCGAGGGGCAGTACGCTATTCTTTTTGGACGGGATAAGGGTGGGGGGAGTGGTGCTTTTTACAAAATAGGAATGACTGAGGATAATCTTGCGTCAGACTCCTATTCCATAATGGATTATCAGATTACTATAGGTTTTGATGCTTCTCGTTCTAACTCCGTTTATGGAAAATCTTCAAAAGTGTCACCAGAATCGGTCAACATTCCTATGATTTTCTATCTGGGCGTGTCGGCCTAAACATGTATACCCAGATAATTCTAGTTCCAACCGGAAAGGCTACCATAAGGTTAAAAGTTATGATTATACGCCAAGATATATACACACGGGAAGTGCGACATTGACCGGACGGTTTTCATCGGCGGTCGGGACAGCACGGGAAACCCTAAAATATAAACCCTCCGAGCCAAAATTGTCTCCCCCGACTGTTACTGACAAATTAGCATATGGATGATTTTCGAATGGACCTTGATCTACACTTGGTACGGTACGCACGAGATTAGCAACTAAGCCCGTAATTTCTCGTATCGTATCACCCTGCCAACTCCCGGCTTCCCGGTTCACCCCCAGCGTCCATCCTCGGAAAGGCGCACTGGAAGAAAAAAAGTCAAGCAGAAACACCTAAATATATAACAGCAGGTAAAAGAATATTAGGGGGACGGACCTCGGCGGCGGCCCCATATATAACGTTGCTTCGATTCGCATCAAAGGTCAGTGCGTCCCACATGCGTCCGGACCCGCCCGATGTGAATCCAGTTGCGCTTTGTGCCGAGGTGCTAAGAGAAAGAGCTCCATCGATGTCATCCTGTAAGAGAGGTGTTCGCATGACGGGCGTGTTCCAGTTGACCCATCGTGCCGTGACATTGGGCAATCCAGATGCTCTGTATACTCCAGCCTCACCAGTGCCCGTCCAAGCTCGGAAAGGCTTTTTGTGACAAAAAAACCATAAAGAAAGGAACAAGATATGAACACTCCTCAACTCCATATGTATGACCTGAAGACCGGAGAATACACGGGCAGCCGTGATGCAACCCTGCGCCCGAACGGCGAGCCGATTCTTGAAGCCACCGGCGCGACGCCCGTTGTTCCGCCCGCCGCCATTCCTACGGGGCTCGTTGCCCGCTGGAACGGCGATGCGTGGGAGACGGTTGAGGACCACCGGCAAAAAATGGACGAAAAGGGGCGCAAGGAAGGCGGGACACCGTACTGGCTGTCGGAAGATACATGGCAATCCCAACCGCGATACATGGAAGAACTCGGGCCGCTCCCCGAAGGGGCGTTGCTCGAAAAGCCGGAGCGCCCGCTCGACGAATACAAGGCAGATAAACGGCGGGAGATCGCCGCAGGCTATACGGCGGCGCTGACGGCGACCCTGACGATGCCCGCCGAATCCCCCTCGGCGGCAGACGTGGCGACGGGAGCCGCACTTTTTGCCGCTGACGACGCTGTGGGGCTCGCCGACGTGCAGACGATTTTGATCGCGAGGAGGAACGAGCTGCTGGCGGCGGTGGATGCGGCAACCAGCAGGGAAGCACTCGGAAACATCGTTATCGATTATCCGGTTTGATCACATTCCTCTCGTACTGTAGAGCCGCCGTAACCAGTACGGGAGGAATACGAATGGCCTTGCGATATGTTGAGTACAAACGGCGGCAATGGGTTTTGAAATTTCGTGATCCGTGGTCAAACAAACCGCGTGTAAGGAGCTTTTTTACGGAAGCCGAAGCCAAGACTTTTGAAACCGTACAAATGGAGCTCTATGCCCGCGAACGCGAGCTTATCCGCCGCGCGCGTCGGCGCACGTCTTCGGCGTCGGCAACGCGCGCGACAGTCGCGGAGCTTTTGGGGCGGTACATGGAAACCCTTGAAAATCCGATGACCCGGAGCACGACGGTGCAGCATATCGAACCGCTGGCGGCCATTTTCGGCCACCGCCGGGCACACTGCCTCACATGTGACGACGTGCTGGCATGGTGCGAAGTGCAGCGCCAGCGCGGCGTCGGGCAATCAACAATCCATCGGCGCGTCTCCATCTTACGCGCGGCATACAGTTGGGCCGTAAGGACGCGCGTGCTGACGGGAAATCCGCTCATGGCGCTACGCATCGCGAAACCCACAACCCGGCGCATCACGCCGCCGTCAACGAAAGAGGCCCGGCTTCTCTATAATGTGGCCGCGCCGCATATCCGCCGGGTGATCGTTCTCGGTATGGCGACCGGGGCGCGCATAGGCCCGAGCGAGCTTTTCCGGTTAAAATGGAGTGACGTCGACATTGAAACGGGGATCATCAGGATGCCCAACGCGCATAAAGGCGCGTTGGACGAGGCACGGGACGTTCCAATACGGGACGACGTGCTTGCGCTGCTCAGGGAATGGCAGGAAGAGGATGCGCGGACCGGATATGAATATGTCATTGCCTATAAAGGACGGCCCGTCCGTTCCATTTCGAGCGGCTGGCATAATGCCCTCAAGCGGGCGGGCATCACGCGGCGCATCCGGCCTTACGATTTGCGGCACGCCTTCGCCTCTCTTGCTCTCATGCATGGGGCCGACATCAAAAGTGTCGCGGAAACAATGGGACACCGGGGAATCACCATGCTCCTCACCGTTTACCAGCACACGCGGTTTGATCAGCGCCGCCGTGCCGTAAACGCCGCGCCAGGGCTTTTTTCAAGCTCCGGCGCGAAGGACAGAAAAAAACGAATTTCAGGCAGAGGCGGGGGAGGTGCAAACTCCCCCACCGGCCCGGCGATGACACGCCGGACCACGGCCCCACACGACGAAAGGGCATCGTGCGGAGTGTCCGCTTGCGTTTATGCTCATGACGAGCGCGTAAACGCATATCAGGACGGATGCGGGGGCGCAACCCAAGGACAATCAAAAAATGACGGGAGCACACGACAACGAAATCAGATGCGGACACTGCAACAAAATGTTGGCCAAAGGGACGGCCCTTGATCTGAGCATCAAGTGCCCCCGCTGTGGGGCAATCAACCACGTGAGGGCCACGCGCCCCGGCTCCGAGCCGCGAGACGGCCATGCGGAGCAATCATTTGCAAGTAGGTAGTTTGTTCTCGGGCGTCGGTCTTTGCGATCTCGGCCTTTCATGGGCGGGGATGCGGCACGCCTTCTTTTGCGAGGTCGATCCATTTTGCCGATCGATACTTGCTAAACACTGGCCGGGCGTACCTCTATATAATGATGTAAGAGTACTCGAAGGTTCGAAAGTTCCGCACATAGACATCCTGTGCGGCGGCTTTCCATGTCAGGATGTAAGCTCGGGAGGCAAACGTGCGGGAATCAAGGAAGGGACGCGGAGCGGGCTGTGGTATGAATACGCAAGACTTATCGGGGAAATCCGTCCCCGTTACGCCATCATCGAAAATGTCCGGGGCCTGCTCTCCTGCGGAATTGAGATCGTCATGCGGGACTTGGCCGCGCTCGGGTACGATGCTGAATGGGAAGTGCTCCCCGCAGCCGCCCTTGGCGCCCCGCACCATCGTGAAAGAGTGTTCATTGTTGCCTACCCCCATAGTCAGCGGGCTGACGGAAGGGCTCGGCTTCTTGCTCCGCTCGAACGAATCATGGGAGAGCACCAGCAATCTGTCCGCGTATCTGATTGGCTTGGAATACGGTTTGACCGGGCGCGAAAAGCGTCCGCACGGGAAGCATATCGCGGACCCGTCATTCATAGAGTGGATGATGGGAGCGCCGAAAGGCTGGACAGACCCGGCGGCGTAGGATTACTCCCGCGTGAGCTGGTACCGATCTGGACACAACGCCTCAAGGCCCTCGGCAACGGCATTGCCCCGCAGCAATCATACGCCGTCGCCGCCTGCATTCTGAAAGCCGAAGAGTTGGCGTCGAACTCTTGCCCGAGTATGCAAGGATAGCGGCGGAGCGCATAAAAACGGCATAAATAAAAAGGCGGGAACACACTCCCGTCTTTTTATTTATGCATACGGTATGCCATAGTGTACTCTTCCCCAATTCTCTTATACCAAAACTAAACGGCGTTGTACACAAAACTGTCTGGCGCGTTACAACGGCGGCCCCGTCCGACGGAGGGCTGGCTTTTTTGTATGGTGGCGGTGTTTCCGAAAGCTGTTGCCAAGGGCAGCTTGTGGTTGCGGAAAAATTTACATAATGTAAAATGCATTATGGGATAATGGGAATGCAAGAAATCCCGGAACCTTCGGAAGAAGCCCCCCTGCCCCAAAAGGGATACCCCTGTCCGCCGTGCTGCGCGCGGCCTCCACGAAGGTCTGGCGTTTCAGGGCCAGCGTGTTGCCGCGCACGAGGCGCACGAAGGTGGGGATGCTGAAGATGGCCACGGCGAGACGGAAAGGGGAGCGCGTACCCCCGGAGGCCCAAACCTCTCGACGGGTGCTCTCCCCATAGTGGCGGATCGGCAAAAGCGGCTGGAAAACGGCCCCGGCCTGCGTTTCATCACCGACGGCCCATCCCAGACGGCCCACCACAGGAGGATGGCCGCCTTTACGGGAAGAACCGACGCCATCGGGTGGATCGCGTGGAAAGGCCGGAACGTCCGCGACGAGGGCGGGCCCGCCTGCGTCATCGGCTGGCTTCAGCGGCGACGGCATCGTCATCAGCCTGAGTCAACGGGGCCGCCTGCGCCACCGGATGGATGAAAGACGGTGTGCTGTGCCGCAGGCCGCCTTTCTGTGCATCTTTTCCATGAAGAAGCACCGGGGCAAGGACGCCGGGCGCGTTCCGGCCCTGCGTGCGCCGCCTGCCCTTTCCAGCTCGAAAAGGGAAAAACGCGGCCCCTCAAGGTAACGACATTCCCTCAAAAGGGAAAAATGGATGGCTTCTCCCCTTGATGTCCGTGCGCGCCGGGCACGCCGCCTCTTCCGGGGGTAAAATCCAGAATATATTGTATGATAGCTAGAAAGAAGCCGTTAGGAGACGTGGGAGCGGCTCCGAAGAAGGCCGCCGAACGGAGGCTTGAGAAGACCATGAGAAAGCGCGCCGACAGCCTTTTATTTCCCAAAAGCGCGCTAAGATAGCAGATACGTGAAAGATGAGGCTTGCACAGGTGAAAAAAGATGATATAATTTACAAAACCGTGCGCCTTCTCTCAAAGTCCGGGCCTGCCTTTTCCGCAACGTGGAGCGTTCCCTTCTTACGGCAAGCCTCTTTCCGTTCCGGCGACGCTGCACGGGGAAGCCCCGCCGGAAGGTCATCATTGCGTATCGGGAACAAGGGCGAGGCGCGGCTTGGGTCCACGCTTCAGGCGAGGCTTGACGGGCGGCAGAAGCTCTTCGGGAATGCCGAGGGAGAGCAGCCGGGAGTGACGTTCCTCCGTCATTCTCTTCCCGCTGAGAGTCATGGACAGCAGTTGCGCCGATATTCCCATTTCTTTGGCTAAAGTCGTGCCATCCCAGTTATGGAGTATAAGCCAAGCCTTGAGTTGCGCTTGACGTGTGGGAGAATTATCGTTTATCATTTAACGGTATTCTGTAAAGTTAAATGTTATAGTAAGCACGCGCCGTTACATTTTATTAGTTAAATTTGTATAGCCAATTTAGCTAAAATAACAAGAGGAGTCAAACATGAACATGGAGACCCCCATGGAGACGCCGGTGGAAGGATTTAAACAAAGATTACGAGAAGTTATGAGCGAACTAGGAAAAAGAAACAGCGAACTCGCCCAAATATGCGGGGTATCCGACGCTACATTCTCCAATTACAAGACCGGGAAAAAACTTCCCAGGGTGGAAACTTTAGCTAAACTTGTCATCACTTGCCGTCTCAACGCCAATTGGCTGCTCATGGGCGAGGGAAGCATGTTTCTGGACAAAAAGAGCGGGGCCGAACTGGTACCCCCCCTTGCCGCCGAGGGCCTCGTCCAGTCGGACGCCGTCAGCCAGAGGCTGCAAACGGCGGTCCACCTCCTGAAAGAGGCGGGCGCCAGCGGCGAATCCATCGAAAAAGCCATATTCGCCATTATCGAGAACAAACCCTGAGGCCCCGCCATCCCCGCGACGGATGGAGACGGCTTGGCTTCCCTTTCTGAAAATCCTTTTTCCTTGTCGCATCTTCTTTTATATTCCGGTATGTAAAAGGAGGTACAGCATGAACGAGAAATATCTGCCAGCACACGTTCCCGCCCCCCGCGTTTTCTCCCCGCAACAAACGGCCTACCGCGACCCTCCAGACAGAGAAGGCCGCACGTCAGCGCCCGTTTGGTCTTGACGTTCGCCCCCTGCCTTTGTGCGTCTTGACGCGCTGACGGGTCACTTTCCGTCCGGGCGCGCCTTTCGTGCGGCCCGCACCCCGCCACCCCCGGCACGGCCTCGGATGCTTTTCCGGCATGGCCGGCAGGCCCGCTT
>OFEZ01001139.1_pt1 | contig 15466 bp, 14 predicted proteins | sample 1521241 | NCBI WGS metagenome assembly OFEZ01 (sample SAMEA3504099, study PRJEB24116) | mouse gut metagenome | biome: mouse gut; feature: mouse-associated habitat; material: faeces | place: Denmark | collected 2011
TTGTCGCTATTTCCAATAATTTTTTCTCATCCCACCCCATTTCTTCCATATACACATAAGGCACCGTCCCTAATCCATCACAAAAATCTACAGCCTTAAATTTAAAAATGATTTGCAAGTTTTCAAATGGAATGTGGGGAATTGTTTTTAATAACTCCTCATTCCCTTTCGTTGGAATCAATGCCGGTATAATATTTTCCGGTCTAATTATATCTTCCTGGAACTCCTTCTCCAATTTGGGTGCATTCTCTTTTATAATTCGCATTAATTCCTCTGCTATAAGAGCAACCGGATATCCCTTTTTGCAAAATTCATAACTATCAGAAATACCAATTCGGATTCCATTTTTTCCATTCTTACATTTATATATAATGACTTCCTGTGGTCCTCCATTTTTCAATGCCGTCCCAAATTCCAGTGTGCCGCCCACCTCTTTTGAAATCTTTTTTGATAAGGTATCTCTTAATTCCTCTTTAAATTGACTGAAATCCATATATTCCTCCTAATATTGACCTACAAAACAGACTCTCTTTATTTTTTTCCTGCTTTCATATTCACATCTGCAAAAAATCTCCATTTTGGGACATCAAGATATGTTTTCTTTTGTTCCTGATAAACTGTTTCTAAGTACATAGCCCGGCTCCTTCCCCGCAGACTCATATTTTTCAAGTTTTTTACCGTATTGTCCAGCAACACGGAATATGTATCTATCTGCCGCTTATCTTCTTCTAATGTCCTGTAATATTGCTGTAATGCTGTATTTTCCACTCCATCAACCTCCCACTTTATCTTGACGTCCTATGCACCGTCACTACATCCAGATTATTTTGATTCATTTGCCTTTTCCGTTCTGGTTCCTTTATATTTCTTTCCGGCAGACATTTCAGCCGGTTCCACTGTTGCCTTAACCTCCTCATTTCCCGTTCACATTGCAGAAAACAATTATAATCCTTACCAAAGGGCGGAAGCCGAAGAAAAACCTCGTAGCCGGCTAAAACATATTTTCCAGCCAGTTTCTTTGCGGCTATCCGCCCAGGCAGGTCATTATCCAGACAGAAATTAATTCTTTTAATTTTAGGATATTCTTCTAAAATTGTCTGAAGCGGGCCATCTGATACCATTCCTAATACAAGGATTCCTGTTTTATAATCATTACGAAAATCCATATCTGACATAGCGTCAATCGCCGCTTCATAGACATTTAACTCTTGACTATTTGAATGAATAAGATTTACACCGTATCTTTTATCATTTCCCGGCACATCTCCTTTAAATATCTTTCCATATCTGTCCCTTATTCCTCTCTGACTTGCAAATTTCACAACTCCTTCTTTATTTTTCCCAAGGAATACGATATTGTGATAAGGCTCGCTTTCATACATCAGGCCATTTTTTATCCAATAATGAATAATCTCCGATGATAACATCCTGCATTTCATCAAGTATGCATATAATCCTCTGCTGTTTTGTGACTTTATCGGAAGATGGAACTCAGTCCTTTGGTTTCGGCTTTCACATTTTTTCTCTTTATCCGGTACATAAACCGGCATACTCTTTTTATAGCCGACATAATCCAAAAGATATGTTATCGCTTCTTTACAACTCATATTCTTAAAATACATCAAGAAATCTATTGTACTTCCTCCTATGCCCCGGCTATACCGATACCATGTTGACCGGTTGAAAATAATAACGGAATCCATACCATCTACAGAATAATATCTTCCCTTCCGTTTCAACGGAATGTGGACACTCTCTGCCAAATCTACAAGGTCTACGGACTTTACAAGTTTAATCTCCTCCTCTGTAAACCACGCCATTAGAAATCTCCCTTTCATATTTCATATCAAAATATTCTGCCAGTTCCGGGTGAAGCTTCTCAAACTCTGCCAGATAATGGTAACTTGCACTCTGCTCTCCCTGGCTGATACAAAATTCTCTTAAACTCTTTTTTGTATACTGAGCCGGTTGATTACACCATCGGCTGATTGTAATGTACATTCCCCGATATGGGGACTGCCAGCATTTTTCATACCGCATGATATATGCAAGGCAACCATAACACATCAATATCCTTACCCGTTCCAAAGTATCCCTGATATCCTGCACCCAAAACTCCTCTTTCCATAGACCTTTCCTGTCAAATCCACAAAGAACATACATTATCATTTTCCTGCCCAGACTTACCGTTTCCCGAAGCTGCTCTAACTTCCGAATAATAATATCTCTGTCCCGGATATCATCAAATGCAAAAAAAATACGTTCATCCAATTTTCCGGCAAAAATTTTCTCCATCTGCCTTTTCTGCATAATACGAATATCCAGACCTTGGCGGAATTGAAAGCGTTTTCCAGTCTCCATGACCTCGTCCAGAATTTTCTCCCAATCCTTACATGCAAGAAAGTTATCGTCCAAAAAGCATAATTTTTTCCTACGGATATCTAAAAACTCACCTAACGGACTTGCCAGAACAGATTTTTTGCTGTTTTTGTTTACACAGAAGTCACATCTCCGAAAACATCCTCTCGTTAGAAAGCCGATGGAATAATCCGTATAAAATCTGTATGGTCTGCTGTTTTCTCCTAATTGAATCCTGTTTTGTATGTATTCATGATATAAGTCATAATCCGGCATACTATGTTCTACATTTTCCGGCAACGGCGGCGCTTTGTCATAATAAAAACCGGTTCCCCCATACACAATATGATTTGACCGCAAGACTTCCTCCGGGACGTAAGTATCCGTAAATACCTTTGATACAAATACCTTGTCATAGTTTTCAATCTCTTTATAATCCAACAGCAATCTGGCCTGTTCTCCCTGTTTTTTGTAATACCCCGAAATTTTCATACAGGCAAGGTTGGGGAACCGATGTCTGTGGCGGGATAAAAGGTCTGCATCTATAATTCCAATCCTCATAGTTTCTCTATCCCCTTCTGTGCTTTTCCATGCTTTCACCTTCTAAAAAAAGAGGCCACGGAAAGCAGCCTCTTTTTATCCTATCAACTATTTCAATTTTTTCTTACGGGAAACTACGCCAATTACACAAACGATACCTGCAAGAATCCCTAAAACCGGCAATACCAAATCTGCCTTGTCTCCTGTCTTTGCCACATTTGCGACTTCTTCAACTGGAATTTTTTTATTCTGAATATCTTTGCTTACCTCAATGATTGGTGTCTTATCATCCTGATACTCAAAAATAATCTCCCACTCTTCTTCCGATTCCTCATAGCCCTCTAATGCCTTCGTCTCTTTCAAGACATAGGTTGTGATTTCCTTTAACACCCCATCTCCATATATGCCTATCGGAAGTTGTATAGATTCTGCATTACCGTCTTTATCCGTAACCAGCGTTGCAACCGCTTCTTCGGATTCTTTCTCATACAGGGTAAACTCTACGCCTTCTAATGGTTCCTCTGTTTCACCATCGGTCTTTTTAATCCTCAAAATCCCCATTGTCCTCTCATCCAGCATTTCAACTTTTTGTACCTCGCCGGTTTCCAGAACATCAAATTCCACATCATCCGCTACCACATATCCATCAATAGCAGATTCTTCATGGAGTGTATAAGAACCTACCGGAAGGTACTCTATCAGATGTTCTTCTCCAGAAATCCATTCCTCAAGAACCTTCCCTTCTCCATCAATAATCTGTAATACAGCCCCCTGTATTTCTTTTCCGTCTGTAATATCTGATTTTGATACAACCGTTTTGGTGTGGTCATCCTGCATTTCTACCTTCTGGACTTCTCCCGTTTCTTCAACGACAAAGGTTACGTCCTCTGCACGGACATATCCCTGTTCTGTCGGCGCCAGTTCCTCATGAAGCACATACTCTCCGGGTTCCAGTGCATAAACAATATGCGGTTCTTTTCCAGATACCCATTCCTCAATCACTTCTCCCTCTTTTAAAATCTGCAATCTGGCACCTTCTATCTCCTGCCCGCCAGTCAAATCTGTCTTAGTCAATTCTGTAACCGTCGGCTGATTCTCAATCTTGCACACCAGCTCTATTACTTTCACAGACGAATCGGAATAAGCTGCCTCTAAATGATACACTTCATCGTTGGGCAGATAACCACGCTTATGTTCCAGCTCTTTCACATAATATTTACCATGCGGCAAATCTGCCTTAAAAGCCATCTTTCCTTCTGCGTCTGTCCTTCCGGCTTCAATCAGCTCATCCTTTTCAACCAAAACCTCTCCCGCTGTATTTTTAATGGTTTCCTCTGCGTAGAGTCCAAATACCACGCCCTCAAGAACCTTTCCTGTTACTGCATCTTCTTTCAGTATCTCTACCGAAATATGCTGCCTTTCATTCGTTAGGTTCATAGTAACAAAATCACCTGCCGATTCCTGTCCGTTATACTTGATTTCAAACTCTTTTCTATCCGTATCCAGAACAAACCCTTCTCCTGCTTTTCTCTCTGCCAGATAATATTTTCCTATGGGCAGATTATTCAAGACTGCTTTCCCTTCTGTATCTGTTACAAGTGTAGATACCAAGTCATTTTCATGGTATTTTACGATACGATTCCCCTCTGCGTCCGTCTGTCTATCCGGCGTATAGATTGTTTCTCCCGCATATACCGAAAATTCCACGCCTTCCAGACCTTCCTGTCCATACTTAAATTCATACCCGATGGACTGCTCCATAACCGGCTCCCCTGTCACAGTTTCAGACACGGCATTTATGAAGGATGTCATGCGGTTCTTCACTTTTGAAAACATTTTATCCTCTATCTTGACGGCCTCTTTCAGTTTTTCTCCCCGCTTATTCAATGTCAGACTTCCAACAGCTTCGTCATTACTCTGTTCTACTGCCACGATAAAATTACCAGTTTCTTCTTCTACTTGATGGGCTGTCCCTGCCTCTACAGTGGTTACAATACAATCCCTATGGGCGTTCGCATACGAACCTCCTGCATTTACCTCATTCAGCGGGATTTCCCGCCCGTCTTCTGTCAGTGATTTTTCATTCCCGGTAATTACATAAGAATCTGGCGCATGTACTTCTTCAACCCGATAAGAGCCATACTTTAAGGGTTCCGGTGTCAGCAAATATCCTTCCTCATTGGTCTGGAATACAGATATTTTCTCTTTTTTCGGATAACGCACAAGCATTTCCACATATTCTTCCGATTCTAAATCAAAAATTCTGTAGGATGCACCATTATCCAGAACGTTTTCTTGTGTCTGCGCGTCTTTTTTTACAATCTTAAAGTAAAACTGTAATGGGCGGTCATCAAAAACCCTCCATACCTGCGGCTCCCTGTTATCTTCCGTTATATGTACAAGGAAAGGGTTTATCGTCTGCAGGTTCTTTGGCGTTGTGGATTCAAACACCACATATTCACCATAAGGAAGTTCCGGGCTCTTTAAGTAACCTTTACTGTCAGTAAACAATTCTGGTACATATACTCTTTCCCCATTGATAAAATAAGACGCTGTTTTATCCTTGCTATAGTCATACCCGATAAAATCATTTGCAGAAAACGTCCTGCCATTAGAAGGTTTTAGCTTTCCATTTTTCACACCAATCAAATCTTCAACCAGAAATACCTTAAAGCCAGCTCCTTCAATAATCTCCGTTTCCGTCTGTTCGCCGTTCTCAGAAATCTTAATCATCTGAAACGCCTGCTTTTTCACCTTTTCTCTGACAGTGACAAATCTATGGATTGTTTTTACATTCTGCCCTTCATAGTTGACAGTGACCGGATAAACAGTCTCATCCAACAGATACCCTTCGGCTGGCTCCAGTTCTTTTACATAATATTTTCCAAGATAAAGATTCCTAAAGTCTAACGTTCCGTCCTCCGAAATCTTTCCCTGGTCAACAAGCCCGTCTTTTCGGTAAAGGATTCCACTCTTTTTGTTCGGATTCTGGATATTCTCTGCCGCATATAAACCGTATCTTGCTCCTACCATTTTTGCATTACCTTGAGCCGTAAAATTCTGAGAATCCATATCAATCTTATTAATATGGATTTCCCCGCATACTTCTTTATTTCTGAACTCATGTTCAAAAATATATCTGTATGTTGTATCGTCTTTGTATTCATAAGTAAAACTATACACTTCGTCTGACGTACAATACAAATCCGGCGCCTGTATTTCCCGCACGCTGTACCGATACCCTACCGGGATATCCGCATGAAATACCACCCTTCCATCCATGTCGGAAACTGCCCTCTCAATCAACGTTCCCTTTCTTACCCCGATACTTCCATTCTGGACTGGAATATCGCTTTCTGCATAAAGACCAAATACCGCACCCTCTAAAGTAACATCATCATCTGCTGATTTTTTTACAACTTTTACAGAAATATCCGGCCTATTATTGGTATACGCAGCTTCTCCTGACGCAAACTCAATCATTTCTCCCGCATAAGATAAGGTTACATTCTGTGTGCGTTCTTCAGTGGTCTTTCCAATCACCAGACCATGCGGCGCCTGTTGTTCCACTATCCTATATGTTCCAAGATGTAATTCTGGCGTTGTAATATTTCCATCCACTCCTGTTTCAAGCTGTAAGACTACTTCACCAGAATTATAAATCTTAGTAACTTTGTCCTGACTATAAATATTCTCCGCCGCATAGATTGTAAACTTCGCTCCGGAATGACCAGAACTCCCATATACAAAATCCAGATTTCCCTCTGTCCCATCCACACTTGTAAGCATATCTCCACTCTTACGGATGGTAATTTTCCCCATCTGTTCTTGATTGGTAATATTTACAGACGTTGTTTCTCCGGCTGTCAGTGCCACATTAAATACTGCCGTATTCAGCTTATAGCCCTGTGGCACCGTGATTTCTTTCAGATACACCCGTTCCTGGGTTTTTGGTATCTGAACCTCAGAAGCCCCTTGCGAATCAGTGGCAGGCATTTCCGTTATCAGATTTGTACATCCCTTATCTGCATAGATTCCAAAAACAGCTCCCGCAAGATTCACCCCTGTTGCTTCATCCGCTTTCATCACTTTAATTTTTGCCAAATCCATCCACTTAACACGAAAACTTACAGTCGAATTCTCTTCGTCAAAAAATGCCCCATAACCTATATCCTGCTTTCCTGCACTGGTAGATACTACAAGCGTTTTCCACTGGGACCCCATCTGCCCTGTCAATATGCCTGAGTTCCACGTCCCGGTAACGCTTAACGGTGCGCTGAAATAAAATCTGGTTCCTCCATAAATTGTGACTCTGCCGGTCTGAGTTGTTCCTCCGCTGTGATATGTCACATTTTCCGGCAAATTCAAGGTAATATAATTTCGGGAATCTCCGTCAAAACGGTAATCCGTTGTTCTCTGTATTCCCCCATCCTCATATGCCCTTGTCTCTGTCGGAGACAATGAAATCGCTGCTGTCGGCGGAACGCTCAGACTTGAAAGATATTCAATAAATCCCCATACACCGCAGCTCTTGATATCTTCAAATTTACAACCGTAAAATGCGTCCATACCACAATAAGCATAAGACGCTGCAAGATGTGTAAAAACATACTTTAACGACCAGTCGAATGTCGGCATAAAACTGTCGGTAATATCCCCCGGTCCGCCATAACCGTAATAAAGAACTTTCTGAAGATTTACATTACTTTCAAAAACATTCGCCGCATAATCTCCTGATGACGGCGTACCCTCTTTTGCTTCCAGGCAATACGCCACCCTGCCATTCACAGTAAAATAGTTTGTAGAATAATTGCCAAGATTCGATGGATAGACCAGCTTCTCTCCTGTTACCAGATTTGCAGAAACCGACCGTCTTGACATCGTTCTTGTTGCCATAGCTGGCATGACCGAAAAAATAACCCCATTTTCCTTGTCAGTGACATTAACCGTATCTTCTGCATTTTCCGGCATCTCTGGAATCTCGGTCAGAACCTCTCCGGTCTGTCTGGAATCTTCCTCATCTGGATTGTCCTTTTTCTCGTCTTTACTGCCAACCTTCTCCTGCTGCCCCTGCGTCTCTTTTTTTCTTTCGTTCACAATGATTTTTCTTGTGACCTTATAAACTGGATTACCGCTTTTAGGCTCCACACAGTAGATTGCATGATAAACTCCGGTAACATTGGAGTCAAATTCTTGTCCCTTCTGATTCTTTGCACCTCCAAATGTTACCTTTACTTTCGACATACTGTAGTTAATCCCGGATAAATTATTTTCCGCTTCAAAGCTGTCACCCTCTGTCAAAATCACATCCTCTGCTGTTACGATTTCATCTTCCTCCAGATTTTTCACTACCTCTGGAAGTTCCGGCAGCTCCTCAACCATATCTTTTAAATTCTTCGCATTCTTTGCCGTATCTGCCGCTGAAGCTGTAAACAACGTGGAACATCCAAGCAATAACGCCATTACTCCCGCTATCAAACGCTTTTTATATATTTTCAATAACTCACTCCTTATCTTGAATATACAATTTTATATCTTTCATAAATTTTAAAAAGAAAAAGCAGGCTCTACACAAGCCTGCTAATTACTTTCCTTAACCCTGGCCATACATAAAAACTTTGGTCAAGGAAACCATATTTAGTTTTTATGTAAAACATCGAATATGGACTGTCTCTAATCCAATGCATTTTCTTAAATCCTTTCTATTCTCCTTTTTCCTAATTGCATAATCTTCTCTACAATCTCTTTTGTTCCTTAAATATCGTTTCCACCATGGAAGATGACAAGAACCATCTGTAAAGCCAAGAGGAATAAACGAAACACCAATATTACTGTCATATAAAACAGTTTCCCAACTGCCGCCAAAATAGCGAATATAAAAGATAGTATTTTTCTTAAAACTGCCATGCCCTTATCCTCCTTATCATTCCTCTTTTTGAAAGCCTGTCTAACTTTTACATTTAATCATCTTCACAATCATAAAACTGAGCAAACATCATATCTTTCTGAGAAGAAGCCACATAGTCCTTTTCCCCGGCAGGCAAGTCTTCTTTCTGCAATTTGCCCGTAACTCCTTGCATTTCCTCAACAATGCCTCTTATCAAATCCGGCAACTGTTCACCCTGTACTTCTGATACCGCACTTTTCACTAACCTTAGAAGCGGCTCATTCTGCCGTTCCAGATATCGGTTCCACCCTTCCACCTGTTTTTCTTCCTCTGCCTGTTTTAAATATTTACTAAAATGAACTACAGCTTCTGCAATAAAATCATCTTTTGTTTTAAAGATATCTCTATTATAGTTCTTTAAACACCTGTATGCCTGTGCATGAACCGGCCGGCATTTGTACAGCCGAAGGGACGTTGTATATTTCTTTTCGTTATCCATACTTCTATACCCCTTTATGCACTTTTATCTTTCCGCATTTGCTTTACCCTCATGATACTTTTTACTGCCGCTTCACATCCTCTGGCATTGGCGCATACATCTGTTACAAACTGAACATTCCTGTCTTTATTGTCGCCAAAATATTGAATAATGGAAGCTCCGCCGCCCATAAATACCATGTTTGTAAGGTCAAGATTGTAATGATTTGCACGTATCAAGTCATAAATTTCAGAGGTATACTCCCGCAGACATTTCGTTATTTCTTCCCGGTATTTATTCGGGCAGTTATAGTCCCCTTCTCGCATGAATGTTTCCACAAAGTAAGATGGAACGCTGGTTCCAAGCCTTGCTACCATTTCTTCATTCACCTTGTTAATACAATACAATGCGGCCTTATCAGAAATTGCATAGTCTCCGTTCGGCATTCCATCCACAAACCCTACCAAGTCTACAGTACCGCCTCCAATGTCTATCAACAGGCAAAAACCTGGCACTTCATCCAAAATGGTATGGATTACAACATGTCCCTGCATAAATACATTTATATTTTCAATGGTCACATGGTAGTGGGTTCCTTCAAACCGGAAATGCAGCTCTTTTGTTTTAAACAAATATTGTTTGAATTCTTCTTTCTGCTGCTGAAATCTCCGGGGTGGAAGTGCAGCCCCTATCCGTACTTTTGCGCTGGTCAATTTTCTATACCTCATTTCCTTTGCCAGTGCTGCCAAAGTAAGCAGGTAATAATCTTCATTTTCTGTCTTGTCCACCCGTTCAATGACCGGCACCTGCCCGCCTATATAATAAAAATGATTCTGGTATTCAAGAATATTTTCGAGCGTATCCGGTCTGGTCTGGATAGCCTGTACTGCCGCCGAAAATACCTGACTTGCAGTTTTCATGTTACGGTTTCCGTGGTCAATTCCAATAATTTCTGTATTACAAAACATGTCTTTACCTCCTGGTTTCTTAATCCTGTTTCTCTGGTTTCTGTTCTATCAGCTCGTCTATGCTTCTCTGAAATAATTTTTGCAGTTTAATCACTACATGTACGTTTGGTTTCTGTTCTCCGTACTCGATTCTTTGGTATGTCCTCAGACTTATCTCTAGTTTCTGCGAGAGTTCCAACTGGGTAAATCCTTGCGACATCCGAAGTTCCCTTAGCTTTATTACTTTATTATCACCTCCTTACACCCAGGGGATTGCAGAAAGCAATTTAATTTGCTGAATGATATGCGTATAAATTTGTAATATAACTTGCCGTAGTCATAGCTGCGTTGTAAAGGGCTGTTATGAGTACTGCCCGTATGTTGATTGCCTTACTGCCACAATTATTTATAGAATCTATAACAAAATCTATGGCATTTTTCCCAATCTTTTTATAAATCTCTTGTACCACCTCAGTCGGCTTATCTTCACGGTTAATGCGGATTGTTTTCGCTGTAGATGTCAGAATATCAACGGCAATCGAGACAATCTCATTTAAAAGAGTTCTGTCATACGGTCTGTCTGTCCATATCGCTTCATAATCTATCTGAGTTTTAAACTGCTCTTTAACGGTCTGATACGATTGGATTGGATGGATATCATCCTCTGTGTTAATCTTTGTTGTATTCCCACGTATAGTCTCTGTTGTAATCTTCTGAGTAGTCTCTGTATTTGTTTCTTTCCCGGAAGAGGAAACTCTGTTTTCTGAAATGGAGATATCTCTTTGGCTAAAAGCGGCAGGTATCTCTTTGAAAGGTGACACCCTCTCCCTTTGAAAAGATATAGCTTTCTTTTTATTTGTACCTGCCTGTCCCTCTGCATTTTCCGGTAACTCTGCCCCCTCTGCGACAACTTCTTTGCCCTCCGATTCAAGAGTCTGGAAATTACTGTAATCCTGCGGATATGTAAGCCATTTCAATATTTCTACATTCAATTCAAGATACAGCACGTTATTGACCACCAGGCCGTTTATATTGACAGTGCGGAATATCCTCTTTACCACGCCAAGTTTCTCTAAAAATATAATCGCATTTGTAGCCTCTTTCTTTGAAATCCCAAACTGTTCGCTGAGCTGTTGATAACTCCTTTGCAGCAGGTCGGCTTTAAACTTTTTCTTTACGGCAACCACCTGACCAGTATTTTCGTCCCTAAGTTCCGTAGGTTTATACCAATACACGATGTCTGCCAAAATAATGATTGCCGTAAGATTAGGCTTTCCGCTATCCCTTACTATTGTTCGATACCATATCTGAGGAATTACATTTCCGGAAATATTCAGTTTCGCATTTTCATCTACAATCGCATTTCCCGTCCTGTACCTGCTATTATTCATAACGTTTACCTGCCTTTCTGTGCCTTGCTCTCTCTGTTTGTACAAAAGAGAGTTTTCAAAACAAAAAGGACTAAGCCAGTCAGCAGAATCCAACAAACTTAGTCCTCAATATTAATATTTACAGTATACTGTTAGTCTGATTTGACCTTGCAGAAAAGACTATCTGCATGAAAAGATAAAGTAGTAGTTAAATTGGACTAAGCGGCCAGAACCCTATCGCCAGATGTCTGCGACTGTCCTATTCTACACAAAATCTATTCCCAGGCTATAAATTTTGAGTATTTTACGGTACAATGAAATAAGACTAAATCGGCGCAAACCCTTTATTTATAAGGTCTCTGCTAACTTAGTCTTATATTAACACAATCTCCAGAGCCGGTTCCTCCACTTATGAATATGTTGTATCCGGCTGCAACGAGCCTTGCAAGAAACCCGGATACTTCACTGCTGATGGAATCCCATGAAATCAACTGCTCCATGGTGATTGCCTCTTTTGAAAATTTACGGATCGTCACGATTGGACCATCCAGCGCTATCGGTTCCAGTACAATATTCACTCTGGATCCGTCTGCAAGCCTTGCATCCACAATCGGAGACGCCTCATTTACCAAACGGTTAGAACCCGCCGCAATCTGCTGGACTACATCCTCCAATTTATCTCTGGAGATAAAACGCCTGTCCGACCGAAAGAGCCTTCCGTCCTGCTCATAAAATATATTCTGCGTCCCGTTAATCATAATCTCCGTAATGGACTCGTCCTCCAGAAATTCCTGCAAAAGATCCAGCTTCCGGAACGCATTGAACAATTCCCTCCCTAGCGCCGTCTTCTCGGCTAACGGCAGATACTCTTCCTCCGAAGCCTCCTGAAGCACACGGTAAATCAGACGAGTCAGCTCTTCATCTTCTATCTCTCTGGTCATGTCCAATTCTTCCAGAATCCTTGTCTGGAGCTGCTCCGAGCGCATCATGGGACCTTCCTCTTCCCCATCTCTTCCCACACCTTCCATTCCCAAACAAGATACCCGCCATCACATTTCAAGAAACAGCTTCCCTCTTCACCATCTTCTTCTTCACATCATCAAATCCCAGAAGATGCAATTCCTCCTCCATCTGCAGGAGTTTTGCCTCTGCCAGCTCATCTTTCATGGTAGGCACAAGAATCTCCGTACAAATCCGAAGCAGTCCATACACATCTCTTAATCCTTCATCCAAATCCAGGATCAACACGTCATAGATGCTCTGCTCCTCTATCTGGCGTATCAGGCTGACCCACTCTTCAAGCGCAACCATCCTGATATCCTCCGACACCCGCACAGGAAGCAGATAATCCAATCCTCCCATATGCTCCACCAGCGTCGTAAGTATCACGCCTAAGTTCCGGTTCTCCTGTCTCGAATAGTACAGCGCATCTGCCAGTGTATGTCCTTCCTCGGGGAAATGTCCTCCTATCCCTCCATAAATCTCCATATTGAGATAGAGAACATTCTCCGAGCCAGCCAGTTCTTGTCCCAATTTTAACCCGTAACCTGTCTTCCCGCTTCTGTGTACCGGCGAAAAGATACCGATAATCCTTACATTCTTTGTCTTTACCGCAGGAAAATACAAATCTCCCGTCTTGTTTTCTTCACTGCATTTACGGATGATTTCCGTCAGGAGCGTCTCCCCGGACTGATATTTATACACAATCGTCTCGTCAGAATTCGTCTCTGTCTTGCCTGATTCTGCAAGTACAAACACATTTCCTGCCAAAAGCCCCTTCCGCTCATCTGCCGGATAATCCCCTCCAATCAGAAGCACGTCAATAGGGTGCTCCCGAAGGATTGCCTGTACCTGCGAAAGACCGTCGCATACCTGCACTTGAAAAGCCAGTTCCTTCTTCTTCATGAGAAATACGGCAAATGCTGCGGCATATCCTTCTTCCCTGTCACAAATTACAAAACTTCTGCTCACATAATATCCCTCCTACTCTGCCTCTTCTTCCGTCACTCTGTGAATTGCTGCCGATACGGCATCGAACACTTTGAATCTCTATCGAATCTATCAGATACAAGCTACATCTGTAACTTGTAGGATGATTATAAACCTCTTTTAATCCATTTGTCTATCCCATTTCCAGAAAAACCGAAACTTTGTGCAATCTTCACATAATTCCATAGAAAGAAATTCCATAAAGGAGCGCAACCCCAGGAGTTCCAAGGATTCCAGATGTCAAAACAGTCCACGGGTTCAGCCCCACCTGGACAGAAATCCCTTGGGCGCCAAGGAATTCATTTACAAAAAATATCATGGCGCACCCTATGATGGCGCGGACAATAAAATTTGTAAGCAGCTGCGATTTCTGTTCTGGCATATTTGTCTCCTCCTCAGGTTCATTTCCTGATACCATATATATCCACATCCGGCGTATTTTATTCTCAAAATCTGCTTATACTAGGATTGTTTGGAAATTATTTTCTAAAGAGGTGGATTATGAGATTATTTGAACGAGGAAATGCTGCAGAAGAGGATGTATACAAGCGCCTGTCCTACGACCCGCAGGCAGATACACTGATGGATGAAATCGCCAATGCGCGCCGGGAGATAGAAGAAGCTTACCTTAATTTTCAGTATGCGTCGGACCCTGACTTAATCGACTCCTACATTTACAGGGGAAATGCCGCATGGCTGCGTTACCGTTTCCTGCTGCGCCAGGCAAAAATCATATAGCTGCTTTAAAATTCCGGCATCAGAAGTGCAATTAAAAATATAAAATACTTCCTGCAGTCATATAGATAAATAGATAGACTGACAGGAGGTATTTTTTTGCGCAGAAAAGTAGAGTTCGTCTTATTAATCCTGTTACTGGCAGGGCTGATTGTGGTCAGCAGGAACCTTGGAAACTATGTATCAAGCGGAAAGATTAAAAGAGCAAAGAATACGGTAGTCATTGATGCCGGACACGGTGGTTCTGACCCAGGAAAAGTTGGAATCAATAAGGCGGAAGAAAAGGAAATTAACTTAAAAATAGCGAAAAAAGTCAAAAAAATTCTGGAAAAGAAAGGCGTAAAGGTCGTAATGACCCGGGAAGAGGACACGATGCTCTCCAAGAACGGCAACGGGAGCCAGAAGGTACAAGATATGAAAGAACGGGTAAAATTAATCAACAACACCAAACCGGAATTTGCCGTCAGCATCCATCAGAACAGTTATCACGACGAAGCAATCCATGGGGCGCAGGTATTCTACTACAAACACTCTGCAGAGGGCGAACAGCATGCCTCAATCATGCAGAAGGCATTATTATCTATTGATAAAGAAAACCGCCGCCAGGCAAAAGCAGACGATACCTATTACCTCCTTAAAAGGACGGAAGTCCCCACAATCATCGTGGAATGCGGATTTTTAAGCAACCATGAAGAAGCAGAAAAATTAGTCACAGATGAATACCAGCAGCAAGTGGCAGAGGCAATCGTGAAGGGAATTGAAGCTTGTATGAAGGAGTAGAGTGTAGTATAATATTTCCCATGAAAACGATAATTGAACGAATTGATACGGTACAACTGAATATAGATACGATAAAAAAAGCCGGAGATATCCTAAAAAGCGGAGGTCTTGTCGCATTCCCTACCGAGACTGTCTATGGGCTTGGGGCAGACGCGTTGAACGAAGACGCCGCGAAGAAAATCTATGCCGCAAAGGGCAGGCCATCCGATAATCCGTTAATTGTACATATTGCCGACATGGAGGCGCTTGGTAAGATTACGGAAACCATACCAGAGAAGGCAATAGTCGTCGCAAAGAAATACTGGCCGGGCCCTCTTACCATGATATTTCAAAAGACGAATGCCGTTCCACTTGGGACGACAGGCGGGCTTGATACTGTGGC
>OFEZ01001148.1_pt1 | contig 15403 bp, 15 predicted proteins | sample 1521241 | NCBI WGS metagenome assembly OFEZ01 (sample SAMEA3504099, study PRJEB24116) | mouse gut metagenome | biome: mouse gut; feature: mouse-associated habitat; material: faeces | place: Denmark | collected 2011
TCAGCACCGGCGCTGTCCAGATCGAAAACAATGGCCTCATGGAACGGTATCTCTATACCGGTTCCCATGAGGCCATTATTTCTGATGAGATGTTCATGGCAGTACGGCAGGAGAAACTCAAGCGAGCCAAAAATCCTGAAAACATGATTGGTATGAGTTTCACACTGTAAAACTAAAACTCTTGGTTGGGTGTGCACAAACGTACGACTTTTATATAAGTACACCTGTGCAATGAGGGATATATTACCTACATTTCAACAGGAAATCAATTATGACAGAAGAAAACTATCATTATCGTACTAGATAGTGTCGTCAATAAATAAAGAGCCAAATCGCGATACAGCGTATCTGGACAGCAGCAGCAAAGGAAGCGACGTTTTTTGCGTAGCGAGTCGCAATACCGCGCCATCTTTTGAGAAGCAGAAATGCATTCTCAACAAGATGACGGAGTTTGTAGAGATATTCGTCGTATTCCCGCTGGTGTTTACGATTCTTTCTCGGTGGGATAACCGGTATCATTCCCTCCTCCGTGGCTTTGAGAAGGATTGCGTCCGTGTCATAGCCCCGGTCTGCCAGAAGATATTCCGCCTGAAATCCCTCAATCAACCGCGCTGCAATCGTGCAATCCGCTGTGGTACCAGAAGTGATAAAGAATCGCACCGGCATACCATGCGCATCCACGGCCAAATGTATCTTGGTGTTGAGCCCCCTTTTGTGCGGCCTATCGCCTGATTCCCACCCCGCGCGCCAGCGGCGTCAGGATGTACTTTGACATGGCTGGCGTCGATCATCAGCCACTCAAAGTCTGTGTCGTCCACCAGGGATTCCAGAATTTTTTCCCAGATCCCCTTGTCACGCCACCGGCAGAAACGGCGGTGTACATTCTTCCAGTTCCCATACGCTTCCGGCAAGTCCCGCCAAGGCGCTCCGGTACGCAGAATCCAGAATACGCCGTTGATAAACTGCCGGGTATCACGGGCATTCCCTCCTCGCGTTCCCTTTTCGCCTATGGTGTATGGCCGGATTTTCTCCCAAGCTTTGTCACTGATGTCGTGTCGATGCTGTTCTCTCGCCATTTTTTGCCCTCCTGCTTCTTTTGAGGACTATTATATCACTCTTTTATTGACGACGCTATCTAGCTGGACCTTACTACGGAACCAATTCCCTGGAACGGGAAAGCTAAAGATTCCTCTTATTCCCAAATTTGAGCCCAGGCCGGACGATTTTATTGATCTCCTTTTGATCGGATTTGATAAAACTCATTTGGAAGATCAAAACCATCTTGACCGTATGGTGCATTTTTTCCTTTACGACTACCGCTTTGAGCGGGTCTGGAAAAATCCGGACAGCGATTTAGAACGGCTCTCCCGGTATCGGGCAGTACTCTCTCCGGATTTCAGCATGTACCTGGAAATGGCGCCGGTCATACAGCTCTACAACACCTTTCGGAATCGCTGGTGTGGAGCATACTGGGCGTCAAAAGGAATGCGGGTCATTCCAACTGTAAACTGGGGTGATGAATCCACATTTGATTTCTGCTTTGAGGGCATTGAGAAAGGCAGTGTAGTGGCTGTTTCTACTTATATGGCTTCTGAACATGACCATAGAAGCGATCAGAAAGAGTGGTTCATGGCTGGCTATAATGAAATGCTGCAGCGGATCGAGCCAGAAAAAATCATTTGCTACAATATGCCATTTCCCGAGATGCAGGGAGATATTGTATATGTGGATTATGAGCGCAGCTCCTGGCGGCACATGAATTATGAGCGGTCATACAAGGCTGAGGGGTTGGAAGCCTTCAAAATTGGTGGACAATCGCCGCCCGTTTATGATACAATTGTTTCGTTTATAGATGTGCCGCTGAAAGGCGGTGGAAGTGCCTACGGAGGAAAGTGGAGACCAAACCCGAACAAGCCGGCCGATCAACGGTATGTGGGAACACCGGGAGAAATTAAAACAACTATTATGCCTAATGGAGATGTTTTTCAAACAAAAATTGGTCCAGATGGAAAAGCTATTATGGAACGGCATCATACAGTACATCATCGGCCAGATAAGCATACTAATCCACATGATCATGAAATACGATGGGACACCCCAGATGGACATCCTGAACCGCAGTCTCCTATTAATTATCCCGATGGAGCACCGGAATTCAAACAATATGGAGGACGAAAAACGATGGGAGACATTTTATATGTACCAAACAACGGAAGCCTGAATTTCTCAACTATCAGTGACTTTAAAGAGTGTATGCGTTGGGGCGGAGAAGTTGAGTTTATTTGGAAAGGAATCCACTATGGAGTGATACGATATGGCACAAATCGCAAAATAACAATTTACCAAGCCAATTGTCCAGAAACGGAAAAGGTATGTGACACCGCGGATGAAGCATTAGAATATATCATGGGCGGTGACTGTCTCCGGGATGTAATTACTCAGATCACAGTAATGTCACGCACCGTTTAGCTTATCCAGCTTTGCTACACCATTGAGCCAAACGATAAAAGCAATTTTTCAAAAAATCGATTTTGCCGCCTTATTCCAGATATCGACAGGTTTCGACAAGAAGCCTGTCGATTTATTTTACGGTTTCCGATCCGGCGGCAAGAAGAATGTGCGAAATCCACAAAAAAGTGCGCTTTAAATGGTCAAAATGTAGAACATTACGAAACTGCTTGAATCACTTTGGTTTCCTGTGCTACAATGGAAACCAATATAAACAGTCTAGTTTCCGAAGAGAGGAGGAATTCGCTATGGAGCTGCGCGAGCGCATGATCGGCGCGGCCACCGCACTGTTTCAGGCGAAGGGCCTGTGGTTTACCTTGCAGGAGGTGGCCGATGCTTTGCACATCAGCAAAAAAACCATTTACACGCTTTACCCATCCAAAGAGGCGCTTCTGCTGGACATGGTAGACGATCTGTTCGACCGCATCCATCAGGAAAAGCGGTCGCTGATCGCGACCTCCGGCCCCATTGAGGAGCGGATCAGGTCGGTGATGATCGCTCTGCCGGAGCAGTACCAAGCCTTGGACCTTCGGCTTTTGGGGAAGCTGGACGAAAAATACCCCGCCGTGGCCCGCCGGGTGCGGGAGCACCTGGAAACCAACTGGGAGCCAACCATTGCCCTGCTGGAGGAAGGGGTGGGGAAGGGCTGCATCCGCCAAGTGTCTATCCCGGTACTGCGGCAGATGGTCACCGCGTCCATCGAAGGCTTTCTTGTAAACGGCGAAAACGGAGCCAGCTACGCGGACACCCTGGCCGCTATGATGGACATCATTATGAACGGGATCAGGAGGAGAAACGATGAGGTATAGTTTGTGCGACGACTGGGAGTTTACGCCCCAGTGGAGCGACGAATTTCCGGCCGGGGGCGGCGAAGCCCGAGCTGTCCGCCTGCCCCACACCTGTAAGGAGCTGCCCCTGCACTGCATCGATCCGGAGGACTATCAGATGTTGTGCGGTTACCGCCGGACGCTGGACGTCCCCGCCGGACTAGCGGGCAAGCGGCTGTTCCTTCAACTGGACGGCGCGGCCCACATTGCTACGGTGTACGTCAACGGCGTGGAAGCGGCCACTCACCGCTGTGGCTACACCGCCTTCCGGGTAGAAGTGACAAAGCTGGTGGAGCCGGGCCGGTCCAACCTGCTGGCTGTGAAGCTGGATACCAGCGAAAACCCATCCATCCCGCCTTTTGGTTTTGTGGTAGACTACCTCACCTATGGCGGGCTGTACCGGGAGGCATGGCTGGATGTGCGGGAAAACGGATACATCACCGACATTTATGTTACCACACCCACGTTGACCACGGCAAACGTCAAGGTGGCCACCGACGGCGCGCCCGATGGGGCAAAGCTGGAGGTTTCCATTTTGGACAGCGCGGGGAAAACCGTGTGGGCTGGCGCGGCGGGAAAGGCCAATGTTCCGGACGCCAAGCCCTGGGACACGGCGCGGCCCGATCTTTACCGCTGTGAGGCCCGCCTCCTGGCCCCGGACGGAATGGAGCTGGATCGGCAGGAGGCCGCTTTCGGCTTCCGCACCGCGCAGTTCAAAGCGGACGGCTTCTACCTCAACGGCAAAAAAACCTTCCTCCGAGGCCTGAACCGCCATCAGAGCTACCCCTACATCGGCTATGCCGCCCCGGAAGCCCTTCAGCGGGAGGATGCCCGCATTTTGAAGGAGGAGCTTGGCTGCAATGCCGTGCGCACCAGCCACTATCCCCAGAGCCAGTATTTTATCGACGAATGTGACCGGCTGGGGCTTCTGGTGTTCACCGAGATCCCCGGCTGGCAGCACATAGGAAACGGGGCATGGAAAGGTCAGGCCTGCCAGAACGTCCGGGAAATGGTTTTACAATACAGGAACCACCCATCCATCATACTGTGGGGTGTGCGTATCAACGAGAGCCTGGACGATGACGAATTCTACGCCCGCACCAACGCCATCACCCATGAGCTGGATTCCAGCCGTCAAACCTCAGGCGTGCGCTACCTGGAAAAAAGCAGTCTGCTGGAAGATGTATACGCCTACAACGATTTCTCGCATAACGGCAGGACCCCCGGGGCCAAGCCCAAAAAAGAGGTTACATCGGATATGGGCAAGGCCCTCCTCATCTCGGAGTGCAACGGCCATATGTTCCCCACCAAGCCCTTCGACACCTGGGCACGGCGGCAGGAGCAGGCCCTGCGCCACCTCCGGGTGCAGGATGCGGCGTGGAAGGAACACGCAGGGTGCTTTGGCTGGTGTATGTTCGACTATCCTACCCACAAGGATTTTGGCTCCGGCGACCGGATCTGCTATCACGGGGTGATGGACGCCTTTCGGAACCCAAAGCTGGCCGCGGCGGCCTATGCCAGCCAGGGAGAGGGGGCCCCTGTGCTGACGGTAGGCTCCTCCATGGACATTGGCGACTACCCGGCGGGGCGGATGGGGCGTGTGTACGTGTTTTCCAACGCGGACGAGGTGGCGCTGTATAAAAACGGGGTCTTTGTCACCCGTCTGTGCCAAAACCGAACATCTTCTCTGCCCCACCCGCCCTTCGTGGTGGATGACACCATCGGTGAGCTGCTGGAGACTCAGGAGGGTTTTCCGCCGGAGAAGGCCAAGCTCCTGCGGGAGTGCCTGCTGGCGGCTGGGAAGTATGGGCTGGCCGGTCTGCCAGTGTCCTATAAAGCGAAAATGGCCTGGTGCATGGCCCGGTACGGCATGAAATTCCAGGACGGCGTGGATCTGTACGGCAAGTATGTAGCCAATTGGGGCGGCGAAGCCACCGTCTGGCGCTTCGACGGGATCAAGGATGGCAAAACCGTGGCCAGCGTCACCTGCCGCCCCTCGGCGAGGCTCCATTTGGAGGTAAAGGTCAGCCATACCTCCCTCACCGAGGGGGCCAGCTACGACATGGCCGCGATCCGGGTCCGTATTCTGGATGGGAACGGGAACCCGGCCCCCTATGCCCAGCTTCCCGTGTCCTTCGCCCTGTCCGGGAACGCAGAGCTGGCAGGCCCCGCCACCGTCACGGCCGAGGGCGGTATGTGCGGCGCCTATGTGCGCAGCCTGGGCACTACGGGGACCGCCGTCCTCATCGTCCACACGGAACAGACCGAAGACGTGACGATCAACTTCACCATTAAGACCAAGGGGGAGGAAAAATGGAACTGACCTTGAAGCAAAAGGCCGCCTTCGGCATCGGCGCCGTGGGCAAGGACATGGTGTATGCCTTGTCCGCATCCTATGTGATGTACTTCTATCAGGACGTGCTGGGCCTCAGCGCCACTTTCGTGGGGCTGATTTTGATGGCAGCACGGGTGTTCGACGCCCTCAATGACCCCTTTATGGGGGTACTGGTGGCAAAAACGAAAAGCCGCTGGGGTCGGTTCCGCCCCTGGCTGCTCAGCGGCACCATACTTAACGCGGTGGTGCTCTACGCGCTGTTCAACGCCCCCCACACCGAAGGCGCGGGACTGATGGCCTATTTCGCCGTGGCATATATCCTCTGGGGTGTCACCTATACCATGATGGACATTCCCTACTGGTCCATGATCCCCGCTGTCACCAAGACCCCGGCGGACCGGGAAAACCTGTCCGTGGTGGGCCGCACCTGCGCAGGGGTGGGCAGCGCCCTTATCGCCATGTTCACTGTCGCGCTGGTGGGGGTACTGGGGGGCGACAGCGAGCGGGCAGGCTTTGGCCGGGTTGCCCTCATCGTGTCGGTGCTGTTCGTGGCGGCGGAGATTTTGTGCTGTGCCTTTTTTAAGGAGAACTCCCAGACCGAGATGGAGACAGCCGGGGTAAAGGAGATGTTCGCCGCCCTGCTGCGCAACGATCAGGCCATGGTGGTGGTGGCCAGCATTGTGCTCATCAATTCCGCACTGTACCTCACCTCCAACTTCATTATTTACTTCTTCAAATACGACTTCGGCGGGGCGGGCTGGAAAGGCAGCTACACCCTGTTCTCCACCGTGGGCGGGGCGGCCCAGATCCTTGGTATGATGGTGGTCTACCCACTGCTGCGCAGAAAACTGTCCAATACCCGGATCTTTGCCGTCAGCCTGATCTCCGCGTTTTGCGCCTATGTGGTCATGCTCGCTTTCCTCTTGGCAGGGTTGTCGGGATATCTTCCCCTCCTGCTGATCCCTGGGGTGGTGGTCTTCATCTGCAACGGGATGCTGTCCGTGCTCACCACCCTGTTCCTGTCCAACAGCGTGGACTACGGCCAGCTGAAAACCGGCCGGCGGGAGGAGAGCGTCATCTTCTCCATGCAGACCTTTGTGGTCAAAGCCGCCTCCGGCGTGGCGGTATTCCTCACAGGGATCGGGCTGGACCTCATCGGCCTGGCGGGCAACACCGACGAGACCGGACCGGTGGCCGTCCAGAGCGCCGAGACCCTGCTGGGTCTGCGTCTGATGATGACGGTACTGCCCATGATCGTGCTGGCCGCGGCGTTTGTGCTGTTCCGAAAAAAGTTCACTCTCACCGACCAACGGGTGGAGGAGATCGGCCACCAGCTCCGGGCCGGGGGTTGCGGCAATGGATAAGCTGCTGCGCTGGCGCGCCCTGGTGGGCGGACGTGCCCTCACCGGGGTGGTGGACGGGCCGGACGGCGCCGTCCGCATCCGCTGCGACGCCCCTGCCGGAACCATCCAGGCAATCACCGCCATCCTCCCTTGGGAGATGGGCAAGGATGGGCGGGCCTTCTTCAATGGCTATCAGACCTGGACCTATTGCCCGGAATACGGCAGGCGAGACAAAATCCGGGGGCTGGCCCATGTGCCCAAGCCCCTGCTGGACAAATACGCCTTTGATCGCTACGGAGATTATCACTTCGTGGACTATCCCAACAAGCAGGGCCTGTTCCACGGCTTTTCCTGGTGCTATTTCCGCCGGGGGGAGCGGTTCTGTCTCATCGCCTCCCTGGATGAGCGGCCCGGATACACCATCTTCCGATACGACGCGAACCGGGACCTGCTTACCATCGAGCGGGACTGCGCCGGGGTGGAGCATCCCGGTGGGACGTTTCCCGCCTTTGACCTGTACTTCGCCGAGGGCACGGAAGCGCAGGTATTCGACGGCTGGTTTGCCGCCATGGGGGTCAAACCCCGGACGGACAAAAAACTGGCGGGCTATTCCAGCTGGTATAACCGGTACCAGGACATTACCCAGGAGGCCATTTCCTCCGACCTGGCAGGGTGCAAGACCCTTTTATCCCCCGGTGACCTGTTCCAGGTAGATGACGGCTGGGAGCCCCAGGTCGGCGACTGGCTGGAGCCGGACAGTGCGAAATTCCCCCGCGGCATGAAGTCAGTGGCGGAGGAAATCCATGACGCAGGCTTTCTGGCGGGGTTGTGGCTGGCCCCCTTTGTGTGTGAGACAGATTCCAACCTGTATCGGGAACACCCGGACTGGCTGCTGAAGGTAAACGGCCAGCCCTGGAAATGCGGCGGAAACTGGAGCGGCTTTTACGCTCTGGATATCGACCTGCCAGCAGTGCGGGACTATCTACGCGGCGTCTTTGACCGGGTACTGGATCAGTGGGGGTTCGACCTGGTGAAACTGGATTTCCTCTATGGCGCGGCCCCCTTCGGCAAGAAAAACGAGAGCCGCGCCGGGCGGATGATCCGGGCCATGGAACTGCTGCGGGAGTGGTGCGGGGACAAGCTGATATTGGGCTGCGGCGTGCCGGTGATGCCGGCCTTCGGCCTGGTGGATTACTGCCGGGTGAGCTGCGACGTGGGGCTGGACTGGGACGATGTGTGGTATATGCGCCTGCTCCACCGGGAACGGGTGTCCACCAAACAGGCCATCGGCAACACGATCTTCCGCCGCCAGCTTAACGGCAGGGCCTGGCTCAGCGACCCGGACGTCTTTTTCCTCCGGGAAGAAAACCTGAGACTCACTGCGGAGCAGAAGCGGAAGTTGGCCCAGGTAAATGCACTACTGGGCGGGGTACTGCTCACTTCTGACGATCCGGCGGGCTACAGCCCCACCGCCTGGGAACAGTATCGCGCCCTGCGTGAACTCAGCCGGGCGGAGAATATCCGCGTAGACGCAAACCGGGGTCTCTGCGTCATTTATACGATAGGGGGCAAAGAATTTCGGTTCAGTCTGGCATAACAGGCCCCGCGCGGACGGCGCACCCCCATAACGCCGCCGAGCCGCCTCAGATGATCATGATTTGGAGCTGCACGCAGTGTGGGATATCTGGCATCGGGGAACCGTTGCCCCACAACGCTTTTCAGAAATAGTGATTTCGTAGTGACAAGCCATGTTGAAAGCTACATTTTAACCTTGTTACACAGGGTTGGAATGTAGCTTTTCTAATGTAGAGCCTCCATGATATACTGCTATTCAGTAATTATCATGGAGGTTTTGTTATGTCCAGAAAAGTGACTATGATCCTGGAAGCAGCACAACAGGTGCCTATAAAAAAGCAACCGCTCCGGGTTGCGCCTATTGCCGTGTCAGCACCAGACATGAGGAGCAGCAGTACAGTCTGGCAGCCCAAATCAACTACTACACCAATTACATTCAAAGCCATCCTAATTGGACACTGGTCGCTGCGTATTCTGACACTGCATCTGGAACAAACACCGATCAACGCCCCAGTTATCAGAAGCTCATGAAAGACTGCACCAAAAGAAAAGTAGACTTGATCCTGGTGAAGTCTTTGAGCCGTTTTGGTCGGGACACATTAGAAACCATTCGTCAAATCAGGAGGTTGAAGAAAATGAATATCGGGATTTACATTGAGAATGGAGGATTGAATACTTTGAATGCCAGTGACAGCATGATCGATCAGCTTGCAGCTCTCGCGCAGGCCGAAAGCCACTTTCGCAGCGAGAACATCAAGTTTGGTATCCGCCACCGCATGAGAAGCGGGAAAACCGTGCTGAACCACACGCAGTTTCTTGGCTACACCAAAGGGCCGGACGGTGTCCTGCAAATTGTGCCGGAGGAAGCTGAGATCGTGCGTAAAATCTTTGATCTCTACGTCCAAGGCAACGGGGTGCGCAAAATCAAACGGTATCTGGAGGAGCATGGGATCAAAACGGTGACGGGCAAATTGGAGTGGAGCACCTCTACCATTGACCGAATGCTGAGTAATGAAAAATATGTGGGTGATGTGCGGATGCAGAAAAGCTTTACGGTCGATTTTTTGACCGGCAGGCGGGAGAAGAACGAGGGTCAACTGGACGCGTACTTGGTGGAAAATGCCCATGAGCCTATCATTGACCAAGAGACATTTGAACTGGTGCAAAGGATGAAAGGGAATATCAAAAAACGCCAAGAGATGTGTCAAGTTGAGGAGCAAGTTGTTGAGATAACGCTCGAATGAATTCATCAATTCACCTACAACAGTGACAATTTGCCCTTGGGCGGAAAACAGAGTCCAAATAGTCAAAATGATTTTGAACAGTAGTGTGTAGCCATTGCATTTCTTTGATTTTGGCGTTATAATAAAAGAAAAAGTTTGGAGATATTGCCGTGACAGATAAAGATTACAAAGACCTGATTTATAGTATCGTTGTCCCACAGAATATGCCACAAGAGGAACAGAATGTTCGATACCAGCCTCTTATTGATTTTTTGCAGACAGAAACCCCATCATCTTTGTATCGTTTTCGGGAATGCAGTGAGAACAATATATCTGCATTTGATCAAGATCAACTTTGGTTTACGCCAGGGTCAGAGATGAACGATGATTTTGATGCATTGCTGTTTTTAGATCGTAACACCATCTATTCAAACCTTGAACGCTCTCTCATCTCTTTTGGGGCAGAAATTCCGAATAGCGTATCGAATTCATTTGCTGACGATATAGCTACTTCTGTGCAGGCACAATTTAAGCAGATGTCTGAGTCTGAGATAAACGAATTCAGAAAGCAATTACATTGCTTCTTGGTTAACCGGCTTGATGCAAATATGCCCAGAATTGAGCACATCATTCAGAGTGTCCTCAAATTGGCATGTTTTTCAGAAACTATTGACTCTGCTGCCATGTGGGGGTATTACGCTAAATCTGGAACAGGCTTTGCCTTGGCGTATGATTTCAGAAATCAGAATTACACAGATTGTACATTGTGCGAAAAGAGATTTTTTTGCCCGTCCGCAAAGACAGGATCACTATTCCGTGTAATATATGACGATATTCCTTTTGATGCGACTGGATATGGCACGTGGCTTCTTCAATATCAAATTGCCCAGGATATGGCACCAAACAAACTATTTGCAAATCTTTCCTCTCTGCTGTCGCAAACTAATCCATGTCCTGATCTATTTATGTCATCTAAAATTATATTGCATAAGTCAACTTCGTGGAAGCATGAGAAAGAATGGCGGATGATTTATTCATGTAATCCACAAATAAATGGACAAGAAAAATTTGTCTGGGCCAAAAAGCGACCAACAGCTGTATATCTGGGCAGAAAAATCAGCCCATTTAATGAGAAATTACTTCGCCACATTGCTGTGGAGAAAGGTATCCCTGTCTATAAAATGGAGATGAATCATGAACAGTCCTCCTATAAATTAGTTCCTCGGCCTATATAAGGGAGCCTTGATCCATTGCGTAGGAAGGGCTATAAGTCACAATACTCAAAACAATAGATCTAAATGACTGTAAAGATATCATCTGCTTAGACATACTGACTAAACAATAGAATAGAAGGAGCAAATTAATGGCAGAGAAAAAGTATCAAGTTTTCATTAGTTCAACCTATTCAGACTTGGTTGATGAGCGGCGTAGAATCCTTGATATCCTTTTGATGGCTGACTGTATTCCGGCAGGAATGGAAGCTTTTGTTGCCACAGATGTTGAGCAATTCGAAGTGATCAAAAAAGTTATTGATTTGTGTGATTACTATGTCCTGATCATTGGAAAGCGATATGGCTCTGTAAACCCAGTGACCGGATTGAGTTATACAGAAATGGAGTATGAGTACGCAAAACAGCAACAAATTCCTGTCTTAGTCTTTGCCATTGACGAAACTGTAGAGTTGCCCGCTGATAAAGTTGAGGTTGATCCCAATAAGATTGAATCATTGAAACGTTTCCGCCAAAACGCCATGACGAATCGTCTTGTTAGTCTATGGAAAACCTCTGATGAATTGACCGCTGCATTGGCAATTTCAATTATGCGTGCAAAGAGCGAAATAGAACGTCCAGGATGGCAACGTGCAGCAGATTATGATGAGGCTACCCTCCTACGTGATATTATGTATTTGCAAAAAGAAAATTCGCAGTTAAAAAAGGATCTTGCCACGGCAAAAGAAGAACTTCGAACAATTACTGAAATGACTGATATTGCATTCGAAAACTGTAGCGTATCAATTGGATATAAAAGGCGGTATGAAAAGCATCTTCCAGAGCATGGAAAGATTACTCAAGCGTTAACCGAGTTGTTTAAAATAATCTCAATGCAAATGTTAGATGTCGGTCTTACAGAAACTGGTATAGATAATATTTTACGTAACAAGCTATTCGGAGAGGATTCTTATTGGTATAGTTTTGATGATCCTCAATTCGTAAAGCAAATTCTCAACCAGTTTAAAGCGGCTGGTCTACTTCATTCATCTTGGAATAAAAGCAAGTCAACACTCTTTTGGAGCCTGTCCAAAAAGGGAGTGCTTACACGAGATCAGATGATGCTGATAAAAAAGAGTTAGGAAATGTCTTATGCCCTACTTGAATAGATGACAAAATTTAGTACAGCACAATGCTTTCCCAAAAAGCGATTTTGCCACATTACGCCATGATGGGTTGACAGGTCACCGCAATAGGTGGCCTGTCAATTTTATGTATAAAGTTCATACACCCAGCAAGCTGCAGTGATTTTTGTCACTGCGGTTTTAATTTTTTGAAAGGATTGATTTTCATGAATATCATTGAAAAAAGCGAATCCATCCGTGCTGGTCTGCGGAAAGGCTTTCAGGATGGCAGCTCCAAGATGGCCCAGCGCAGATGCTATGGATATGACACCAGCCCGGACGGTAAGCTGGTTATTAATCCTGATGAAGCCGTTGTTGTCCGCTGGATCTTCGAGCGATACCTCAACGGCGACAGCCTCGGCAAAATTGCCGCCGGATTGGAAGCGCAGGGTATCCCATCCCCTACGGGAAAACCCAAGTGGAACCGGGAAGCAATTAATAAGCTGATCTCAAACGAAAAATATACGGGCCGGGTACTGCTTCAAAAAACCATCAGCGCAGGCGGCTCCCAAACCAAAAATGATGGCTTCATGGAACGGTACCTCTATTCCGGTTCCCATGAAGCCATTATTTCGGATGAGATATTCAAGACAGCCCAGCAGGAAAAGATACGGCGAACCAACACCCCAGAGAATGCCTCCAAGATGCAGATGTTTTTTTAGCTGAAACAGGGCTGCACGCTTTCATACAACTTTCAAAGGGGTTTATCTCAAAAAAGAAACGACCCATTTCTTGTTTAGGAGGGTGCAACTTATGACAGAAGAAAATTATCTGTATCGAACAAGTCCTTTCATGCTTAGGAATCAATTCCTTGGCAGTGGATACTGGCGTATTCCTGTCATTCCCAAGGCCAGTTTCACTGACGATGAGTTCCACGACTTGCGCCTGATCGGCTACGACCGTACAAAGCCGGACGATGAACGGAATCTGGACAGGATGGTACATTTTTTCCTCTACGACTACAAATTCGAGCGCGTATGGAAACATCCAGATCAGGATGTGGAAAAGCTGAAGCGTTACCGGGCCATCCTGTCTCCCGATTTCAGTATGTATCTGGAAATGGCACCTGTTATGCAACTATACAATGTATTTCGAAACCGGTGGTGCGGAGCCTATTTCTCCAGCAAGGGCATCCGTGTCGTCCCGACAGTGAGCTGGGGTGATGAAAATACATTCGACTTTTTCTTCGATGGAATTCCCCAAGGTAGCACAGTGGCCGTATCAACTTATATGGTCAGCGCGCACGGGAATCATGACGACCAAAAGGAATTCTTCTTAAAAGGTTACCGGGAAATGCTCCGGCGTATTGAACCGGAGCGTATCATATGCTATAATGAACCGTTCCCGGAGATGGAGGGAAACATCGTATTTATTGATTATGAGCTGTCCTCTTGGAAGTACCAAAATAAGGACTATACCCCATCTAAATATCTGTCTTACATTCTCGGAGAACAGCCGTTACCCGAAAATAGTACGATCCATATCAAGTCCGGCTATGTGCTGCGGGATAACCGCAAAGGCATGGGAAGCGCCTATGGTGGGCCATGGAAACCAGCAAAACCAGCAGATGAACGACTGATAGGTGAACCCGGGACAATTAAAACAACCTATGCAAAGGACGGCTCAAGAATTGGCACCAAAATAGGAGCAGATGGAAAGGCTACAAAAGAACGGCATTATACTACGGCCCCAAATCCAAAATATCACACAGACCCTCATGACCATGAAATTGACTGGCCAAATGGCTTTCCGCATTGGGGGCCACCAATCAACTATCCCGGTGAGGCACCTGAGTTTAAGTGCTATAGGGGGCAAAAAAATATGGACTCACATATTCACCCTAACACGATAGAGGAAAACCGATTTGAAACAATCAGTGACTTCAAATGGTGTGTAAACTGTGGGGGAGAAGTTCAGTTTGAATGGCATGGTAAGGTCTTTGGGATATGTCCAAAATTACGCAAGACACCCGATTCTCCACTCCAGATGCTAATTTCCCAAATTCTGATAGACGATATGGAGGCAACTGAGAAATGGTGCGACAATGCCGATGAAGTGTTGGAGTATACCATTGACGGGAACCGACTAAGGGATATTATTACCAAGGTAGATGTAACTGATCGGACAATTTGAGAAGTTGATGCACGCTATGAAAAACTTGACACTGGACATCCGTAAGCCGTTGTCCCGCAACGCTTTTCAGAAATAGTGATTTCGTAGTGACAAGCCAACTTGCATTGACAAAAAAGATGCAGGCAAAAATCCCGCACTTGGGAGGAACTTCGTAAGGAAGTTCCTCCCAAAACTTTTGTAAAGTCAGTCGAGAGTGATTGAGCTGCAGGAAAATTCAATATATTGGAGGGCTAAATTATGGAAAAGTCGTTTTTTGAGCAAATTGGCGGAACTTACCGCCAAGAGGGAGATTATTCCCTCCCGAACCTCACAGTGCCGGAAAGCGTTTCCGCTGGTATCTGGGGCCAGCGCAGACGGCAGTATTTGAGAGAACACAGGAAAGCTCTTTACAACGCCTTACTACTCAGCGGGAAGCTGGATAGCCACCTGGCTGACATCAATCAGCAGGCGGAAGATATGTTTTCTCAGCTTGTAAAACAGATGGCAGAGCAAGAGGGAATTACCGAACAACTCAAAGCTAAGAATCAGATGGAGTGGGTTGGGCAGATGAACAATATCCGAAATCGAGTAGAGGAAATTATCTGTAACGAACTGATTTTTGCCTAACACAGAGAAAGCTTGGGGACATGACCTTGTTAATGTTCCCAGGCTTTCTGCTTATTTTGAAAAGATTAGCGGGGTATTATCAGCATTAACTGCAAGAAAATCAACTGATTGGAAAGGTCAGAAATTAACAAATCCATTTGCCAATAGACGCAAAGTTATGATATAATCGTTCGGAGGTGAGGAATGTGGCTAAAAATACTTTAGATGAAACAAAAGAGATAAAGATATTACTTTCCCAAATACGCGCATTAAGTGATACGATACAAGAAATCCTTAACAATGACCATGTACCTGATTTTGCCCGATATGTGTCGTATAGGGATATGGCTTCCATGTATAATGACCTTGCAGAACGCGTAAGAGATGTTATGAAAGTAAATGCCATGTTCTATACATTCAATGTTGATAAAATGCCTGGTTGGGGAGACACAGTTTGGCCTTCACAAAAGAAAATTATTGAG
>OFEZ01001153.1_pt1 | contig 15346 bp, 15 predicted proteins | sample 1521241 | NCBI WGS metagenome assembly OFEZ01 (sample SAMEA3504099, study PRJEB24116) | mouse gut metagenome | biome: mouse gut; feature: mouse-associated habitat; material: faeces | place: Denmark | collected 2011
GTCAGGCAAGGGCGAAGAAAAGGCTTTACGCCTTTGGGGGCGCGGGCTTTTGCGCTCCACGCGGCACCGTAACCGCTGGGGAAAACCGCTGCGGGGCGATAATCCGGGGGCGGCATGGGGGGGCGGACCTCCCTAGCCGTCCTCCCTCCGCGCCTGTGCGCTGTACGCGGCGGGGGCGGTTTTGCTTCGTCCGGGCTTGAATGCGGGCGTCACAGGGGAACCTTGCCCGGCTCACGTTCGCCGTGAGAACGCAGCATCGGCCTTGCCGGAGGGGCTTGCGTACCGGGTCATACCGCCTGGACAGCGCATCCTTGCGCCGTATCAAGGGGCATCATCCGTGGGTGCGCGGCCTTTTTGAGGGTGTCCCTACTTCGCGGCGGCTGCGGCGGCTTCCCCGAGGCGCGCGAGGATGTAGTCACGCATGGCCGCGTCATCTTCTTCCAGATTGAGGCAGCAGGCGTCCTCACCCATGAGCCCGGACGGGACAAAGTCCCCGAGTTCATCAGGATCATTGATCATATCCGCATAGAAGCAGACGGAGAGCCAGCGGGCCTCCGGCTCGTCGTCCACCACGTCCACAAGCACGAAAAGGGGGCGGGACTGTTTGGGGTTGGCGGCGCGCAGCGAATAGCTGACGCCCGGGCGGGCCTTGAATTCAAAGCGCACGTCGGGGGTGGTGAGCAGAAAATCGCGGAAGCGGATGAAGGCTTCCTTCGCGCCGTTGGGATCGGCGGTCCAGCTTTCGAGAAAGGTTTCCAGTTCCTGAGGCGTCTGGGTCATGGCAGATGTCCTTTGCTTGAAGATCGTTTGTCACCGCAATGTGGCATATTCCGCCGCCTAAATCCAGTGGGCCCGCCGGGAATGCAGGATCGGCCCTTCTCACCCAGACCGACGCGAGAATACCTTTTCTCAGGGGCCGCGTTGCAAGACAAAAGCACGAACACCGTGCCTCCTCGCCTGCGTCAGCGGAAAAGACGACACGGCGGTGCGGCGTTTCCCTCTGAGTCAGGGATATATCGTTATGAACAATAGTATAGTTATATTATTGATGGAGGCTGTCTTTGTAACGCTGTTTAATACTCTCCACACTTTGGACCTTTATGCCGCCAGCCCTGAAGATTCTTGACAGGAGCGCCTGCAAGCGGGGTATGGGAAAACCCCGGAGTAGCGTTGCCCGGATGAGCGCACAGCCTAGGGGAAAGGCGGCAGGAGCCCGTGACGGGTCAAAAGCGGCAGGAGATCGGCATTCCAGTGTCCGGTGAGCACGGCGAGGCCGTAACCGCAGAAGAGGATGGCGAGCGTGGCCGCGCCGAAAAACCACCCGGGCATCCGTCGTGCCGTGGGGCCGTAGCCGACGCTCATACGCAGGCAGCCCGTGGGACAAACGCTGACGCATTCGCCGCAGCCCACGCATTCCGGGCCCGATACCCGTTTTTGCCGATCTACGGCGATGCGCGAGGGGCAGGCCCGTCGGCAGCGCCCGCATCCCGTGCACTGGGCCGCTTCCCGATTTACCGCCGCCGGGGAAAACAGGGAGAGGAGGCCGAGCAGGGCCCCGTAAGGGCAGAAGCCCCGGCACCACAGGCCCGGCAGGAAGATGGAGCCGATGCCCATAGCCGCGAGGACCATGAGCGTCGCCGTGCCCGGTTCGAGGAAATAGCGCAGCATGGCCACGTCCGCCGTGAGGTTGTAGGGCAGCATGATGAACCAGTCGATTTCCCGCACGCCCATGCGCACCATGAAGCCGTAGAGGAGCAGCCCCAGAATCAGGTATTTCGGCAGGGTCAAGAGCCATTCGAGACGCTTTCCCGGTTCGCAGCGCAGACCGTTGCGCTCCCCGAAGCGGGAGAGGGCGCCCGAAAGCCACCCCACCGGACAGAGGAAGCCGCAGAAACCCCGACGGCAGAGCAGGGCGGAAGCCAGCGCCACAAGCAGCACGGTCAGCCCGGCGGGATGGACGGGATCAAAGCCGTGGCCGAGGAGAAAACGCTTGAGCCCGAGCAGGGCACTGAGCGGCAGGAAGGCTTCGGCTGCGGGCGGGCGGGGCACGAAGGCCCCCTTCCCGTCGAGCCACGCGGCATAGCCGTAGAGTTCCCACGCGGTCCACGCGAGAAAAAGGACGAAGGCAAGCTGGATGGTACGGTGCAGGCGCGCCGGAGAGGGAAAGGCCATAAGATCGCTCCAAACGTGAGGAAGGAGGCCGTTTTTGTTCCATCGGATGGGCGGCTTGTCAATCAGCCCCGCAGCCCCCTCCCGGGCCGGGCAGGAAATTTTGGATTTGCCGTATTTTTATTATATATTGAAATAAAAGCTGAAAGTACTTTTTTTGCTCATAAGCGGGCACAAAAAGGTTCAGAAGATGCCCGATCTTCTATTCCCAACAAAAAGATTTCAGATTAAGATAGTTTCGCTATCGAACGGGGCTTGCTTTTCGCTTTCTGATACTTTTTCCCCCTGCCGGTCCGAGGATGACCGAAAAGGGACATGGGGGTGTCCTGTCAGGCGTTTCGTCCCCGTCCCCACGGCATCTTCCTGAAATGGAAGGCGGAAAGGCCGTGTTGCCGGTGTCTCCGGCAGCCGGGCCTGGGCGGGGTCGGGCGGGAGCGCGAAAGAGAAAAAGGAAAGCGAAGGGCGGGGAATCTCCCTTGCTGCGGCGGGCTTGCACGCTTTTTGCGCCGCCGGGGAGAAATGTTCACATCCGAACCGTAACAAGGTGGAGAAAAATGAAACGTGCATTGGCCTTGCTTCTTGCCTGTGGTCTTCTGCTCGGCGTGACCGCCGGTTCCAGTTTCGCGGCCGACAAAGTGATCATCAAAATGGCCGGCATGAAACCCGACGGGGAACCTGAAACCCTCGGGATGCGGAAATTCGGTGAAATCCTGAAGGAACTGTCCGGCGGCAAGTACGAAGTGCAGGTCTTCCCCAACAGCCAGCTCGGGAAGGAAGACGCCTACATCGCCAGCACCCGCAAGGGCATCATCCAGATGTGCGCCACGGGCACCCAGACGTCGGCCATCCAGCCTTCCATGGCCATGTTCGAGACGCCCATGCTCTTTGATGACTATGCCCATGCCCGCCGCGCCATGAACGGCGGCAAGACCTTCGATCTCATCACCGCGGGCTTCACGGAAAAGTCCGGGATGCGCGTTCTGAACGCCTTCCCCCTGGGCTTCCGCCACTTCTACACCAAAAAGCCGGTCCAGACCATCGACGACGTGAAGCACCTGCGTATGCGCGTGCCGAACATCCCCCTGTACATCAACTTCGCCAAGGAATGCGGCATCAGCGGTCAGCCCATGCCCTTCGCCGAAGTCACCGGCGCGCTTGATCAGGGCGTCATCGACGGCGGCGACAGCCCGCTTTCCGACATCGTCAGCATCAAGATGTACGAAACCACGCCCGAAATCACCCTCACCGGGCACCTGCTCGTGATCCACTCCCTGTACATCAACGAGAAGTTCTACCAGTCCCTGCCCGAGCAGGACAAGCAGTGGGTCAACGAAGCCGCCAAGCGTTCCGCCGACTACGTGTGGGACCTCGTGGAAGACGTGGACAAGCAGGCCGTGAAGACCATCAACGAAGCGGGCGGCCATGTCAGCGAACCTTCCCCCGAACTGCGCAAGTTCATGCAGGACGCGGGCATGCGCAGCTGGAAGCTGTTCTACGACACCGTCCCGAACGCCAAGGAAATTCTTGACAGCGCTGCCGCCTACCGCGAAACCAAGTAACCTTCCGTATTCATCGCAGGGCTTTCGGCGCAGGCCGGGAGCCCTGCTTTTCCATGCCCATGCCGCCGCATGGGTCCGACCATCACGCCCAGAGGTACATCATGAGCAGTGAACAGAAACCGGTGGTGCCGACGAGCCGCATCATTGAGGAAACGGAGGAGGAGTTCCGTCAGGAGGAGGCCACCAAGGGGAAGGGGGAAAAGGCATTCGAGCTCTTTTGCGCCCTCATCTTTCTCGGGATCATCGGCCTTGTCTTTGTGAACGCCTTCCTGCGCTACGTCTTCCGGTCAAGCTTCCCTCCGAGCGAGGAGTGGGCCCGCTTCCTTTTCATCTACATCACGTTTATCGGCGGCATTGAAGCCTTTTATCGGCACAAACACATCGCCGTGGACATGTTCGTGAACATGCTGCACGGCAAGTCGCGCAAGATCGTGGACATCATCGCCTCCCTGTTTATGCTGGCGGCTCTGGTCCTCCTGCTTTTCGGCGGCGTTTCCGTGGTGCTTCAGACGCTGGACACCTATTCCGTCGCTACGAACGTGAACATGGCCTTCATCAACGGGACGCTTCCGGTCATGGCGCTGGCCGCCATCATCATCCACCTGCGCGATTTCGTGCGCCTTGTGCGCACGCCCGCCGACGAATTCAACCCGGCGCCCAAAAAGGACTAGGGAGGGAACATGGAACTTGTCGTCTTTCTGGTAAGCCTTTTCGGGTTCCTTGCCCTCGGCATCCCGATTGCCATAGTCCTTGTCCTCTGCTCGATGGTACTCATGTACTACGGCGGCATGTGGGACAACATGTTCATGATGATCATCCCGCAGTCGATGCTCGACGGCGCGAACAACTATCCCCTGATGGCCATTCCCTTCTTCGTCTTCGCGGGCGAGATCATGACGGAGGGCGGGCTGTCCAAACGCGTGGTGCAGCTCGCGCAGCTCATGATCGGGCGTATCCGGGGCGGCCTCGGCTATGCGGCCATCGTTTCGAGCGTGATTTTCGCCGGGCTCATGGGCAGTTCGGTGGGCGAGGCGGCAGCCCTCGGCAGCCTCCTGTTGCCCATGATGGCGCAGATGGGCTACAAGCCCGGACGCGCGGGGGGCGTCATCGCCTCGGGCGCCATCCTTGGCCCCATCATTCCGCCGAGCACCAACTTCATTCTGCTTGGGGCCACCGTGGGCCTGTCCATCACCAAGCTCTTCATGATCGGCCTCGTGCCCGGCCTGATCATCGGCGTAGCCCTCATGGTCACCTGGTTTTTCATTGTCCGCATCGACGGCTACAATGAAAAGATCACCTTCACCAAGGAAGAGGCCCGCAAGATCATCAGGGATGCGATGCCCGCGTTCATGATGCCCGTGCTGCTTCTCGGCGGTATCCGCTTCGGCATTTTCACGCCCACGGAAGGCGGCGCGTTCGCCTGCGTCTACGCCATCGCCGTGTGCACGCTCTATTACCGCGAACTGACCCTGAAGGGTCTGCTTGAAGTGAGCGCCCGGGCCGCGCGCACCACCTCGGTGGTCATGCTCATCGTGGCCACGGCCACGGCGGTGGGCTGGTTCATCACCTCGGCCCAGATTCCCATGCAGGTGGCCGCGCTCTTCCAGCCGCTCATCGACACCCCGGTCCTGCTCCTGCTCGCGCTCAACGTCTTCCTCTTCCTCGCGGGCATGGTCATGGACCTGACGCCGAACATCCTCATCTTCGCGCCGGTCTTCTATCCCCTGATTCAGCAGGCGGGCATCGACCCCTACTTCTTCGGGCTCCTGTTCGTCCTGAACCTCGGCATCGGCGTGATCACGCCCCCCGTGGGCACCGTCCTCTATGTCGTCTGCGGCATCGGCAACATCAAGATCGGCAAGCTGGTGCAGGGCATGGCGCCTTTCCTCATCGTCGAGGTCATCGTGCTGTTCCTGCTCCTCTTCTTCCCGGCGCTGTCCCTCGAACCCATGAAGTTCCTCATGAACTGACGGCGCGCGGCATTGCGGCGGGCGGGCTCTTGCGGGGGCCCGCCTGTTTTTTTAGAGGCCGGAAAGGAACCTGCGGGCGTCATCCGCAGGCTTCTTTCCGCCTCTTGCCCTCCGCGCTCCCTCAACCTAAGCTGGGGGACGGCGGTCCGGTCCCTTCGGAGGCGCACAAGCCCGTCTCTCGTGCGGCGAAAATGCTGGGAAGCGCCCGGGGCCGTCCGTGCCGTGAACAGGGCGTTGCCGGGGCGGGCGAGCCTGATCCTCCGGTTATCCTTCCAAGAGAACGCGTTGTATTCATCCCGGGTTCCGGCTGCAAGGACCGGGCCCTTCGGGGAGGCTCATGATTTTCAGCGCAAGCCGCCGTACCGATATACCTTCTTTCTACGCAGACTGGCTTTTCCGACGGCTGGAGGAAGGCTGCGTGGCCGTGCGTCACGACGCGCGGCGGGTCACGCGCTATGTTTTTTCACGGCCCGATGTGGATTGTCTGGCCTTGTGGACCAAGAACCCTTTGCCCCTGCTTCCCCGCCTTGACGATTTGCGTCAATGGCCCTGCGTCTTTCAGTTCACGTTGACGGCCTACGGGAAGGAGATGGAGCCGGGATTGCCGGATCGCGCTGCGCGGCTGGACGCTTTTCGGGAACTTGCGGCGGCCTTCGGCCCGGAGCGCATGGTTTGGCGTTACGATCCGCTCCTGCTTGGCGGCCCGTATACCGTGGCGTGGCATGTGAGCCGTTTTGAAGACCTTGCCCGACGGCTGCGGGGTTGCGCGCGTACGTGCGTGATCAGCTTTCTGGACTGGTACCCCAAAATCCGGGGACGCCTTGAGGCCCTCGGCGTGCGGGAAACGACGCCCGCCGAGCGCCGCACGCTGGGGGCGGGCCTTGCGGCGGCTGCGCGCAAAGCTGTCGCACACCGCCTTGATGGCGCTCTCCTGATACCAGCGCCCGGCGACATCCTTGTTCACCGCCACGCAGGTCAGGCTTGTTCGCATGGCCCGCAGGTTAAAGAGCTTGTCCAAGTCCCGCCTGGAGTAGATGGACGCCACCCTCCGCTCGGGATAGGCACCGTCATCAATGCGGGTGTCGAACCCGTTGGTGAGGAAGACCACCGGCCGGCGGCCGTACTGCTTTTCCAGAATGTCGGCATACAGCCGGGCCTGATGGCGGCCCCGGGCCACGTCGGCGCAGGTGCGCTTGGCCTCGATCCCCGCCAGGGGCCGGCCGTCGGAGCCGTAGAGCACATAGTCGGCAAAACCCTTCCCCGACTTGTTGGGCATCCCGTGGAGCTCCACCTCGTCCAGCCAGTCCTGCCCCTGGGTCCAGCCGGCGTCCAGAAGCATGGCGTCGATATACAGCTTGCGGGTCTCGTACTCGCTGAGGTCCAGGGGCTTGGGCACATAGGTCTGCTTCTGCTCCTCCCGCCGGGCGGTGAGCTCCGCCTTGAGGGCCTGATTCTCTGCGATGAGGGCATCCAGGTCCACGTCGGGGACAGCCGGAGCCGGGACAGCGGCGGCGGGCTGCTCCTCCAGAAGGGAGCGGTCAAACTGCCCCTCCTGATAGTCGGTGCCGTAGCAGTAGGCCACAAAGTCCAGGAATATGTACAGGTTCTCCAGACACAGCTCCGCCTGGGGCCGGGTCAGCGCCTTGCCCCCGTGGGCGGCGGCGTTGCCCATGCGGCGGATGTGGTCCATCCGCTTCCACAGGTCCTTCCCCACAATCTCCCGGAACTCCCCGTCGTTCATCAGGTTTACCAGGGTATCCTGCCAGGGCTTGACCAGCGCGTTGTCCACCGAGTACATCCACTTGACCCCGCACTCCATCGCCCGCCGGCAGTTCAATATGCAGGCGGTCAGGTCGATTTGCAGGATTTTCTCCGCCGCCACCGCCGCCTCCGCGAAGGAGGTGAATTGAGGATCGGGGAGGAAACGGTCGAAGTTGGTCATATTGGCACCCCAAATTTTTTCTCAAAATCAAACATATGTTTTAAAATAACTATTGACATTTTGGTTACAAACGCATATACTAAAAGTAGAAAGAACGTCGCCGGGCTAACGCGAGGGTGTTTCACCAGCATGCTTGTCATGTGGTAGTCGCGCCGGGGGTTCTTTCTTTTTTCATGCAAGCATAGTGACATTTCAGATCGCCTGAAACTGGTTTCATATTTTCTGAAAAATATTTCAAGCCATAACGTTCAATTTTACCATTATACCGATATATGTGTTCTTCTAATACCTTAAAATAGCATGGAGCTCTCATTCCCCAGCCATTAATTTCATACGCTAAAAAAGTGGTAGTCGCACATACATCCGCCAGTTGCAACAAATCCCAATTATTCGCTGTTTTTGCTGATATTTTCCCAAAAACATCGGACACAATTTGGTTATCAGTAAAAGAAAGCAATTTTTCCTGAATGTAGGTGATGAGTTCACCATCCCGTGAAGTTCCACGTGCAGATAAAACAATATCACCAATCCTATTTGTATCTCTAAGAAACCACGACACTCTTTCTAACAGCATTCTACATATATAGTTGTATGCAGTTGCTGCCGAAGCTGCCATGGCAAGATTCAACTTACCGGTATCAACAACTATATTTACGTATGTGAAATTTTCACTTCCTAACTCTCGCACAATGTAAGCCCGTTTCATAAAATCAGGTATTTTCTTTAAATGTATTTCATTTACATTAAGTCTGCTTTTGACTTGTGACATCGTTGTCCGTATGGCACGTTCCTCATTTTTATCTACAATCACAGCAGAAAGAACGAACCACTGTGTTCCTCGCTGAAATCCAAGATCGCCAGCCTCATCAATGTATACCGTACAATCGCTCATAATAATTTCACCTCACCCAAAATATTCCTGCATCAGCGATTTTCTCAGCACTTCCAGTTTATCCAAACTCTGCTGGATTGTCAACTTTTGTCGGTCAACTTTGCCGACAAAACCAGAAAATCTTTGTTGAAGTTCGTACTCAGGAACATATACTTCAATCTGCTTTAACTTGGTTACATTAATTCCAGCCATAATTGCACCTGAGCTAACCGTTTCAATTTGATATTGAACAGCTCGACTGAAATGCAACTGATACATCATAAAACATGGAATCACTCGTTTTGAATCAACACGTATACGAAGCACATCGGAATGTATAATCCCAGGTTCATAATAGTCTGGGAACACTCCACATTTGCCCACATTTCCTTTTCTGGACATAGCAATATCTCCAGGTTCAATAGAATACGCCTTTAACTGTTCTGCTTTTTCTATCGTTAAAAAATGAGTTGGTTTTGAAGTAAAGCCGTTATTGATTTGCGGTATTTCCCATACTGCGATACCTTCATTCTGATATTCATCTTTGCTGAGTTGTGTACCAAATGGACCACATTTAATATCATCCGCATCTAAACAAGTCTCTGCCAATGTACACTTTTTGAATTTGCAATAAGGGTCTGCCAAATCCCCAAACATCTCCACAAACCTTGCCTTAACCAGTTCATCCAGTTTGGCAAGCTGCTGTTTGCGGAGGGAAATCAAGTCGCTGAGTTTATCAAGGACAGTTGCAATTTGGGCCTGCTCATTGAGGGCAGGAAGTGGAACCTCAACATTACGAACCATTTCACTATTTAAGTTATTTACTACTCCGCCCACTGCAAGAGACTTAAATTTCTGATATGTAACTGGAGCGCTCAAATAGTAATACAAAAATCGTTTATCAAACAGACCGTTTTTGTCTCGTAAAACTAACCAGCCGTCGTGAATACAGCCATCAATTTTTAAGATATATGGACGCCCGAAGCTCATAGAATTTGATAACAGAAAATCTCCTGGTTGGACATAACGGGACTTTTTTGCGCCCTCTGGAATGATTTTTTGCGCAGTTGATGTAATATACATGGAATCATCTGTATCACCTATTTTAATCCAGTTAATTCCATCCTCTGAATCTGTGATATATTTGTCGATTGGCCGAGGAGAGCCGCCGCGCTCAACAATACAAACATCGCCAATTTTAACTTGCGGCCAGTATTCCATCACACCATCCCCTCCAATTCCTCCAGCCCCTTCTGAATCTCCGCCTCCAGCTCCCGAAGCTGGGCGAAAATCTCGCTGGTGGGCGGGTACTCCACGGGGACATACTCGGTTTTTTTGTACTTGTTGATGGACAGGTCGTACCCATTTTCCACGATCTCCCCCTTGGGCACCAGGAAGGACTGTTCCGTCCGAGCCCGGTCCGTCTCTCCGGCCAGGTTATGGAACCGGGCGACGATATCGGGGATGTCGTTCTCTGCCACGGGGGCGCGCTTGTCGTCCAGGGAGAGACCATCGGCCCGCATGTCGTAGAACCACACCTGGTCCGTCCCGCCGTGGCCGGTCTTGGTGAAGACCAACACCCCGGTGGACACCCCGGCGTAGGGCTTGAACACCCCGGAGGGCATGGAGATCACCGCCTCCAGCCGGTTGTTGTCCACCAACTCCCGCCGGAAGTCCTTGTGGGCCTTGGACGAGCCGAACAGCACCCCGTCCGGCACGATGCAGGCACACCGTCCGCCCACCTTGAGCATCCGCAGGAACAGTGCCAGAAACAGCAGCTCCGTCTTTTTCGTCTTGCACAGCTTCAGCAGGTCGGCGGACACGATATCCGCGTCCAGACTGCCCTTGAAGGGCGGATTGGCCAAAATAAGGGAGTATTTCTCCCGATCCGGGTTCTGCTCGGACAGGCTGTCCCGGTACTCGATGAAGGGGTTTTCCACCCCGTGGGTCATCATGTTCATGGCCCCGATGCGCAGCATGGTGCGGTCCATGTCGAAGCCGTGGAACATATGGTTCATGTAGTGGTCTTTGTTCTGACGGTCGAAAAAGACCTCCTGCTTGTGGTGCTCCTTGAGGTATTCTCCCGCCGCCACCAGGAAGCCGGACGTACCGCAGGCCGGGTCGCAGATCACCTCGTCGGGGCTGGGGGCCATCAGCTCCACCATCATTTTGATGATGTGTCGGGGGGTGCGGAACTGCCCGTTCACCCCGGCGGTGGCGATCTTGGACAGCAGGAACTCGTACACGTCGCCCCGAACGTCACCGTCTCGTACCTGAGCCATCTGCTCATAGATGCCGTCCAGTGCCGTGACCACCTTGTCCAGCATCAGCGGCGTGGGGATTTTGAAGATGGCGTCGTCCATATACTTGGCGTAAGCACTGGCCTTGTCCCCATGGAGGTTTTTGATGAACGGAAACACCTGCTCCTGCATGACGGCATACATTTTCTCAGCTGGGAGGTCGTGGAACACCGACCACTTGAGCTGGTTTCCCGGGACGGTGCGCTCCCCGATGCGCACTTCCTCTGTGAAAATGCTCTGGTGGGCCAACCCAAGCATGGCGGCCTCACGGGCCCGGAGGTTGTCCGTCTCGTCCAGATCGTGGATGAACATGAGATAGGTCATCTGCTCCACCACGTCCAGCGGGTTGGTGATGCCGCCCGTCCAGAAGATTTCCCAGAGGTTATTGATTTTGTTTTTCAGTTCGCCGGTTATCATGATAATTCCTTCTCCCTATTTCTAAATAGTTTCACATTATAATAATTTCTGCATTTCGTCCCGCAAAATTCGCTTTTGGCATGGCCATTATAATACACCTTCCCGCAATTTTTGCAAATCCTCAGCCCCGGCTTTTCCCCCGTGACCATGGCCGCATAGGACAGCTTCAGCACCGACTGCATACTCCGCGCCTGCCACACGAGCTGGGGCGTCCACCCGCTGGTCAGGCGGTAGGACAGCAGGCCGGACACGTCCAGCACCGCCGGGATTGGCCCCGCTTCCAGCTCTCCCCGGACGGTGGTGAAGTGCTGGTATAACTGCATGAAACAGCCCTTGAACAGCTCTACGTCCTCCCCGTACTCCCGGCTGTTCAGCAGGCGGTAACAGGGGGGAAGGCGCGGGTCATCCCCGTATTCTGTGCCATGCTCCGCCTCCAGCCCCAAGAGCCCGTAACGGGCCGCAAAAGCGGCGCACAGGCACTCCTGCTCCGGCGCGCCGTTCATGATTTGGCGGCCCAGCTCCAAAGCGTCGGCCACCAGCTGCTCCGGCTGCTCGGCGCAGTTGAACTGTAACTCCACGGCTCCCGGGGCGGGCACCAGATACAGGATATCCGGCCCGCTCATCTCACAGGCGGCCAGCGTATACTCCGACCAGCGAGTCCACATCACATTAAAATTTGAAAATACCGCCAAATCCATTTGATTTGCCTCCCAGTCATTCTCACAATTCATCATATCATCTTTTGGGCAGGGTCACAAGGCTGACCCTGCCTTTTTTCTATTTATGTTCCGCTTTCTATTCTCCCTGTCACCAGAAATCTGACCTTGTCAAGTGCCGTTTTCCGGTGTTTGGTAACGTTCCGCACAGAACACCCCATCATCTCCGCGATATCCTTGGCCGGGCTCCCGTGGACCACGTTCTCAGAGCCTGTTTAAAATCTATCAAAACGCCATCCCGGCACATCTTTTTCCGCTGGGCCGCGTTGATTTGACTTGAAATACACAAAGTATTCCTGCGTCAAATCGCCTTGCCCTGCGAAAAAATCCGCGCCTGTCTGGCATTCCGCCAGATTTTAAACAGGCTCTCAAACAGCACCCGCCTTTGAGCCGGTGTGAGCTCCCGCAGGGCCGCGCTGACCGGATATTCCTCCACCAGCTGGTACAGATCCTCCGGCCGCTGAGAGAAGATGATCTCGTCCCAATCCTCCGCCCTGCTCAGCTTCAGCAGATCCGCCACCCGGTACTGCTCACCCTCCCGGTACTCCCGGTCCGCGATGGTAGTATCCATGTCTGCCCGGTGGCTGGCGTGCCGCCGCTCGTTGTTGGTGTCAAACTCGTCCATTGCCCGGAGTACTCCCTGCCAGTCTCCCATTTCCGCCAGTATTCGCAGCTTTTGTTCCAGTTTTTCCTCTCGAACGTCCTTATTTTGTGCCTTCAAAAATTTTTTCCTCCATAGTACCGTTTTTGACGTTCCCACCGTCTATATATTAGACGTAGTAATTGTTGTAATTATTATAATCAATTACATAATTTTTGTCAAGAGGAATGAGGAGCAGATCATGAGCGGAGAGGAAAAGGCGGCTGCCCGCTACCGGGCCATGTTCCGCCATTACCCGGATGCCCTGACGCCCCGGCAGGTGCGGGAAATGCTCGGAATCGGCCAGCGCACGGCCTATATCCCGGCGGGGATCTTCTCCAGCGGAGGACGCACCCTCCAAGGACCCCGACAAATCCTTTACAGCGGGGCACTGTGCGTCTTTCTGCTGGACCGGTGGGCAGACGCCCCAGATATGCTGACCGCCGCACAAGCGGCCTTTCTATGCGGCTACGGAGCATCGACCATCAACCGCTGGGTCCGGGACGGCATTGTGGAGGCGGTCAATTACCGGGGGACAAATCTCATTTCCAAGGAATCCCTGGCGGAGCGGCTGGCATCTCATGAGGGCCAGCTCATCCCCATCCGTTCAACGATCCATGAGGAGCTGTTGGAGGAATTTCAGGCAGAGGCAGAGGAACAAAACAGCGGCATGGAGTGGGGCTCCATGCCGCTGTCGATGTGATCAATAGTTTTCCGCTGTGATCTCAAAATAGGACTGGGGATGATTGCAGGTGGGACACACCTCGGGGGCGGCGGTGCCCACCACGATGTGGCCGCAGTTGCGGCACTCCCACGCCTTGACCTCGCTCTTTTTGAATACCTCCTGGGCCTCCACGTTCTTCAGCAGAGCGCGGTAACGCTCCTCATGGTGCTTCTCGATGGCGGCCACCAGACGGAACTTCTGGGCCAGCTCCGGGAAGCCCTCCTCCTCGGCGGTTTTGGCGAAGCCCTCGTACATATCCGTCCACTCGTAGTTCTCGCCGTCGGCGGCAGCGGCCAGGTTCTCCGCCGTGCCGCCGATGCCCTCCAACTCCTTGAACCACATTTTGGCGTGCTCTTTCTCGTTGTCCGCCGTCTTGACTAACGGACGCTGGCCCGGAGAGCCTCGGCAACATCGTCAGTAACTTCCATATATTCGTCCTGGGTGTACCAGTAGTAAAAGTCGCGCAAGTTGATGATAGTCATTGTATGTACCTCCATATCGTTTTTTGTGGTTGGGTTGCCGGGAAACGATATGGAGGGCGGCGGGGAGCGACACCCGGGGGAGCCGCCCCGCACCTTGGGACTGTTTGTCCCAAAGTGGAGCCGACAAGAAACGACAACGCCCGCACAGCGTTGTACTGTGCGGGCGCATGAAATGACGCAGTTCTTTATGTACTTGCAAATTTCGTGTTGCTGGCCAGAGTAACCCGATGGAGGGACTAAACTTTTTTTGACAAGTTAAGTGGGACAGATATAGAAAGAAACATAGCGACATCTCCTAAATACCGCCATGTCTCAAATAATTCAGTCCATATTAAAGAAAAATGACGGTTATTTCAAAACCGTCACTCGCCAAAACAACTTGAAATGGGCATAGCAAATCACCCTGCCGATTTACGGTTTTTTTTAATCGCCAGGGTGACTGCCAATACAAATTATTTTTTCAACAAAACTGCAAGAGTTGAACTGTGTTCGCTGTATGTACTACCAGATACATCACCAAAATATTCGCATATTTTGAAACCGCTGCCAACTGCCTCCTCTTCCAGTGCTTTTTTAGAAAAGTAAGTATCCCACAAATAGTAATTGCTTACTTTCTTCTTTGTGATAACCAATGTTTGGCGAAGTGTTACATTATCGGGGTATTTACAAGCCCTGTTTAATGTGATGTGGTTTTCTGGACACCAAAAGCCTCCGTCAGGACAGACTTCCCATGTTTGGCTTTCTTGAAAATTTTCAAGCTGGGTGAGAGAAAATACATCCAGCAAAAACCTTCCGCCGGGTTTGAGATGTTGGTAAATGATTTTCAATAATTGTTTTCGGTCATTTGTCGATAATGCCCCGAAGTCGCAGTAAATCATTGTTGCGAAGTCAAATTTTTTATCTAAAGATAATTTCAGATAGTCTTGATAAAAATAGTCAATAGGTAGTTCTTTTCTCTTTGCGCTCATCTGAGCATAATTTATAGAACGGTGTGAAAAATCAACACCTACAACCCTATACCCCTTTTTTGCATATCGCTCAGTATAAAGACGGGGCCACATCCAATATCAAGTACTGATGGATAGTGTTCTGAGGGAAGTATTTTGCTGATCCAATCAACTGATTTTTCAATAAACTCCAATTTTCTACTTGCTCCATCATAGTCTGGATTTAGATGGGCGTTAAGCATCTGTAGTGAAATGTGTTCATCATCCCAAAAAGGTATCTCTGTTTTAGTATAGAGAGGTGGCTTTTTGAAAAGCGGTGTTAATTCTGTTAGCATACAAGCTCTCCTTTCGTAATTGGACAAAATAAAAAGCCGTAGATTTTACTCTACGGCTAACTTCCTTAAAAAGATGAAAGACAGATAAGAGTAAAATAAAATCAAACAGTAGGTACAGAAATAAAACTGTAAAAACAGTTGTTTCTTAACCTATTTAGTTGATTTTATCTACTCTTTTCCAGTCATATCCATACCACCGATTATGTGATATCTGATACGCCGGATTTTCATCACCTTTTCTTTCTGTATTGATTTATGTATCAAGCTTACTATA
>OFEZ01001161.1_pt1 | contig 15305 bp, 15 predicted proteins | sample 1521241 | NCBI WGS metagenome assembly OFEZ01 (sample SAMEA3504099, study PRJEB24116) | mouse gut metagenome | biome: mouse gut; feature: mouse-associated habitat; material: faeces | place: Denmark | collected 2011
ACAAGATTGTTTTATCGCCTCTTTATCATTATAATTTATTAATCTGTGTACTAAAAATGTTCCCATTTGACTTAATGTACCTACCGGAATATCTCTCGGCATCTGTGTCGCAATACATAAAAATAGTCCATATTTGCGACATTCTTTGGCAATCTGATCAAATGCATTTAACGAATACGCTGTAAAATTATCATCGGTCACTCTTTTATTTAAAAATTGATGTGCTTCATCCAAAAAGAATATTGTTGGATTCTCTTTAAAAACCCTTTCTCTTGCCATCTTTAGCAGATACTTTGCCAATGCATTGGCAATTATCTCTCGAATACTAAAATCGTATCCTACTTTTTCAAAACCAATTCTCAATAACGTTTCACTATTGTCAGAAATCAAAAATCCCATAAGAGTTTCTGCTAAATCTTCTTTTCCGCTGTTACTTCCTATCCCAAGAATATTTTTGTAATTTATATCATTGACAAAAGCATTTGTTCTTGTAACTAACGAAATACAATTTGCTGAGTCCTGATCTGATCTTCCTCCCCAAAAATTGGAGTTAGACTTTCGATAATCCATATCATAAATACACTCTAATTGAATTTGTCTTGCCAAATACTTTATATCAAAATCTAATTCATCAACATCAATTTTTTCATAATTCTTTCGCTGAAACTGTATAAATCCTTCTTTACTTAGATTTTCTTTCTTAAAGACATTCTTTTCCTGGTTGTTTTGATAATACTCGTCCAATCCTCCACTATCTCTAGCTATTTTAAGTGTTTTAAGCGTTTTCACAGCTTCTAATAACTTGGGTGCCTGTGCCCTCTCAGAAGGTTTTAGAAGCAAAAACAAATCCGAAACCGTCAATCTTTTATAATTAAAAAAGGAATTCTCTGCAAGTATACAATGTTTCCCATTAAGGTTTGCATACTCCCCTGTAGGATCAACAAGAATGCATTTTGTATTATTATTTCTCGCTTCCTCCATTAATTTGGATAATGACCAACTCTTTCCCCCACCTGTTGTCCCAACCACAGCACAGTGTCTTCCAAAAAATGATTGTTGAGAAACCGTCACTTCTGTCTGCTCATCCGAATTTAAATATCCTATATGCATCAAAACTTCACTATTTTCTTTTTGTCCAAACCCTTGTACGTATTTTTGCACAAATTTTCTTGTACAGACAAAAACTTTTGCCCCTATAGTTGGATAAACATTCGCCCCTTTTGTTACTTTTCCCATCTCAAATAAATCAAAGGATAACAGAATTTCTGCTTTAGCTGTTGGATGAAATTCCTGATTCTTAAACGCCGTTTCTGACAACGAGAGACGTTCTTTCTCTGGAACTTCTATTTCCTGCAATTGTCCAACAAATCCATAGTTTTCTCCTTCAATTGATATGTATGTTCCTACTAATCCTCCATTAAATTCCTCTCCAGAAAAAATGAATTTACTCAAGAGAGTGGATGAGGGAAAATGTATTTTTACATATTGAGGAGTAACCTGTGATACATAACCAATAAAATAATGATAATCAAATGGCTGCATTTATTCTTCTCCCATCTCTTCTTGACTATATGCATATGAATACGGATAATTTAAAGCAAATTCTTGAAAATCACTTCTAAGCAACATAATATTAGCAGATTGTTTTGTCCTATTAATAATTTCTTTAAAGTTTTCAATAAACGGATCAACAATCATTAATTGCAAACTATGATTTAATTCCAATGCTTCAAATATCATGGAATTGATATGTTTATCTCCGAAACTATATCCAATTATTATCAATAGGGCATTGTCTGTTCGTAACTCTGTTTGAAACCTTGACATCATTTCAAAAAATGGTTGTTCATAAGAACTTTCATACTTTATACTGCTCGGGAAAATCATAACCGGATTCTCATTATTAATAAAATCACATTTTTGAATTTGTCTTGCTCCCTCATCCTTTTCCCAATCTAATGATCCATGTAATTTATATAAATGAAATACCTTGCTTGCATAGTTTTCTTGTGCTGTTATTCTGCTATTTTTTCGGATTACAATGTCATAATCATAATTATTTCCATTAAATATTCTTGGAAAAGTAAAAGAAAATCCATCAATCATAGTAAATCCACATTCATTTGCCGCTTGCTCAAACAGCATATCATAATTGGTAGTAAACAAGTTTTTCCTATCCCATAGGATGAGCCAGCACCAGTAAGTACGATTGTATTTTCAAAATACTTTGATAAGAATCCTCGATAAATTTCAATCTTTTTATTTTCTACAGCATTTTCTATAATACCTTCGTATTCTATCTCTTTCTCGTTATGACGTATCTTATCATTTTCTATATACAGATTATTTCTCTGACTTATAATATAGTATTTCATGACATTCTCCAATCTACTATCAGATTAATAACACATTTAATCATTTTTCCAAATCAAGTTTTCTTCTAAATATACAATCATTGGTAGTATACCACATAATACACCTATTTTCAGCACCTTTCCTACTATTTTCAGCATAACATGTAACAGTTCAGCCCAGGACTTTACACTTGTTGCAAAGTTCGTAAGAACACATAGCAGTTGGAATAGAATCCAGCCTCTTTGCCGTAAGGCAAACTTCAATAGGCCGGATTCCGTAACAGTGAGACCGAAGGCTGAACTGTTACCATAACATATCTATTATTTATCCAATCAACAAATTTTTAAACTTTCCTTATAGATGATTTCCTTTTCTCACAGAGTTATACCGAAAAGTATCTTATCCCGATATTTGAAAAATCCCTTTAATATATAAGCCGAGTAGAAACAAAATTCGGGATAATATTTTCCTATATAAGTGGAGAGGATGCGCAGAAAATTCTTGAGGGCGATGCATCCATATCTGCCCTTCAACAAAACAGTGGCATTAACGCATCTCTGGTCAGGTTACCAGAAAAAAGCCGGTATCGAACGCTATGCCCATGACGGGAAAGGATTCCATGCACTGAGGCGTACACTTGGGAAGGAGCTTACCCTTGCAGAAGTTCCTGTTACAACAACTGCACAGATCCTTGGACATCGGAGTATGGATTCTTCAAAACAGTATATTTCCTTAGACAGCTATCATTTGAAAGAATGTGCCCGTTATTTTGGGAATGCCAAGCCAAAAGAAACCTATATTTTTTCAGATAGCGAATTATCTTCCTTGTTTTCTGCGATTGATACATTGGCGGAAGACAAGAAGATTCCGTATACCCGGCAGATGCTTCTTGTGTTGTTCCGCCTAATCTACACCTGTGGGCTGCGTCCGCAGGAGGGAAGGGAATTGAAAAGAAGGAATATTAATTTTCAAACAGGTGAAATCCTCATTACCAATACAAAGAAGAAGAAAGAGAGATTTGTCGTCATGTCTGATGATATGCTTATGCTCTGCAGACGTTATGATAAGATGCGTCAGTTTTTCTATGAAGATAATCCGTATTTCTTCCCTGGATCTTCCGAGGGGCCTCTGGATGGCCAATGGTTAAACCGCCAGTTCCAGAAATGCTGGCAGACTGTAAATCCAGGCGTTCCCAAAGAGCAGCTTCCATCCGTAAGGGTTTACAGCCTCCGTCATCAGTTTGCTACTGCCAATGTAAACCGCTGGCTGGACGAACAGAAAGATCTGGATGCCATGCTTCCGCGCTTAAGAGCCTATATGGGCCATTATACTTTGAAGGAGACTGCTTACTATGTACATCTCCTCCCTGAAAACTTATCTAAAAACAGGGGATTGACTGGGAAGCCTTTTCCGAGATCATTCCGGAGGTGGAACCATGGCAAGAATGAATGGAAATCTGTTATACACACTGATTCATGACTTTCTGACAGACTATCTGCCGCAGAAGCGGAACTGCAGCCTTCATACAGTCAAAGCATACCGTACAGCATTAAACCAGCTGCTTGATTTCGCAAAAGATCAAAAACAGATCCGGTTGATAGATATCACATTTGACACACTAGATGGCGAAATGATTGCGGAGTATCTTGATTTTTTAGAAAATACCTAGAAATGCAGCATAAAAACACGAAACCATAAATTAAACTGCCTACGGTCTTTTTACAGCTATGCGGTAATGAGGGACACTTCCCTTGTAGTTTATCAGGCGGATTTATTTTCAATCCCTTTTAAAAAAGGTGTGAAAGTAGAAACGGTTGACTATCTGAGCGAGAATGCTGTTAAAGTTCTTCTGGAGCAACCGGATGTAAAAAGAAGAAAAGGTGTACGTGACCAGTTCCTTATGCTTTTAATGTATGATACAGCTGCCCGGATTCAGGAGGTCATAGATCTGAGGATTTGCGATATCCGTCTCGGAAACGCTCCACAGGTAAAGCTGCATGGAAAAGGAGATAAATACCGTTCCCTTCCACTTATGAAAAAAACAGTATTGCATTACCACAACTATATGCAGGCATTTCATCCAGGTGAGGCCGAACGATCTCCAAAAGCATTATTTTATACGATACGCAAAAGCATATATAGTCCAATATCTGATGATACGATCAGGGCATTTATGAATGGATATGCAAAAAAGGCACATATGATATGCCCGGAAGTTCCAGAAAAAATCCACCCGCATATTTGGAGGCATAGCCGTGCAATGCATCTGTATCAGCATGGGATGGATCTGACAACACTTTCTCAATGGCTTGGGCATGTAAATCTTTCCACAACCTTAATTTACGCACATGCTGACACAGAGATGAAGCGTAAAGCCATGGAAGAGGCAACGGGTGATTATTTTCCAAGAGTTTCTGCAGAAAAATCCCCGTATGATGTCAATGATGATGCTGTCCTGAAACGATTGTATGGGTTGAAATAAAAAAATCTTATCCCGAATTTTTGAGAAGAGCACTGGCAACGGGTTGGAAAATCTTATCCCGAATTTTTATATGAGAAAGCCCAATTTATAAGGCTTTATTAAAGAATTCGGGATAAGATACTTTTCGGTATAACTCTAAGAAAGTGGCGGCTTCCTCTGTGTGGGCTTTTGCTGATACCCCCGGCTTGCGTGGCGTGGATTCTGCCAACTATGCGGCGGTATTTCTCCCTCTATTACTTACTACGCACGGCAAGGCAAATCTGGCAAAGTTCCCCGGAATTTCTTTTCGTGTTTTCGTAACAGAATTTGACAAAAACGGAAAAATCAGTTCCGTTTTGCAGTGATATACGGACGGTTTCAAAAAATGCCAAACTTCCCGGCAATTATTTTTCCCTATATTACTAACTACGGGAAAAACGGAAATTTTGGCAATGTTTTCTGAAAGTAGTTGAATTATTTTATTGCGGTGCAAAATCCGGCTTGGTTTCGGGTGCAAAAAAACAGGAAACCTTTTCTTGATTTCCTGTCTTGGTGTGCCGCTGTGATGGGCAGCGGTTATTCTGTTCTCATTCCCCGGAAGCAAACTTGTAGCCTATGCCTAAAACCGTCTTTATGTAGGTAGGATTTTTGCTGTCCGGCTCTATCTTTTTCCGCAGGTTGCATATCACACTGGCAACGCTTGACTGGCAGCTTTCGCTTTCCATACTCCACACGGATTCAAAAATTTGCGCCTTTGTAAATACCCGCCCCGGACTGGCGGCAAGGTAGCAGAGTGCGCCGTATTCCAAACGGGTGAGATAGATGTCTGCACCGTCTTTCAGTACCCGGCGTTGGTGTAATCTGATTTCCAATCCCGGAAAAACCAGTGTGGGGGAATGGGGCGGCTGTATGGCTTCCAGCGGTATCATATCGGCAAGGGCGGCTATGGCTTTCTCAACCGCTTTTTCTTCTGTGTCGTTAAATATAAGCATGACTATTTTTGCGACAAATCTCACCTCCTGTTAGGTAGGCTGTCCGTCAAAGCGGAACTGGAACAGGGCAGCGATAAGCCGCCGTTTGATGTTGTCCTCGGTGTCCTTGTTGACCTGTCCGTTTTCAAGGGAAGCAAGCCGGATTCTTTTGCCATAATGCCGTAAAACCTCGTCAATGGCTTCCGGCTCTCCGCTGGTCGCCCGGACAATCGTTTCATACGGCACAAGTTTAGGATTCCTCACGGAAAAGCACCTCCATTTCTTTATGCAGCATTTGCAAGGCACTGTGTATGTGATGCCACGCCGTACTCCGGCAGCGTCCGTATAGTTCCCCGATTTCCTGCTGTGTGTAACGCCCGAAAAAGTAAAGGTAAATGATTTCCCTCTTTTTCTCCGGCAGAGAGGACAGGGCTTCGGCAAGCTCCCCGTTCGTAAGGATAACCCTCTGACCGCATATCGTAACAGGGTATTGCTTACAGGGGTCTAAAAAATATTTATCTGTTGTGCTGAACGGGTAAAACTTTTCTTCGGTGAGGTATTCAAAAGATATTTCCCTTTGCCGCCGCTTATCTCTGTCACGCCATGCGTTGATAGCGGCATAGTGTATGACTACTCTGCAAAAGGCGTTAAATGTGTATTCGATATGCTCCTTGTATGCTTCTGTGCAAGGCATATATGATTCCCCCCCTTTCTCCTATACAGGGTATTGCATGATTTGCAGTTACATTTATAATCCAGAGGAGAGGTAATTTATTATATCGCCCCTTGATTATACATACCATTTAAAACGTATCTGTTCTTATGCACTTCGAGTAAATAATTCCCCATAAAGACAGACCAATTACTGTAACAATGCACTTATTCCATAACCAAACAGAATTTTGTTCATCAGCATATCTGATAAACAGATAAATGTACTCTACCCACGAAATTCTAAGCAGGCTGCGTATTAAAAGAACTATCAGCCACACAATACCACAAGCTAATGTTGCGATATGTTCCCCGGTATAGTAAATTCCAAACAGCGCACATAAAGATGACAAAAAGAATGCTGGTGGGAAATAAATAATAAGAAGTTCCCATAATGGTAATTCGTATCTGAAAGCGGATGAAAACACCATACAAAAAACGGCAAATAAACTGGATATTCCAAAAGTGATTACATAACGGAGAAATACCCAACGAAACAGGGAACTGCTTTGTGCAGCAATGATATCAAAATTACTGTCTGCCCGTGTCTTTCCCCATTCGCCTACGGCGATTGTTACAAAAAACGGAAACATCACTTCAAAACTGACCGAGTAAAAATTAAGCAGTTCCCCGGCAATCGCAGAAAGTACAATAAGCGCAGACGTAAAAGCTGCTGATATGATAAAAAAATTTATCCCTATAATTTTTATCTCACTTGTGGCTCTCCTTATCATTCTGACCTCCAAAATTTATGTCTCAAAAATAACAAACTCCCGAAAACAAGACCACTCCCCATAAGAAAAGCCCCATTTGCTATAATGCTTCCAGTATCATTAAATGACCATTTGGGGTTTACCCATATTAAACGAATCAAATCTCCAGAAGTAATCATATAAAATGGCGCTGCATTTGCTGAACCAACATAAGCAGCATTGATGCCAAACAATATAGCAGCAAAAAGATAGAACAATCGTATATCAATCATTCCCGGTAATGCAACCGAACACAAACTGACAAATAAACTTACTGGAAATGCGGAAACAATAATTGCTTTTACCAGTGGAACGGTACAGTCAAGTAACGAAATCGGAAAAGGAGCTGCCACGAAATAAACAGCCGTATTTAAGGCAATGAAAATACATAGTATTGATAAAGTATACAAAAATCCGCCCAACAACTTTCCCAAAATATATTGCCTTTTTTGCAACGCATGGGACATAAGCAGAAGTTTCATTCCTGTTTTATTATCCAGCGGAAAACGCTCTGCCAGTAGAAACATCAAGCCAAACATCAGAACAAAACCATTAAGGCTCATTGTCCGATAAACAAAGTAAGCAGGCTCATTTAAAAATTCTAAACGTGTCAAATTGCTGGCAGAGGGGTAATTATCCAACAAGGCAAATACTGTTGCCGCAAGAAGCACGCCCCACGTTGCCAGTCTCTTAAACTGCATCTTATATTCATAGCGGATAATTGCAATCATTTTACGCATGTGCTTTCCCTCCCATACAGTACACATAGGCATCTTCCAAAGTTGCCGTATCGGTTACAGCCCCCGGAAAAGAGGCATCTTCGTCCATAATTCGTGCAGTCAATCCGTGGCTTTCATAAGTTGTCTGTAAGACTACCGATTTCTTTTGGAGTTCGACAAGCTGATTTTCGTTTTCTAAGTGTAAAAGTTTTATTTTTCCCTTTACTCGTTCTAAAAGTGCGGCAGATGTTCCGGCATAGAACAACCGTCCTTTTCGTAGTACGGCAATTTCTTCGCAAAGCTGGTGAACATCTTCGACAATATGTGTAGAGAGCAGGACAGTACGCCCCTCTCTTGCATATCGTGATAGTAAACCCCGAAACCGTACCCGTTCTTCCGGGTCAAGTCCAGCTGTCGGCTCGTCAACCACAAGAATCTGAGGATTGCCGATTAGTGCCTGTGCAATCCCAACCCGGCGTTTCATACCGCCAGAAAGCTGCTTTATTTTACGTTTTGAAAATTCAAGCATTTCAACCTGTTCCAATACTTCATTGACAACTTTTTTATCATGGATGCCTTTCAATTCTGCCATATAGTTTACAAAATCAAACACGGAAAGAGAGGGATACATGGCAAGTTCCTGTGGCAAATATCCAATCCTCTCTCTGACCTCATTTCCCTGTTTCCGGGAATCAAAGCCGCAGACACGAATTGTACCTGTTGAGGGAGACAATACCGTAACCAATGCTTTCATAAGTGTAGTCTTTCCGGCACCGTTATGCCCCAATAACCCAAAAACACCACTTCCAACACAAAAACTAATATCATCAAGTGCCAGAACACCATTTGAATATTTCTTTGTAACATGACTAATTTCAATATTTGCTTTCATAAGCACCTCCGATTAACTACATGTGTAGATTTATAATTTTTAATAATACGGGTTATTCGTTATAACCCGCACTATATTCTATCCCGGTATTATAAGCCGGATAAGGATAAAAAAGTTCTCTGCTGAACCGCATAGAAAATACAAGCATGAGTGCCAAAAGTACAGCCAACATAAAAGCTGTCAATCTGTTCTTGATTTTTGATGTTCTTACAGTAATTCTTTTAATTCTCCGTTTCGTTAAAAGAAAATCCAGTGCGCCTATTCCATTCCCCGGTTTTGCCGCCCGGACTGTCGAATATTCCAAAAGCCGGATAATGGCAGAAGCATACTCTGTCTCTGTGACCTTTCCCCGCAGGATTTTTATAGTGTGAAAATCGCAATCTGTTTCACAATGCAAAGAAAAATTTCTCTTGGCAATCCATGAAAGAGGATTCATCCAGTTTAGAATACAAACATAATCATAGAGTCTTTCCAATAGGGCATGTTTCCGTTTTACATGGGTCAATTCATGGAAAAAAACGGCTGATAATTCATTGTCTGTCAACTGCTCTATAATTCTTTCATTCATAATGATTACCGGACAAATTACGCCAGTAACACAAATAGGATTATCCAAAGTTCCACAATACAATGTGGGTACGTTCTTTAGCGTGGTTGCCGCCGCACATTTGGTATAAATACTATTCAGCCGTTCATTATTACAAATCTGGTAATGTTTAATCGCCCGTTGTGCCAACATAAGACGTATCATATCATGCGCAATTAAGACGCCGCATCCACACGCCCACAAGAAACTGGCAATGCGAAAACCATTTATCCAGTCCTGTATTTCCGGCGATATTAAAAATACATCTGGCGACAGGAATGGAACGACAAAAAATATCATGCCACAAAGAGAGAACCATAACGGTAAATTAAAGCGGAGAACATGATTAACAAAAAGCGATATAACAGTAAATATACTGCCAATAGCAGATACAAAAATAACTGCATTAAAGATGTTACCTAATATCTGCATCTGTTTTCTCCTGCTCGGCAATCAAGTTTTTTAATTCGTTTAATTCCTCGTTTGAAAGATTACCGTTTTTTACAAATCCCATAACCATTTTGGATAGAGAACCGTCATACACACGGCTTAAAAAATTGCGGCTTTCTGCAAGCTGGCAATCGCTTTCTGACACTGCCGGATAATATAAATATCCTTTCCCCTGTCGTTTCGTAGACAATGCGCCTTTCTTTACCAGACGGGCAAGATAAGTCTGAATAGTTGTTTTACTCCAATCAGTTCCCTTTAATTTATCCAATATTTCGGGAAGTGTCTGCGGAGAATTGTTCCAAACAATTTTCATCACTCGCCACTCTGATTCTGAAATAGAAATCTGCTGTTGCATGATGCACCTCCGTTGGTTGGTTGATTCCATGTAGTTTTATATATTCTACCATTAAAACTACATTGCGTCAATCATTATAACTAACAAATATCTAGGGAAAATGTGGGAATGAATAGGGATTCCGCAGCAGTCGGCATTGTGAGAATGTGCATAACTTGCTGTCTCATGGAATTGTGGGTAACTCTGTTTGCAGGACGTGTGAAAGCTGCCCTTTAGCTTTTCCATGTGCTGTGAATAGAGTTATCCATGATTCCATAGCCTGTTATGCACATTTCCATAATGCTTGTCTTTTGGTCTTTGGCTTCTTTGGTTCGGAATAGTGTGGTGCTGGCGGTCTATCTCTTGTTTTCGGTTGATTACTTCTTTACCGTACATGAGCATCAGCCCGTGGGTTCCCACGTTCCGTACAGACGCCTGTGTAAAGTTCATGCCGCCTTTATGCCGCCCACCGTCTGGACAGTAAACAGGTTTCCTCCAGGCTTATCCCAGGTTAACGACTACCCCCTGGTTTTGATGGAATCTCTACGCTTTCGACATTTCCGTAAGCGGTTCATATGTTCATTCATCTCCTTCACACTCACCTGACAGATAATAACTGCCTTTTCCCTAACGCTGGGTACCATAGCTTTTGACTACAGCACCTCAGGGTGGTTTGGAACCTCCACCTGCATGGCGGTTCCGGCGGGCCCTCCGCCATCATCTGTACAGCATAGCTGTCTTTATGTAGCTACGCTACTTGGACTCGCCTTCGTGGCGCACTATCATCTGCAAACTGGCCGGACACCCCGGATGAACTCCGCCAGGTGACACTGAAAGAAATGCACTGGCTGTGTGACGGGCTTTCCCTGGACCAGAAAGATGCTTTCAAGGAACACCATCCCAAAATTGTGGTGTAAAACCAGGTGTCAATTCGCAGAAAATACGAAAAGCATGCTGTTTACAAGCCATATTTCTACATGCCGCCAGCGCTTTTTTCCTCGAAAAAAAGCCGGTTTTATGGTATACTTTTTACAGACAAAGAGAACCGGGAGAGGCGCAAATGGAATCGTTTTTTTCAGAGGAACAGCTGAATAACATGAGCCGTGAAAACCTGATTGAGCTTATGAAGATCATGAAGGCCCAGGCTGTCAAAAAGGACATGGAGATCCAGCTGCTGAAGGATAAACACAAAGAGCTGGAATTCATGAATGCGCTGCTTTCCGACCGTCTGGCACTTGCACAGAGGAAACAGTTCGGTTCCTCCAGTGAAAAATATGCGGAAGGGTACGAACAGCTGGAGCTGTTCAATGAGGCAGAGACATCCGCTGACCCGGAGACAGCTGAGCCTTCATTTGAGGAAATCCATCCCTCTTCGTACAAGCGGAAAAAACGAACAGGAAAGAAGGAAGAGGATCTTTCAGGCTTTGAAATCACGGAGACGGCCGAATACGCGCTGGCCGGGGAAGACCGTTACTGCCCGGATTGTGGCAAGAAGTACAAGGTTGTTACCAAAGAAACCGTAAAGCGCCTGAAGTTTGTTCCCGCAAGATTCGAGGTTGTGGAAGAAGTGACCTATGTATACAGCTGTCCGGAATGCGGTTCCATGAAGCGTCCGGAAAAGATGCCGCCTCTGATTAAGGGAAGTATTGCAACACCGTCCCTGATAGCCGGAATCATGAATGCCAAGTATGTCAACGGGATGCCTCTGGCGAGACAGGAACGGGAATTCGCCCGGTATGGCCTGAACCTTTCCACAAAAACCATGGCCAACTGGATCATCAGCTGTGCGGACCGTTACCTGAAGCTGCTGTATGGCCGGATGAAAGAGGAATTCCTCAAAAGCCGGTACATCCACTGTGACGAGACGCGGATACAGGTGATTGGCGAACCGGACCAGAAGGGTTCCACCCAGAACTGGATGTGGGTATATCTTACGGATGAATACAGCGGTTCCCCGCAGATGGCGCTCTTCGATTACGAGAGGACCCGGGCGGGATACCATCCGGTGAAGTTCCTTGACGGCCGGTTTCATGGATACCTGACCTGCGACGGTTACCAGGCATACCACGGTCTGGACGATTCCATCACCGTGACCGGATGCCTTACCCATGCAAGACGCCGTTTTGATGCAGCCCTCACAGCACTGAAAAAGGATTTCACAAAGGAGCAGCTGAAAGAAACCGTTGCATACCAGGCGATGACACGGATTGGGATCCTGTACAAAGTCGAGGAGCTGATCAAAAACAAAACACCGGAAGAACGGTATGAAGAGCGACAGAAACAGTCCCGTCCCGTTGTGGATGCACTGTTTGAATGGCTGCATTCGATGGAAGATTCTGTGGACAGGTCTTCCCTTATTGGTGATGCCATTTTATATACCCTGAACCAGGAGGCATATCTGCGCCGGTATCTGGAAGACGGGCGCCTGAGCATAGACAACAACAGTGCCGAACGAGCAATCAAGAATTTCGCTGTGGGACGCCGGAACTGGCTTTTTGCAAAAAGCATTCGGGGAGCAGATGCCAGTGCCGTCGTATACAGCATCACGGAGACGGCACTCCTGAATGGTCTGAAACCGTATGTATACCTGACATACGTACTGGACCAGCTGAGACAGATGGGGCCTTTCCCGAAGCCGGAGGAGTTGGATCGGCTGCTTCCCTGGTCGGATGATCTGCCGGATGAATTCAGAACGAAAAATAAGAGATGACTTAAGCCACCTGATAAACAGGTGGCTATTTTTGAAAGTCAAGGTACGGATGATTACCTACTTACAAATATACACTTTCCACATAATAACCCAATTTTTCTTTTTCCTGCTTATATTCAGCAATCGCACATGAAATTAAAGCAGTGGTAAGCGCTGCCTTTGTAGATAGCGCATCATCACCATCTATATAAGCTTTTTTTGCATAAGTATAAGCCTCTTCATAATTCTCAAGTCCATTTTGCGTTCTATATATACTCTTTGCACGTTGCAGCCAATAATGCAAATCATTTTCAAGTAATGATTGCAGATTTTCATAAATAGTATAAATAAGTATTTTTGAATTATCATTTCCAGAGAAAATCTGATTCAAAGTATCAAAAAGAATAACATCAATATATAAACGTCTACGTGAGTAATCTGATTTATATTTCTTAACAATCGTAAAAATACTATCCGATATTTCTTTTATCTGAAATCGTTTCAGCAATTCTACTATTGCTATCTTACTATTATGAACCATTTTTGTTGTTGAGTGCCTAGTAACTTCATCTTCTGAAGTAGGAATCATTTCAACAAAAGGTGAAAGTTTTTTACACATATTTTCAATCTCTTGGCGGTTCAAATCAAGTGCTATCAAATCTGAATAGTATAATTTATCCAATGCACATAATGCTATAAGTACACTTCGTTCCTTTGATAATAATTTTAAAATTTTAGTAGGTGCAAATGGTATATTAAGATTTTGGTCTTTTCTTAATACATATAAATAATCAATATTAGTTTGCCCATACTTTCTTCTAGCAAGCCCAAATGAATCTTGTGCTTTTTCGCTCATAGAAAGTTCATCACCATAGAATTGATTCTTTAATTCCACAACATTACAATTTAACTTTGTTAGAAGGTAATTATCATTAGAATTTATAGCAATTACTAAATAATTATTGTTTTCCTTTAACGCAATACTTGATTTTATTATTAATGCATACACATCAGGTGAAATAGAATTACTATCAAACAGAAATAGGCTATTCTTTTAGGATGATAATACTAATTCGACTACTTCTTCATCGGCAAATGATTCGGAAGGGAAATAGAAAACATCCCTTTTCTTATAATGTTCTGCCAAACTACACAATACATACGTTTTTCCACTAAAACAACGGCCTTTTAACAGTACAAACGATGATGCGTTTAATTCACGTTGTATATCACGCAATGCATTCCGAAAAATATGCAATGCTCCTTTCAAAAAGGCATTGGCTTCTGCGTTAAATATATTTGCATTTGAAATCAACTCTAAAGATTCTTTTTTGCCAGTTTTAATGATGATTTCCGGATTTATATGTTTATATATTTTTTCTTTGTTTTCTGTTTGATATTCCTGATATGCTAACAAAAAGTCTGTATAAAAGTTCTCATAGTTTTCAACGAGTATTATTTCATTTATACCATGTTTTTTTAAATTGCGCTGTTCTTGTGAAGAGGGGATTTCATTTCGCAATACAATTCTGTATGCATCTTTTTGGCTACTTTTACTCTTATCATAAACAAATTGTAAATCTCTTTCTTCCTGTAAGCTACAACCAATAAATAGTAAATGCTCTTGTGCATAATCAGCAAGCAATGCTTTATAAATATCTGTATTATCTTCACTTGTTATCGCTTGCAAATACTGGCTTTGACTAAAAACTATATTATCTTGTATTTTGTCTATATATTTGCTTTCGTATTCTGCATCACCATGTAATTTATACAGTATTCTTTTAGATGTCTTTGGACGTCGAAATTTATGATAAGGTAATGTAGGATTAAAATCCGAATTTTTTTCTATCCCATCATCTACATTAAGAGTATATGCATACGGCCAATTTATCTTCGTCAAAAAGTCTACTTGGTGTTGAAACAAAACAACACCCGTATAAAAATCCTCAAAATATGTTGCACGCTCATCGCGAGATACATACTCAAAAAACAAATCTGAAATTTCAGAAAAATCCATTTCTTTAATATCACATTCCCGTAATGGACATGAGCCAGAATTTAATATCATGTCACACATACTTTCTGTAGCCCTTTTCCCATTAGGAACAATTCCATTTATAGATTGACATCCTGCAGTAAATCCTGCACCAAATATAGGAATGAGTTTTTTCTCTACTGCATATTTTACTAATTGCTTGATACCTTCTTCATATTCTATAATATTTATTTGGTTCATCTTGTACTCCATTCTATTTACAAAAAACAGTTGTAATATTAGTATCCCTTTTTATAATAATCTAAAAGAAAGTTGATTCTTTTAAATTGAACCGGAAAACCATTTTTAGTTTTCCGGCTCTATAACTCTGCCTATGCGCTTCTATC
>OFEZ01001163.1_pt1 | contig 15288 bp, 16 predicted proteins | sample 1521241 | NCBI WGS metagenome assembly OFEZ01 (sample SAMEA3504099, study PRJEB24116) | mouse gut metagenome | biome: mouse gut; feature: mouse-associated habitat; material: faeces | place: Denmark | collected 2011
CAGAGCCTTACAGGCGCATATGAAGAACCACCGGCTATGCCGGTGGGTTCCTTTTTGTGCCCTCAGTCTCCCTCTATCTCTGGTGAGCGCCTCTCCTTTTATCCTCTCCCCACTCCTTCTTTCCTTGTATAGAGGAGAAGGGCTCCCCCCGCGCGCTTTAATCAGTCTCTAAGGAACGGGAATATTTTCCCGGCTGCTTTGACAAGACGCAGGAAATGCCGAAGCAGCACTGGGATAGGCGTTTTTCGTTTTTCATCGTGAAAAAATTCTTACGTTGGGCGGTGCTTATGAGCGGAGCGAGTCTCAAGAAACGTGAAAAGGAGGAGGCCCATCAAAGAATTGCCCCCCGGGAAACCTTATGCTAGGAGTGTACAAAGTATGGGGTTCGCCCCTGATTTTCTTTGGGAGGTTTACTATGTTTTCAATCAGACATATGCTGGTAGGCGTTCTTGCCTTGGCGATGCTCGGTGTGGGATGTACCAATTACAGCGGCAACGCCTACTCCGGCCGTCAGGTCCGCAGCGCCCAGTCGGTCCAGTATGGGACGGTCGTTTCCGTTCAGCCCGTGACGCTTGAGGAAGATCATCCCGCCCTCGTCGGCACGGCGGCGGGCGGTGTGGTCGGCGGCGTCCTTGGGAACATGATCGGCGGGGGCCGGGGCCGGACGCTCGCCACGGTTGGCGGCGCGCTTCTTGGCGCGGCCGGAGGCTATGCGGGCGAGAAGGCGCTCACCAAGCAGAACGGCCTTGAAATCACGGTCGAGCTGGAAAACGGGCAGCAGTTGTCCGTTGTTCAGGCGGCCGACCAACAGTTCTCTCCGGGCGAGCGCGTCCGTGTCCTGCGCGGAAGCGACGGCTCGGCGCGTGTGGCTCGTTAGCCGTTCAGGGAATGCCCTGCGGCATCGTCTAATCCGTCATGCCGTGGCATGACGAACAACCAAGGAGCATCCATGCTGGACCCGAAACAGTGCGTCCTTTTCAGCGGCGGGGCCGCCGGTACCGAGCAGTTTTTCGGCGCTCAGGCCGAGGCTTGGGGTATCGAAGAAGTCAATTACAGCTTTGACGGGCATCAGATCGAACGCAAACGCGGCGTGCGCGTGCTTACCTCCGAAGAGCTCGCGCTCAAGGACGTCAGCCTGACCTATGTTTCCCGCCTTATGGGTCGGGAATTCACCAAGGCCCCCTTGTTCCGCAAGGTGTTGCAGTCCATTTGCTGGCAGGTGAGCAGCGGGCAGGAAGTGGTGGTCGTCGGTAACATTCAGCCTGACCATACCGTCAAGGGCGGCACGGGCTGGGGCGCCGAATTCGCCAAAATCTGCAACAAGCCCCTTCTGGTGTTCGATCAGGATCAGGACAGCTGGTTCCGCTGGATCAACGACGTATGGACGAAGGTGGAAGAGCCCGTTATCGAGCACAGCCACTTCACCGCGACGGGAACCCGTTTCCTTGAAGCCAACGGGCGTAAGGCCATTTCCGATCTGTTCGCCCGTTCCTTTAATCGTTAGTCGCGAGCCCATCGGGACGTAACCGGACAGCCATCCTGTTTTGCAGGGTGGCTGTCTTGTGTGTGAAAAAGGGGTGGAGGGGGTATGGCTTTCGCTTCCGTGGCATCCAGGGACGGCAATGTCCTCGGCTTTTTGGCGGGGCTTGGCGCGTTCCTCATCTGGGGTTTTCTGGTTTTGTTCTGGAGTATGCTGGACGCCGTGCCGCCTCTGGAAATCTTGTGCTACCGCATCGTCTTTTCCTTCGTGACCTTGCTGCCAGTGGTCCTTTTGACCGGGCGGTGGGACGAGATCGCAGCGGCGGCGCGCAACCGGAAAATAGCCCTGATCATGTTTGCAAGTTCGTGCACGGTGGGCTGCAACTGGTTTTTGTACATCTGGGCGGTAAGCACGGGGCAAATCCTCGAAACAAGCCTCGGCTACTATATTAACCCTTTGGTCAACGTGTTGATCGGCTTCCTTTTCCTGCACGAGCGCCCCACACGCTTGCAGGGCGTGGCCATCGGCGTCGCGGCGGCGGGTGTTCTGTGGAGCTTTTGGGGGCAGAACGGCTTTCCCTGGCTTGGCCTGTCTTTGGCCTTCACCTTTGCGCTCTACGGCTACATCCGCAAGACGGTTTCCGTGGAGGCCCTGCCCGGGCTTTTTATGGAAACGGTGGTGCTTACGCCCTTGGCCCTCGGCTGTATAGCGTGGCTCTACGGGCATGGCGAGGGCTTTTTGCTCCAGCCGAAGCTGTGGGAAGGGTTTCTGCTTTTCGCCTCTGGGACGGTCACGTCCCTGCCGATGGTCCTTTTCGCCTACGCCGCCCGCCATATGAGGCTGATGACACTGGGCCTCTTGCAGTATATTTCTCCTACCTGCGCCTTCTTCCTCGGCATTTTCGTCTTCCATCAGGAGCTGAATCACTCCGCGCTGTTTACCTTTGTGTGCATCTGGCTGGCGCTTCTTCTCTATACCTTTGAAAGCTGGCGTCAGGCCCACCATCTGCCATATCGGGGCCGTCCGGACGGAAAGCACCTTCAAAAAAAGCCCCGACAAAGCGGGGCATAGGGTGGCATGAGGGATTACAAGCGCGAAAGCCGCGGCATTCAGGGTAGGGCCGGGCTTAGTGGGACCTCTTGAGTTCGTAACCAAATTCTTCGGCGATGTGCTGGAGGGGCTGGATGTTTTCAGTAACTTTCATGATGTCCACCAGCGTTTCAGCGCCGAGCTTGGCCCCGTCGTCAAAAGGATTGATTTCACGCAGCAGAGTAGAGTAGGGCTTGCCCACGGCCGCCGCAATGTGCTTGGCGCCAAGGCCGCTTTCGAGAACCATATCGTGAACGGTAGAAATGAGGTTGGACATGATAAATCTCCTTTGATTGTATGTACAAACAACATGTCACCAACCCCTCTTTTACCTGATTCTCACAAGTTGGCAAGTGTGTTAGAATATATATGCACCTCCTTGCGCTTCTGTTGCCGTCTGACGTTGGCTCTCGTAGAGGTTCGGATTGTACCTCCTTTTACTTATTCATAAAAATAAAAGACGTTTCCTGTGCAAAGACGAAGCGGTCGGTGGGGGGAGGCGTATGAACGAGCCCGAAGCCCGAAAAGGACGTCCCTTTTCTTTGTGAATGATCCCCTTATCGGGCGCGCAAGGCCCAGAAAGAACGCTGTTTGCCGCCTACCGCATAGGATTGGCTGCTTGTAATTTCCCAGTGGGCGGCTGCTTGTCCCCATTCGGGCAAAGTGGGCAGCTCCTCCCTGAGCAGGAGGATCACGGTGCCTTCAGGCTTCAGGTTCGCCCGCACAAGCCGGAGCACGTCGGGCCACGGCATGAAGGCCCGGCTGACGACGAGATCGGCCTGACGCGAGGGAGGCCCGGCCATGAAGGATTCCGCACGGCCCCGGTACACGCGTGTACCGGAGAGGGGATGCCGGGCGGGAGCCGTGGACAGGAAAAGGGCCCGTTTTTCGAGGGATTCCCCCAGCCAATATTCGCCTTCCGTCCACAGCATACGCAAGGGCAGACCGGGCAGGCCCGCGCCCGAGCCCAAGTCCCAGCAGGAAGGCGCGGCAGCGAGAGCCACCTTTTCGGTGAGAAAACGGGCCAGATGCAGGCTGTCCACGACAAGCGTAAAAAAGGTTTCCTCGGCGGATCGCGTGCCGACAAGGTTCATGACCTTGTTCCACTGCATGAGCAGATCAAGATACGCGGCCAGCGGAACCAGCGCGCTTTCGGGAAGGGTGAAGCCGGCGCGGTTGCCCCAGTCGGCAACGTCGCGCGGAGAAACGGACGGGGTCATGGCGTCTCCTTTGCTAGAGCAGTTTCATTTTGAAACGGCTCTGGCCACACGCAGGTGTGGCCCGCCACAATGTGGCGTGGATTCTGCCAAAAACGACGTTTTTTGGCAGAATGCCAACTTTGACTTTTGTAAAAAGCCAAAGTTCATCTGCTCTAGGACGGTAGCCAACGCTTATAGCCGTAAGGCGGCTTTTCGTACAGCCTTTCAGCGCCGCTTCCGGGGCCGGCCATCGCGTTTGGAGGATGGTTTGCGGCGTTCTTTGCGTCGAGGTGGGGAGGTTTCCGGGAGAGGCGCGCGCGGCAGGGGTTGCGGCAGGGACGTGAGGCCGTCGGAAAGGAAGAAGACGGGATAGATCAACGTCACTACGGCAAGCACGATGGTGAGCAGGATGAAGATGTCCTCCGTCAGCCCTTCGGCGTTCCACGCAATCGCGAGGGAGGCCGCGCAGAGCAGCCCGCACAGAAGCTGGCCGCCTTTTCTCGGAAGCCGGAGACAGGCAGGACGGCGCAGGATGCAGGCCGCGAGCCCCCAGACAAGGGCGGCGCCGAACAGCGCCCCAAGGATGCTTCTTTGCGGATCGCTCCGGTAATAGGTGGCGAAGCGCATGAGCCCGATGACGACGAGCCCGACCACAAAGAAAATGCCTGTTACGAGAGTCCAGTCGCTTTTTTTCCGGCTCATCTTTTCCTTTCTTGTGCAAGAGGGGCTGCGGGAAGGCAGGCCCGTGTTCCGCCCGTGGGGAGGAGGGCCCGTTTCCGGCTGGGAGGCGGGAGGGTGGAAAGCGCCCGGCCCCCAGCCGGAGAAAGTCCCTTCCAGCGTCGGCAGAGAGACGCCGGAGGCGGCTCAGCGCCCGGCGGCCTTGCGCAGGTTGCCCACCTGACGGCAAATGCCCATGAGCATGTCCATTTCATGCCGCCGCAAGCCGGATTTGCCGAGAAAACGGCGCAGGGGCATGAGGAAATAGTCGGGATTGTCGTTTTTGAGAAAGTCGATGGCGAGAAGCGTTTCCTTGAGCCGGGCATAGAGGAGGGCCTGTTCCTCATGGGTGATGCGCCGCGACTGTTGGCCGGGATCGTTGGACAGGGCGGGTTGGGGATCGGTTCGGCTCACGGCCTTCATGCACTCGTAGGTGAGGATGAGGATGGCTTGCGCCAGATTGAGCGAAGAGGCGTCCCCTGCCGTGGGGATGGTCACGAGCCGCTGGCACTGTTCGATGTCGGCGTTGCCGAGGCCCCGGTCCTCACAGCCGAAGACGATGGCGACGCGGTTTCCCTCGTGCAGCAGGGGCGCGATTTCTTCCGCCGCACGTTCGGGCGTGAGCAGTCCGCGCCGCCACCCGCCCGTGCGGGCCGTGGTGCCGACGGTCAGAACATGGGGCGCGAGCGCCTCCGCCAGCGTTTCCTTGACTTCCACGGCGTCCAGCAAGGCCTCGCCCTTGGCCGTAGCGAGGGGGCGGGCTTTTTCCTTGTCCCACCACGCGGGCGCGACGAGGGTCAGCCGCCCGCAGCCCATATTGGCGCAGGCGCGGGCGGCCATGCCGATGTTTTCGGGAAACTTGGTTCCCACCATGACGATTTCCAGATGGCGCAGGGCGTCCTGAGAGGCCGGTACGAGCATGATCACTTCCGGGGAGAAAGGGTGGAAAGGGCTTGGTCCAGTTGCCCGGACGTATACAGGTCGCGGAGTACGAGGGGGCTGTTTGAGAGGAGCCCCTTGGGGAAGATGGCCGTCACCGGGATGCTCACGCTGTCGAGGGCGCGCAGCAGCGCCTGCGCCTCTGGATCGGGCCGCGTCAGGTCTACCTTGATCAGCCGCAGGCCGTAGCGTTCCTGAAGGCTGCGCAGGCGCTTGGGCGTGAGGACGGTCTGTTCGAGGAACTTGCAGGAGGGGCACCAGTCGGCGGTGAAGTCCAGGAGCAAGGGTTCCTTTTTCAGCAACGATTGAAAGGTCTCAGGACGGAAGGGTTCCCACGGCGCGGGCTCCGGCGCGGGCAGGACACTCCACCAGACGGAACCGCCCGCCACGAGGAGCCCCAGCGCGCCCACGAGAATCTTTTGCCGCAGGGAAGCGCGCAGGCCACCCCAGTGTCCCCACATCCACGCGGCCAGCGCGCAGGCGAGCAGCGCGGCAAGAGCGGGGAGGCGGCGCGATTCCGGCAGGATGGAGAGCAGATAGAGGGCGGTCCCCATGAGGAAGAAGCCCACCAGCCGCTCCATGATGCCGGTCCACGCCCCGGGTTTGGGCAGGATGCGGGCCGCGCCCGGCCAGACGGCCAGCACGAGATAGGGAAGGGCCATGCCGAGGCCGGTTGCCGTAAAGACGGCCATCACGACGGGCAAGGGCTGGAGGGCCACCCAGCCGAGCACGCCGCCGAGGAGCGGACCGCTGCACGGCGTCGCCAGCAGCGTGGCCACAAGGCCCGTGAGATAGGCTTGTGCGCGGGGATTGGCGGATGCGCCCACCTTGAAGTCGAGCACGGGCAGGGTGAAGACGTCAAAGAGGGACAGCGCAAGCAGAAAGACGAGGATCAGCAGGCCGTAGACGACGCCCGTATTTTGGAAGAGCCCCCCCCACGCGAGCCCGAGGGCGCCCACGCAGACGGCGAGGACAAGGAACCATGTGAGGATGCCCGCCGCAAAGAGGATGTTGTGTTGGCGGAAATGGGCGAGGCGTTCGCGCTCGTCCGCGTGTCCCGAGGCGGTCAGGAGCGCCGAGATTTTCATGGTCAGTACGGGCAGCACGCAGGGCATGACGTTGAGGAGCAAGCCCGCCAGGAGGCCGAGGACAAGCGCCGTCCCGAGAGCCGTGGGCTCAAGCGCCTCCTGCGGAAAGCGCGGCCTGAAATGCCACTCCGTCGGGAGCGCTTGCGGCGTTGCGGCCCCGGCGGGCGCAAGGGTGGCCTGAGGCGAAGGCGCGTCGGAAGGGGCGCTGGACGGGGAAGAGAGGGCGGAGGGAGCGGAACCGTTGCGCGCCTCCCGATAGGCGGTCAAGGCCCCGGAGGACAAGGCGGGCAGGGGCACGGGGAAGTTCAGGCTGATTTCCTGCTGGACGGGAACGCAGTTTTTGTCGGAACACAGCAGCATGGAGACTTCAGCCGAATAGGTTTGCTTGCCCGGCTGGGAGGGAAGCGCGTCAAAGCGGATGAAGATAGGAAAACGGCCGCTATAGGCCCGGATGCGCTTGTTGGGATCAAAGGAATCCGTAGCGACGTGCCCGGCTGGATAAAATACGCTGACTTCGGCGGGGCGGCCTTCCGGCCCGCGCACGGTCACCGTGGTGGGAAGGCCTTCCGTTTCGCCGTGGGCGTAGGTGTGATACCCCTCGGCTACCGTCAGCCACAAGATGGCCAGCGGATGGCCGTTCGTATCCGTGCCCTCGGCGTAGTCCGTTTCCACGGCAAGGGGCAGTCCCTGCGCGTGCCCTGCGGCTGGAATAACCAGAAAAAACGCGATGATAGTCAGGATAAAAAGGAACCGAGAAGGAAGTCTTGTTGTTTTCATGTTGCGGAAACTATCCCCTTTCGCTTTTTTTTGCAAAAATTTTGTTGACAGGGCTTCACCCTTAGACTACATATCCTCTCACGCCGCAAGGCACGGGTCATTAGCTCAATTGGTAGAGCAGCTGACTCTTAATCAGTTGGTTCGGTGTTCAAGTCACCGATGGCCCACCAGCAAAAAACAAAAAGCCCACCATTTGGTGGGCTTTCTTGTTATGGTTGAGAATATAAAGATATTTATATTAACATATTGATTTTATTAGGCATATATTATTGGCATACCAGAAAGCACAGGCAACTTTTTAGAGATTGAACAGAAGTCGGGGGGAGTGGCAATTTTATAATTTGAGACATCAAATTTTGTATGCCATTCTTGTATGCCGTATGCCACAAAAAGGCCCACCGAGTCCATCGGTAGGCCTTTTTCGTGTCATAGTATATTTCGTTATTTGTGGGGTTCTTCTCTCCGGTCTCCCAGGGATTCTATGGCTTCCCGTTTTTGTGGCGTGCATACATGCTGGTAGTGTTTGAGTAGCATCGTCGGGCTGCTGTGTCCCATAAGTTGGGCCACTGTACCGATGTCTTTTCCATTACGCAAAAGGTTGCTGGCAAAGGCATGTCGCAAATCCGTTGGTCTGAGTTTTCTGTCTATTTTTGCGTTTTTTAGGGCAGTCCTCCAAGCAGTTTTGATCGAGTTCACTGGTTTATTATTATAATGGATGATGTAATCCCCACTCTTTTCCTTGCGATCGGCCTTATACCATTCTTGCATATGGAGCATTAATGTGGAGTTGATGGGTAGCTCACGCCAAGGACATGATGGGTTCTTCTTTGATGAAAGAATTTTGATGACTCCTCCTTTAAAATCTACAAGAGACCAGCGAACTCGGAAAAGCTCACAAGGACCAACACGGGAACCGAGAAAAAATCCGAGTAGAATGACTCTCTGAACATGGGGGGGCGTGACTGCAATAAGCCGAGCCATTTCTTCCTGAGAGGGAGGAATAAAGGTAGGTGTTTCAGCTCTTGGTAATTTGGGAAAGATAATTGGTACCTCAAGTAACTCTGATTCAACACACCAGTTCAGCATAGCTCGGACCATGGAAAGATGACAGCGTATAGTAGTCATAGAGACATCTCGTTCCATTTCCGCAGAACGAAGGAGCTTCATTTTTTCCGTGGTAAGCTCTTTAAGAAGGGTGTTGCCATACATTTCAAGACAAATTTTCCAACATCCTAACAGCCATACGATGCGTTTTCTGTTGGGTTGCTTTTCTTTCAGATACAGCATGGCAGCTTCTTCGAGTGTTAAAAAATCTCTGTTCTGCGCTTCCGGTAGGATTGGAGGTCTGAAACTGTCCCGGTCTGTTTTCAGGCGTTCCAATATCTTTTCATTTTCAATTTCTGCTTGTTCCCGAGTATCGTAATCCTGTGACTCTTGGCCACCTGTAAAAGGGTTACGGTAATAGACCCGCCATGGTTTTTGTCTCTTTGGATCATATCTGATAGCCATCATGCTCTCCTTTTTCCTTTTGTCAGCATGGCCATGACTTCATCGGCAGATTTGCCAGCGAGTTTCAATTGTGGATTTTTCTTTTTATTGGTTGCCTTGACGGTTTTCACAGTTGCTTCTGTCTGCATCTGTTCGATAACACGGAGTACTCCAAGATAGGGCCACCTCAGTCCTCTGCCTCTGCCCGGTCCATAATCAACCGGATGCAGGCCATAACGGAGCAGTACTTTTTTGGCCACAGTCTCAGAGACCGCTAGAAGTTCAGCGGCATTAGCCGTCGTTATGAGTTTGAGGGTGGTCGACTCCATGTTCTCTGTCCTGCTTGAGATAGTTTTCTCTCATTTTTATGAGGGGATGAGAGTCTTCCATAGAGATTTCTTGCCAGTAGCTGATGTTTTTTTGAGGGATGTGAGTATGGACGGGACCACAAGAAAGTTGGATTCCGTCTGGAAGATGATCGGATGACACGCCGCAGAGATGCAGATTTCCATGAGAACTGTCATACCTGAGTGTTACGGCGTTGTGCAGAATCAGTTCCTCATCTGTATGTTTGACGAGTTCTCCGAACAAACTGTCCTTAGGAGAATAAAGCTCTACAAGTGCGAGGGAGGGGATCGCTTTTGCCATAGAAAAAACCTCATAGTTTGCCGCAATCTTGGTGACGGCGGAAAGTTGTTTTGAGCAAGTCATGTGGGGGAGATAGATGGAATACGGTTTCAAGGAGGTATTAACGTACCTGACTCCGTAGTCCTGTTTTCGGTTGATATGCGTGCACCACAGATGAAACAGCGAAATTCTGAGCGGTATTCGCCATCCTGCCAGAAGCATGCACCGCATTTGGGGCAAGGTACTGAAGGTATATTTTTATTTTTTTCACGCTGCAGCCAGCGGGTTCGAATGCGTGATATAACTTTGGCCGTACTTGAGTTATCCATGTATGCTCCCGGATAGAAAAACTCTCCGGGAGCATATTGTGTGAGGATATGAAAATGTTCAGTCGTATAACTTAATTTGAAAAAGATATAGTTTTATCTATGAAAGAATTGAATTCTTCTCTAGTTATAGAATCATTTTTATATGTCTTTAGTGCAACAATACAATTATGAATGGTATTGTTATTGGAAATTAAAGCAAAACCTCGATTCACCTTGATGCATACATCAAGGAGTTTGAAGAGACGTAGCGCATGTCGTGGATTCATGGATGCGGCATATTGTACTTTTCCCCTGACCTTGAGATTGAACATTTTGATGGCAAGATTGTCACATGATGGAGGCAGGCCTGGCATGAAACGCTCTATGGCTCGCATTTTATCGATACATGCATTGAACAGAAGGGCACGGAGATTGTCGTATTCCTGTTTTTCAATGCGGGCTTCCCGGTTCAGAACAACACCAATGAATTTCTGGTGTATCTTTGGGTGATTATTTTTTATACAGGCCCACTTGTGTGTTTTCAACCGAACATCCTGAAGCTTGGCTTTGACATTTGATTTGAAGAGCTCGGTAAAGCCTTGGGGAAGCGGACCTGAAAAAGCTACTGCGATGTTGTCGCAGTAACGGATGTACCGATACTGGACACCGGCAGGGCAATTATCCCTGAGCCATTTCATGACAGGCAGGTCTATATAATACCTTCCGACAATGTTGCTGACGGCGCTGCTTGCTGCGGACCCCTGCTGCAGGGTCTGCGCACCAGATCTGGTTACGACACAGTATCTGCCGATAAGTTTTGCGCCTGCCCGGCATAGGCCTGCATCTGTCAGAGCCTCTGTAATATGCTCCAAGGATATGGAGTCGAAGTAATGACGGATGTCAAAACTGACCAGCATGTCGGCTCCAGCCAGAACTTTGACTTTCTCGACAGCATGTAGTCCACGCCGATATGCGATGGCCTGTTCGTTCTCAGGCAGGCTGTCAAACAGTGAAGAGAGAAAAATCAAAAGCCTTGCCTGAATAAAGGCAAGGCTTCCTTCGCTTTTATACACGGTGCGATCCTTGATTCTGATTTTGGAGACTAGTTTTCTTTTTTCTTTCAGTGCCCAGGCCATATTTTTGGTGGGAACACCGAGTACCGAGCCAAGTTCCGACCAACTGTTGATCAGCCCAAGAACCGTTTGATTACCCGTTGTTACTTGCATATGGAATCTCCTTTTCTTCACTCTTCAAACTGTAATCGAGCATGCTAGACATATATGAACCGGCCTCATGCAGGGTTTGAATGAGCTGTTTGATGGGGGAGCTTGGATTATTGTTACTAAACAAGTCTGAGACATGGAGAATACTTGGTGGATTAAGAAGATACAGCGCCGACTTGCCAAAAATCAGCAGATCGCAGATGCACAAATTATGGCTTCTTTCAGAAAAGCCAAAGTAATTTTTCTGTTTACATAAGTCAAAAAGACTCACTCCATATGTTGTAAGACTTTTCCTGTAGTTCTGTAGGGAAGGATAAAACGGCAGGATCCAGAGACGGGTACTGAGAAGCTCACTCAAGATTGCAGCCGCATCGGAGTTGAGCTGTCTCAGTAGGCCGAAATCAAGACCACTGGTATGCTCAATGACGAGAGCGGCAGGGAAAGTTTGAGCAAGATGGACACGCATCTGGGGGTACGCTTCTTTTCTGCAGAAAAGAAAGGACATTTTGAGCCGTTTTGCTCTGTCCACATGTTCAGGATAATCCTCAGCCGCAACGTGAACGGAACAGAGGGCATCTTGTTGCCTTTCAGCAAGAAGACTTTCCAGTGGAGTTGTCACAGGGGGGAGCACTACCTTTTGGATGTGGTCGAAGGTATCCGACATCGAATCTTTGTTAAAATAACGCGCCATAAAACCTCCTATTGGTAAAAATGCATGGTGCCATGTCACATTCTTATAACAAGAGAGGGGATGAATTGCGGGGATGAACTCTGGCAATATTGGGAGAACTATTTTTTCAACAGGAGAAAGATGTGTCATGCCACCGAGAAATTACGCCATGAATTCAGAGCATCCATTGGTGCATCAGGGAAATGACAAGTCTGGAGCTGTGCTCGTTAAGATTGCCAGCAGGATACAGGACAGGAGCATAGCGGAACAGATTCTGCATCTGTTCTTTTCTGGACAGTGCAAGTGTGCCGCTGGGGCAGGAGAATTGCCGGTGGATACACCTGAGGATTTGATAGTTTCCTGCGCGTATCTTGAAGGGCAGCGGGAATCCTTATCTTCGGAAACAGCGCAGGCTATGGATGAACAGCTTGATATCTGGGCGAATCTTCATGGGATGACTCGTCCCCATATTGAAATGCTTCCCTGTATGAGTAAACGGGCTTCGATGTCATTTGAATTGTTTCCGGGGGTGACCGTTTCTTCTAAAGAGGCTCTCATTCGGGCTGGAGCTGATTTTGCCGCCAACCGTCGACATATGGGATTGGAGGAACGGTTTCAGTTTGCCGAAAACTTTGTTGAGGCCGCATCTGAATACGGAGTGAAAGTTCCTGATGCTGTCGCGGTGTATGTTCCGGGACTGGTCGAAGTCCGTCCTGACGTGGAGAGCCGGATGGCATTGCGGAAGAGCGCGGCTCTCATGACGGGCGCTTCAGGGGCGGAATATGGTGCTCTTGAGTTGGCTTTGAGGGAAAGGGGAGAAGAACTGAACATCCCCTTGGCTGTAAAACTTGCTTCACAAGTACGAGAGCTGGATAGGCGGTACGGTCTCGGAGAGATGTATATTCCGAGTCGGAGGCGTAGGGCTGCGGGAACCCTTGAGGATGCATGGGAGGCAGTATTTCAGGTCAAGAAGGCCGAACAGCCAGAGCAGGTACATATCATGGGCAGGGAAGAACCGTTGGACAAGGCTGCAATCGTCAGCCGTTACGGAGCCGGGGCTCTGGAAATCGTTGAACGTAAGGATGGCAGCATCGATCTTTCGGCGTTGAAGAAGCTCCAGCGGATGGTTGTTCCGGGAGATGCCGATGGCTGAGAACATAAACGGCGATCTGCTGCTTCATTCCCATCCCGTGGAGATTTACAGGGCCTGTGACAGTATGTTTGAAGGTGAAGCCTGGCTCAACTGGGAACCTGAAACCCTTTTGATGGCTCTTGAGGGAGAAGTAAGCCCACAGGCGGAAGATAAGTTGCTTGCCGTTCAATCTGCGGCTTCAAACAGTAGCTTTCCGCTGGTTGATTCGACAGCGTTTGAAAAGCTCGTACTGGCGTGGTGCAACTGCATCTGCGTCATGGACGCCAGGCAGCCACCTTATGTGGAAGAGATGTGTTATGCGGTGCGGGAATTATGCAGATTTATTCGCACTGTTCATGGAGCTGACGCAGATGTTGCTTTTAGTGGTGATGTGCCCGGATATGTCGCGGCTGTGGGAAGGTTCCGCGACTGGATTGTCCTGCCGCCAGAATTGTCTTTCGCCCAGGAAAATTTGAGCAGCCTGACCGGGTTGGTACCGCAGTCGCCACTTTATGCGGAACACAGGCAGGTTGTCGATATGGTAAGTGAGCTTTATGCTTCTTTGGATAAGGTTACGGCGGAAGAACTGCTGCACGACCCGGAGATCAAATCGCTGGAAAGGGATAATGGCGCGGGGGCAGATATGATCAAGCGTATTGTCGGCGCATTGCTTTATGACCCTACCCTGTGAGTTGCTCGGAATGAAGTCAGGTTCCTGCATTCAGGAAATCCGTACGGAAAAGTCTGTAGCGGAAATTGCTCAGAGTCTACTGTTCCTTCAAGGGCATCCATATTCCCTGAAACAGTATCCCATGTTTGTGGATATCTTTAATAGCGGGCACAAGAGAGTACTCATGCGTTCAGGCCGACAGGTATCTAAAACGGTAACTTTGGCGGCCAAAATGGTGACTAGTGCACTCTGTATGCCCTATACGCCGGTTTTGTACTGTAACGCATCTTCCGCACAAACCTCTTCTTTTTCCACGTCTAAACTCGCTCCGTTCCTGCTTCAAAGTCCGGTCGTTTTTAGAAACTTTATGCAAGGTCCCAAAATTATCGACAATGTTTTCAATAAGCGTCTGTCGAATTTTTCGGAAATTCGCCTGAGCTATTTTTCGGAAAATGCAGATCGTGTACGCGGTAACAGTGCGGACAGCATGTACCTCGATGAGATACAGGATATGCTGTACGACGCCATGATCGATGCTGAGGAATGTATGTCCGCCGCGCAGGATCCGCGAGTGGTGTACGCCGGCACCAGCAAAACGACGAATACCCCCCTAGAGTATTTGTGGCAACTTTCCACCAGAAAGGAGTGGATAATACGTTGCGAGGGATGCGGAAAATGGAACCGTCCATCGCAGGAGAATATCGGTTTACGTGGTTTGATCTGCAAGAAATGCGGGCATGAGCTGGATACTTTTTCTGGACACTGGCACTCTCAGGTGGATAACAACAAGGTTTCATATGTGGACGGATACTGGATACCGCAGATCATCATGCCTATCCATTGCTGTTCCGCTGAAAAATGGGCGAGGCTGCTGGAGAAGCTTGAAAATTACCCAAAAATAAAATTTGATAATGAGGTTATGGGAATGCCATCCGGTGAAGGAGACTCTCCAATTACGGAGGCTACCATCCGGGCGGCATGCCGTGAAAACATCCTCATGCAGGAATGTATTACCGAAGAAAACGCTGGTGAGGCGAGATACATCGTTGCGGGTATCGACTGGGGAGGTGGTGGACAGGCAGGAGTGAGTCGTACGGTTCTCAGCATCTTTGCCGTTTATCCCGAACTTCCCCTTTATCGGCTAATTTATGGTAAAATCTATGATAATGGAGAGCCGGCTAGGCATGTGGAGGATATCGCCGCCAGGCTGATCCGGTTCGGTACATATATGGTATGTGGAGACCATGGGGGTGGCAATTTCGCTTTAAGCCAACTGCGCGGGCTTCTTCCAGGGCATATGCGTCTAATCCCGATCATGTATAGCGATGCGTCATCGCCCTATCGCTGGGATGACAGGGCATATCGCTATATCGTCAACCGTACTGTGCTCATCGATGACTTTTTTACAGATTTGAAGAAGGGAGTCATCGAGTGTTTCCGTTGGAGTGAGTTTCAGCATATGGCGAAGGATATTCTTGCGGTACGGCAGATTGTAATTGGAGAGGACAGAGGACTTACCCGTCGCGTATGGCGCCATGCGCCGCAGGAACCGGACGATTCTCTGCACAGTATGGTTTTCGGGTGGTTTGGTGCGCGCGTCATGAGCAACCGCATGGATTTTACGCCAGCGCTGTGAGCCGGTGTGCAGACGAGAAGGGAGAGGACTAAAAAGAACGGGGGGAGGCCGTTCTTTTGGAGCACACCTGCATCTCCCCGGGGTGACTCATAGTCTGCTTCGGCGACCTTCCGGAGCAAAGCGGAGGAGGTGAAGTCATTCCGCCGGGGTTTCCCCGGCAGATACCTGGACAGTATCAGCAAGCGTGTGCGCGTGGATAATTCAGTGTTTTGCCCTGAAAGGATGGGATCCGCGGAGTGGCGGAG
>OFEZ01001183.1_pt1 | contig 15091 bp, 14 predicted proteins | sample 1521241 | NCBI WGS metagenome assembly OFEZ01 (sample SAMEA3504099, study PRJEB24116) | mouse gut metagenome | biome: mouse gut; feature: mouse-associated habitat; material: faeces | place: Denmark | collected 2011
CCGCCACCACTTCCGCCACTTTTGGATTGAAGGCTTCAGGCATGATGTTTTCGTCTGAGAGCTCCTCCTCCGGCACCAGGGAGGCGATGGCCTTAGCGGCAGCCAGTTTCATCTCTTCCGTAATCTGCCGGGCATGTCCTTCCAATGCTCCCTTGAAGATGCCGGGGAAGGCCACCACATTGTTCACCTGGTTGGGGAAGTCGCTGCGGCCGGTGCCCACCACCCGGGCGCCGGCGGCCCTGGCCGCATCGGGCATGATCTCCGGCACGGGGTTGGCCATGGCAAAGAGAATGGCGTCCCGGTTCATGGAGGCCACCATTTCGGGGGTGACGATGCCCGGAGCGGAGACGCCCACAAAGATATCTGCTCCTTTCAAGGCATCCGCCAGAGTCCCGGTTTTTCCTTCCAGATTGGTCACTTCCGCCATTTTCTGCTGCATCCAGTTCAACCCCTCCGTGGACCGGGAGACGATGCCCACTTTATCACACATGGTGATATGGGGAAAGCCGTAGGTCAGCAGCAGTTTTGTGATGGCCACTCCTGCGCTGCCGGCGCCGTTTACCACAATGCGGCAGTCCTCCTTCTGTTTGCCCACCACCTTCAGGGCGTTGATGATACCCGCCAGCACTACGATGGCCGTGCCGTGCTGGTCGTCGTGAAAAACGGGGATGTCCAGGGTGGCTTTCAGCCGCTCTTCAATCTCAAAGCATCTGGGGGCGGAGATGTCCTCCAGATTGATGCCCCCGAAGCCGGGAGCCATCCAGGTCACCGCCTTGATGATTTCCTCCGTGTCCTGGGTGTCCAGACAGATGGGGACGGCATTGACGCCCCCAAATTCTTTGAACAGGACGGCTTTTCCCTCCATAACAGGCATGGCGGCATGGGGCCCGATGTTTCCCAGGCCCAGGACGGCGCTGCCGTCGGATACCACCGCTACGGTGTTGGCTTTCATGGTGTATGTATAGGCAGCCGCTTTGTCCTGGGCGATGACCTTGCAGGGTTCGGCCACGCCGGGGGTGTAGGCCAGGGCCAGATCTTCCCGGGACTTGACAGGCGTTTTGGACACGGTCTCCAGCTTGCCGTTCCACTGCTCGTGAAGCATAAGTGCTTTCTCATTGGTTGTCATATTTTTACCTCCTGATTTAAGTTTCGTAAGATCCCGCATTTCCTCTATTTTATAGGGAATATGCGTATTTTTCAAGAAAAAAATGATTTTCTTAAAATTTTGCTTCCTATTTGGATAAAAGTGTATTATAATCCATATTAGCAGGTTCATTCCGTTACGGGACACGTCTGGTATATTTCGAGAGATACCCCTTAAGACGAACTGAATAGGAAGAAGTTTTTATATGCATTATTTGCAGCAAAGAAATAGGAGGAGCAATGAGAGAGAAATATGAATCACTTGCGCTGGTACAGTTGAAAGAACTGGCTAAAGTACGGGGCATTAAGGGAGTATCTGCCATGAAGAAGGCTGACGTGGTGGAGGCGATGCTGGCTGAGGACGAGAAGGACAAGTCCAAGGAGACCGGTGTCGGACCAGCGGAGAGTGGGGCTGACAGAACTGTGGAGAAATCGGCGGAGAGAGGGACCGAGAGAACCGTGGAGAAACCGGCAGAGAGGGAAAACGATAGAACCGCAGAGAGAGGGGCCGAGAGAACCGTGGAGAAACCGGCGGAGAGAGGAACCGACAGAACCGTGGAGAAACCAGCGGAGAGAGGGATCGAGAGAACCGTGGAGAGGCCGGCGGAGAGAGGGATCGAGAGAACCGTGGAGAGGCCGGCGGAGAGAGGGACCGACAGAACCGCGGAGAGGCTCGGAGACAGAGCCGAGAGGGCGGAGTCTCCCAGAACGGAGTATCATAGAAATGAGGGAGGCAGGCCCGAGGGAACCCGGACCGCCGCTGACGGGGAGCAGCCCGTGCGGCCGGTACGTGTAAACGAGGCCTATGATTCCACCCAATACCCTGCGGAACTGGACAGCGGCATCGAGGCCCAGGGGATCCTGGAAGTCATGCCCGACGGCTATGGCTTTATCCGCAGCGACAATTATCTGCCCGGCTCGGAGGACGTGTATGTGGCTCCCAGCCAGATTCGCCGCTTTGGATTAAAGACCGGCGATATCCTGCGGGGCAACAAGCGCATTAAGACCCAGCAGGAAAAGTTCAGCGCCCTGCTGTTTGTGAGAACCATTAATGGGTATACTCCCGAAGAGTCCGCCAAAAGGACGGCTTTTGAGGATATGACCCCCATTTTTCCCAACGAACGTATCAAGCTGGAGACGCCGGGATGCAGCGTGGCCATGAGGGTTATGGATCTGATCAGCCCTGTGGGAAAAGGACAGCGCGGCATGATCGTGTCTCAGCCCAAGGCGGGCAAAACCACCTTGCTGAAAGAGGTGGCAAAATCCATATTGCGCACCAACCCTCATATGCATATGTTGATTCTGCTCATTGATGAGCGTCCTGAGGAAGTCACGGACATCAAGGAAGCCATCTGCGGCAACAATGTGGAGGTCATTTATTCCACCTTTGACGAACTGCCCGATCATCACAAAAGAGTAGCAGAGATGGTGGTGGAAAGGGCTAAGAGGCTGGTTGAACATAAGAAAGAGGTGGTGATCCTTTTGGATTCCATCACCCGTCTGACCAGAGCATATAATCTGGTGGTCCCCCCCAGCGGGCGGACCCTGTCTGGCGGCCTTGACCCTGCCGCCCTGCACATGCCCAAGCGCTTCTTTGGCGCTGCCCGCAATATGCGGGAGGGCGGCAGTCTGACGATCCTGGCTACGGCGCTGGTGGATACCGGTTCCAAGATGGACGATGTGATCTATGAGGAATTCAAGGGCACGGGCAATATGGAAATCGTTTTGGACCGCAAGTTGTCGGAAAAACGTATTTTCCCGGCTATCGACATTGCCAAGTCCAGTACCAGAAGGGAGGACTTGCTGCTTGACGGCGAGGAACTGGAGGCCATTGGTATTATGCGTAAGGCATTGAACGGCATGAAGTCCGATGAGGCTACAGACCGCATTCTGGATATGTTTGCCCGAACCAGGAATAACCGGGATTTTGTGGGAATGGTAAAAAAGAACAGATTTATTTAAAAAAACTATTGCATTCAGGGAAAACTCATGTTACAATAACAACGCTGTTTGTGGTTCCATAAGCAGTGCGGATGAGATCACAGAACAATACGGAATGATATAGAGAGGTGAGAAGCATGAAAGAAGGAATTCATCCCCAGTACCATCAAGCAACTGTAACCTGTAACTGTGGCAATACATTTGTTACCGGCTCCACTAAGCCTGAGCTGCACGTGGAAGTCTGCTCCAAGTGCCATTCGTTCTACACAGGCCAGCAGAAGTCAGCGAGAGCCGATGGACGTATTGATAAGTTCAATAAGAAGTACGGCGTTACAAGCAAATAGGAAGCATTGAAGGGTTGAGGTATCCATTATCTCAACCTTTCTTACTCTGTAAAGATGCGGAAAGAGGATAGTATGGCAAAACGGAAAGGGTGCTATTCCGGGATCGGCGGCCAGGCCGTTCTGGAAGGCGTCATGATGAAAAACGGGGATAAGTATGCCGTTGCGGTGCGCAAGCCGGACGGGGGGATCGACTTTAATGTGGAGGATTATCCCGGCGTGCTGGCCGGAAATAAGCTGAAAAAGATTCCCTTTGTGAGAGGGATATTTAATTTTGTGGATTCCATGATCCTGGGTACCAGATGTCTCAACTACTCCGCCAGCTTTTATGAGGAAGAAGAGGAGGAGACCAGTGTGGACAAGGCTCTGGACAAGGTGTCCGGCGGCAATGGGGAAAAGGTTCTGACCACTTTTGTTACTATTTTGTCCGTGGCCATGGCGGTGGGCATTTTTATTGTTCTGCCTTATTTTCTTTCGGGGCTGCTGAAGGATTATATCCGTAATGAATCTCTGATGACGATTATCGAGGGAGGCATTCGGATCGTCATCTTTATCCTGTATATACTGGCCATCAGCCTGATGAAGGATATTCGCAGATTGTTCATGTACCACGGAGCGGAGCACAAATGTATCAACTGTATGGAGCATGGCCGTCCGCTGACGGTGCGCAATGTGAAGCGCAGTTCCCGCCAACACAAACGTTGCGGGACCAGTTTTATCTTTTTTGTGTTTATTGTCAGCATTGTGCTTTTTTTCTTTATCCGGGTGGATAATACATTGCAAAAGGTGGTGCTGCGGATTCTGCTGATTCCCGTGGTAGCCGGGATTTCATATGAGATTATTCGTCTTGCAGGACGCAGCAACAACATTCTGGTGAGAATCCTGTCTGCGCCGGGACTGCTGGTGCAGAAATTGACCACCAAGGAGCCGGACGAGAAGATGATTGAGGTGGCCATTGCGGCGGTGGAGGCCGTATTTGACTGGAGGGCGTTTCTGAGTGAGAAGTTTGGGTATGTGGAGGAGCCCGAACAGACACCCCGGGAGGATGATGGAGAAGATGAGGAGCCGGCCTGATGAGTCAGAAGCGGTGTGAAGCAGCAGGCCGGGCATTAGTTCTGTGTCGAAATGGCCTTATGGCGGAACGGCAGTGGTATGGGTTGTAAATGTGAGAGATGGAAAACTATCGGAATTGTTATGAAAAAGGATGGAATCTGCTGCTGGAGGCAGGGATAGAGGAGGCGGCATTGGAGGCCCGGCTGCTCCTGGAGTGGGTGTGCGGCACGGACCGCAATACGCTGCTGGCCCATGGGGACAGAACGTTAAGCACCGGGGAACGGCAGGCTTATGAGGAGGCCATTACCCGGCGGCGCAGCCGTGTTCCCCTGCAGCAGATCACGGGATGCCAGGCATTCATGGGGCTGGAATTTCAGGTGAACGGGCATGTGCTGGTTCCCCGCCAGGATACGGAGATATTGGTGGAAGAAGTGATGCGGGAGTTGCAGGACGGCATGCGGGTGCTGGATCTGTGTACCGGCTCCGGCTGTATATTGATCAGTCTGCTGCACTACAGCAACGGCTGTACGGGCGTGGGCACTGACATTTCGGGCGAAGCCCTGGCCGTGGCCCGCCGCAACGGCGCCGCATTGCTGGGAGCGGAGAAGGAATATGCCTTTTTGGAGAGCGACCTTTTTGACCGGGTGGAAGGGCGTTATGATGTCATTGTGTCCAACCCGCCCTATATCAGGCGGGAAGAGATAGATACTCTGCTGCCGGAGGTAAGGGATCATGAACCCCGAATGGCCTTAGACGGCGGAGTGGACGGCCTGGACTTTTACCGGCGCATTGTTGCCGGAAGCCCTTCCTATTTAACCGGAGGGGGCAGGCTGTATCTGGAGATCGGCTGGGATCAGGGGGATGCGGTGCAGGAACTGCTGCTGCGGCAGGGATTTCGGGAAGTTAACGTGGTGCAGGACTACGCTGGACTGGACCGGGTAGTATGCGGCTATTGGCCTATACTAAACCAGCATATCCCCGGAAAATGAGTGCTGTTCGTGGATATGCGGAACTCAAACCAAAACAGCATATCTCCGAACAACGCGCGGAACGATATATGGACGCGCAGGCGGCCATATATTGTTCTCCAGAAAATGAGTGCTGTTCGTGGATATGCGGAACTCAAACCAAAACAGCATATCCCCGAACAACGCGCGGAACGATATATGGACGCGCAGGCGGCCATATATTGTTCCCCAGAAGTGTGTGTTGTTCGTGGATATGCGGAACTCTAATAAGAAAGGGAAAGTGACGATGTTTGATAAATTGGAGGATCTGCTGATCCGTTTTGAGGAGATCATGGGGGAACTGCACGAGCCCACCGTGACCAATAACCAGGAGAGATTCCGTAAACTGATGAAAGAGCAGAGTGATCTGACCCCCATTGTGGAAGCATATACGGAATATAAAAAGCGCAGGCAGGACATCGAGGATTCTCTGACCATGCTGGAGGAGGAATCCGATGAGGAAATGCGGGAGATGATCAAGGAGACCCTGGCCGACAGCAAAAAGCGGGTGGAAGCGCTGGAGCAGGAATTGAAGATTCTGCTGCTGCCGAAAGACCCCAATGACGAGAAGAACGTCATCGTGGAGATTCGCGCGGGGGCGGGAGGGGACGAGGCCGCCCTTTTTGCCGCAGAACTCTATCGCATGTATGTCCATTACGCGGAGGGCCGCCGCTGGAAGGTGGAATTGATGAATGTGGACGAGATCGGCATCGGCGGCATGAAAGAGGTACAGTTCACGATTATGGGGCAGGGAGCTTATTCCGTCATGAAATACGAGAGCGGCGTGCATCGGGTACAGAGGGTGCCGGAGACCGAGAGCGGCGGGCGCATCCACACTTCCACCGCCAGCGTGGCTGTGATGCCGGAGGTGGACGAGGACATAGACATTGTCATTGACGAGAAGGACATCCGCATTGACGTCATGAGGGCTTCCGGCAACGGCGGCCAGTGCGTCAATACCACGGACTCCGCGGTACGTCTGACCCACTATCCCACAGGTATCGTGGTATACAGCCAGACGGAGAAGAGCCAGATTCAGAACAAGGCCAAGGCCTTTGCCCTGCTGAAATCCAAACTGTACGATATGGAGCAGCAGCAGCGCCACGATGCGGAGGCGGAAATGCGGCGCAGCCAGATCGGCACCGGCGACCGTTCCGAAAAAATCCGTACTTACAATTTCCCCCAGGGACGGGTGACGGATCACCGCATCGGCCTGACCATTTATAAACTGGACAAGGTTATGAATGGGGATATACAGGAGATCCTTGATGGCTGTATCGCAGCCGATCAGGCGGCAAAGCTGGTAAAAATGGGAGAGAACAATTAAAGTATATCGGATTTGGATATGGAATGTCCGGTGTTGCCCTTTGGGGCGATGCCGGACCTTTATATATTCGCAATTTTTATCAATTATTCGTGATGAGATCGTGATATAATGACCCTATTCATAACAGAGAAGGGCCTGATGTGGGGAACAGGATGGATTACCGGGAACAGATAGAGAAAGCCATAGAATATATAGAGGAAAATCTGCAGTGCGAGATAAGTCTGGCGGAATGCGCCAGGGTGAGCGGCTATTCCCCCTATCACTTTCTCCGCGTTTTCCGGAGCACAGTGGGGCTGACCCCCTCCGACTATATCCGCAAGCGCAGGATTACCGAGATATCCAGGGAGATGATGCAGGGAAAACAATATCTGTCCTCCATTGCGTTCTGTTATGGATTTAACAGCAAGGAGAACTTTATAAGGGCCTTTAAAAAGGAACATCAGATACTTCCCACAGAATATAAAAAAGCCCAAAACAGCCTGAAACTATATGAAAAGTTTCGTTTTGAGACAAAAGAATGTGTTATAGTTCCCCAAATTGTGGAATTGCAGCCTTTTTCTTTGACAGTATACCCCTGTAATGGTGAATCAGTGCCGAACTGCTGGAACAAGTACAATGCCCGAGGATATTCCATGGAACTTTCCGGGGGCAGGGACGTTTGGGATTATGGGGCCTGCAAATGGAACTGCGAAGAAAACAGGCTGGACTATTATATCGGCATCAAAACCGAATATGCTCTGGGGGAAACCCGGGGCACCCGGAAAATATGTATTGAGGGGGGCCTGTATGCAGTGTTTTTCACGCTGGCCGCGACTCGGGAAAACTTTGTGGCTCAGATTCACGGTACCTGGGATTATATCAATGGAACCTGGCTCCGGGAGAGCGGTTTTACCCGCAGACAGGCTTATGAATTTGAGCGCTACCGCGAGAAAAGCAGGCTGTTTTCGGAAGAAATCTATATCCCTGTGGAAAAGCATGGCGCAAAAACTATAAACCATACCAGGAGGTAAGACTATGAAAAAAATGAACATTACATGGGACGGGATTTATGACTCCACCGGTTACCTGTTTTCCTTTGCCAAGGCGCTCTGCTGCGCTGTGAAAAACAGCCCGTTTGCAGAGGCGGCGGAGGAGATCGTGGCGTCCAGCGGGTTTGCGTTCCGCATGTGGGTGTCCCCGGACCTCTGTCCCAGTGCCACCAGCATGTGGCAGTTTGACCAGCAGAAAAAATGGGTGGAGCGCGGAGGCATAAGTTGCCAATACATTGAGAGGATGTGGGGGCAGGAGGATGTGGAGGAAGAACGTCGGCAGGAGGCGGTTCAACTGATCCGGCAGAGCATCGACAGCGGTATTCCCGTGATAAGCTGGGATATCGTGGTGTGTGAATGGGGATTGATCACGGGCTATGACGATGAATCGGAGACATTTGCGGTACTGCCCATTACAGGCCAGGAGGGAGAGATGGCGTACAGCCAGCTGGGAAAGCGGGAAATTCCCATTCTGAGTGTACTGGCGGTGACGGGAAAGGCAGAGCAGTCACAGGAGGAGATCGTCCGGGAAACGCTGGACATAGCTAAAAACCATCTGTTAGGAAATGAATGGTGTGAGAATGCCTGCGGCCTGGCGGCTTATCCCGCCTTGGTGAAGCATCTGGAGAGCGAGGAGGCGGAGATGGCCTGTTCCTGGAACATGGAGTATTTTCTGGGGACCTATGCGCCGCTGAAGTGGTATGCGTGGAAATTCTTTGAGCGGCATGGCCTTCAGGAACTGGCGTCGCTGTACCATTCCGTATATGAGAATTGGCAGAAGGCCTTTGAAATGAAGAAATCCCTGGATCTGTCAGACAGGCAGAACCGGCAGGCTGCGGCGGAACTCCTGAAACAGGCGGAGGTATGGGAGAAGCAGGCAGTGGACAGGATGTAAGCCGCGACAGCTCCGACAGGAACGCCGCCCCTTGTGCAGAAAAGATTTTTTTGCTATAATAAACAAATTAAGTGAAATTCAGCATTTGTACAGGGAGAATATATCCACATGAAAATATATCTGATACGGCACGGGGAGACGGATTGGAATCTGGAGCAGCGGCTGCAGGGGGCTACAGACATACCCTTGAATGAAAACGGGCTGGAACTGGCCAGGGAGACGGCACAGGGACTGAAAGAAGTGCCCTTTGATCTGATCTATACCAGCCCTTTAAAGCGGGCGAAGCAGACGGCGGAGATTCTTCGGGGGGAGCGGGATATCCCCCTGATTGAAGAACCCCGGATCCGGGAAATCTGTTTCGGCATTTATGAGGGCTATTGCTGCAGCCGGGAGCATTATACCATTCCGGACCCGGCTTTCATGAATTTTTTTGTGGATCCGGGCAATTATATTCCCCCTGAAGGCGGGGAGAGCATTGAACAGTTGTGCCGCCGTACCACGGATTTTCTGCATGAAGTAGCATACAATGCGGATTATGCGGACAAGACCATTCTGGTTTCCAGCCATGGCGCGGCGGTCAAAGGCTTGCTCAGCAGCCTGACTGTAACAGACAGGAAAGATTTCTGGAACGGCGGCGTCCATAAGAACTGCGGTGTGACAATCCTTGACGTGGAAGGTGGGCGGATCACCATAGAGCGGGAGAACGTGATTTATTATGATGAGTCCCGCAGCCACAATTATTTTGAGAGGTAGTGCAGATGCAGATCGAAACGCATCGGATGATAATTCGGAACTACACAATGGACGATGCCAAAGATCTGTATGCTATTTTAGGCAATGATGAAGTAATGAAGGATTGTGAGCCTGCGTACAGTTATGAAAAAACATCTAATTTTCTGTCAGAGTTCTGCATCGGAAAAAATGCCGCTGTGGCCGCGGTTCATAAGGACAGCGGCAAAATGATCGGTTATATTCTGTTCCATTCACTTTCTGAAAGCGTCTATGAAATCGGCTGGTTTTTCAACAAAAATTATTGGCATCAGGGATATGCGTATGAATCCTGCAAAGCGGTGATGGATTATGCTTTTGATAAACTGGATGCGCACAAGATATTTGCCGAAACCATTGACGGGGTAAAATCAGTGGGTCTGATGAAAAAGTTAGGTATGCAGTTGGAAGGGATTCAGCGAAGCCATGTAAAAGACAAGGACGGGCATTGGGCAGACCTTTATCTTTACGGGCGGATCAAAGAGGGCTGAAATGTAAAAATTTCGGCCCGGAAAAGCCCATGTACAGGAAAAAATACTTGCAATGTAGAGTATCTATGCTACAATGTAGGGGACAATAGAATAGTGAGAGGTTTATTGATCGAAGAGGAGAGGAACATATCATGAAAAAACGGATTAGCGTTTTACTGATTATGGCACTTTTGACGATGGCTGCACTGAGCGGATGCACAGGCGGCACTGAAGGTTCTTCGGGGGATAATTCCTCTATGGAGTCCCAGACGGGCGGTACCCAGGAGTCTTTGGGGGAGGATTCCTCCGGAGAATCTCAAACAGGCGGTACGCAGGAGTCTTCGGAGGAGCAATCCTCTGGGGAGGCTCAGGCCGGCGCACCTGTTTACGGCGGCTCCATTGTTGTAGGAATACAACAGGATGTTGATAGTCTTGACCCTCATAAGGCAACTGCGGCAGGAACTAAAGAAATCCTATTTAACATCTTTGAAGGCTTAGTGAAGCCGGACGAGAACGGCGACTTGATGAAAGCGCTTGCCAGCGACTATACCATCTCCGAGGACGGGCTGGTATATACCTTCACACTCAGAGAGGGCGTGAAGTTTCACAATGGCAATGCGGTGACGGCGGAGGATGTGAAATACTCCCTGGAGCGGGCCAGCGGCCTGCTGGACGGCACCCCGCTGATCTCTTCGCTGAGCGTTCTCACGAGCGTGGATATTTTGGATGAAAAGACGGTTCAGGTCACAGTGGGCAGTGCCAACACGGAGTTGATTTACAGCTTTGTGGCAGCCATCATCCCTGCGGGCAGCGGGGAAGAGGAGAGCGGAACACCCATCGGGACGGGACCGTTTTCTTATGTGTCATATAAGCCCCAGGAGGGGATTGTGGTTGCCAAGAATCCGGATTACTGGCAGCAGGGACTGCCCTATCTGGACGAGGTGAACTTCAAGATTGTAAACAGTCCGGATACGGCGCTGCTGGAATTAAAAGGCGGCTCCATCCAGATTTATCCCTATCTGACGGACAGCCAGGCCAATGAACTTACGGACAGTTTTCAGATTCTGTCCGCGCCCTCGGATGTGGTGCAGGCATTGTTCCTGAACAATGCGGTGGAACCTCTGAACGATGTGCGCATTCGCCAGGCCATCTGTTACGCGCTGGATCTGGATATGGTGAACGAGTTTGTGGCGGGAGGCGGCGCAACGCTGGTAAGTTCGGCTATGCTGCCCACATTGCACACTTATTATGTGGATCTGACGGATACTTACGGTACCGCAGCCAATATCCAGAAGGCTCAGGAATTGATGACCGATGCGGGCTATCCCAACGGATTTGACCTGGAGATCACGGTGCCATCCAACTATGAGTACCATATGCAGACGGCAGAGGTGGTAGCGGAGCAGCTAAAAGCGGCAGGCATCAACGCCACCATCAATCCTGTGGAATGGAGCAGCTGGCTCAGCGACTGTTACACGGATCGGAACTATCAGTCCACCATCTCCGGCATCACCAGCGACATGACCCCGGGCTACCTGACCAACCGTTTCCAGACGGATTCCAAGAAGAATTTCGTGAATTTCGCCAGCGCGGCCTATGACGAGGCATACCAGAAGGCGGCGGCGGCCCTGGACCCGGTTGAGAAGGCAGAACTCTACAAGCAGGTACAGAAGATTCTGTGCGACGAGGCGGGCAGTGCCTTTATTCAGGTGCCCCCCATCACCATTGCCATGGATCCCAAGCTGGCGGGTTACAAATTCTACCCGGTATATGTACAGGATATGAGCACGGTGTATTATACGGAATAACAATATCCGGGAGGTCGGTTACGGAAATATAAATAAAAAAGGAGGCGGCCCATGAAATACCTTGGTAAAAAAATCGTTACTCTCATTATGACATTGTTCGTGGTATCTGCGGCCGCCTTTATTGCGTTTCAGATTATCCCCGGGGATGTGGTGACTTCCATACTGGGGACGGAGGCGACTCCCGAGAGGGAGGCCCAGCTTCGGGAAGAACTGGGACTGAATGATCCTCCGGTGGTTCGGTATTTCCGCTGGGCGGGGGGCGTGCTTCTGGGCGATCTGGGCATCAGCTACCGCTATGCCAAGAACATGAACGAGATGATGCCGGTGGCGGAATTGATCGGGGACAAACTGCCGGTAACATTGTCTCTGGCGGCCATTTCGCTGGTGCTGATTGTGGCAGTATCCATTCCGCTGGGGGTGTTGTGGGCCCGCAGCAGAAATAAGGTATTGGACGCAGCCCTGGGGGTGATCACCCAGGCAACCATGGCGATTCCCTCTTTTTTTCTGGGAATCCTTGTCACCTATCTGTTTGGCATGGTGTTTAAATGTTTTGTGCCGGGGGGATATGTAAGTTATGAGAAGGATATGGGAGGCTTCCTCTTTTATCTGCTGTTCCCGGCACTGGCGATCGCCTTGCCCAAGGCGGCCATGACGGCCCGCTTTTTACGGGGATCGCTGCTGACGGAACTTCGGGCGGACTATGTGCGCACGGCCCGGAGCAAGGGGTGCGGCGAGCGGCGGGTGATGTACGGTCATGTGCTGCGCAATGCCATGATGCCGGTGATCACTTTCCTGGGCATGATTATCGCCGAGATCGTAGCGGGCAGTATCGTGGTGGAGCAGGTATTTTCCCTGCCGGGGATCGGGAGGCTGCTGATCAGTTCCATTTCCACCAGGGATTTGCCGGTGGTGGAGATACTGATTTTGTATATCACATTTGTGGTGATTTTTGTGTACTTCCTGGTGGACATCCTGTACCGGGTGGTGGATCCCAGGATCAGCGGCAAGTGAGCGGTTGACGGGAGCTTTGGAGGCAAAGAGGGTATGGAAAAGCTGATGTATATGGTGATGCTTGAGAAGAGCAAGACCTATAACAGAGTGACAAAGAAGGTAATCACGGAGCATGTTGAAAATATAAGAAGACTGGACGATGCGGGAAAGCTGGAAATCTGCGGCGTGTTTAAGGGATATCCGGGGATGGCGGGTATGTATATCCTGAAGACGGAAAGCCGTGAGGAAGCGGAAGAGATATGCAAATCGGAGCCGCTGGTGGTGGGGGAATATGCAAAGTATAAATTAGTTGCCCTGCAGATTGCCAATCGGGAGAACAACTATCTGCTGTGATTCGGCATAGGTTCAATGCGCGGAAGACTGGAGAAAACGTGAAGAAAAGAAGCGGTATAAAATGGAATAAATACTTGATTGCGGGCCTGTGTATGACGGGCCTTGTGGTGTTTCTGGCCCTGTTGGGCGTTTTCTGGACGCCCTACAGCACTACATCCATGTCTGCTTCCCAGCGTTTTGCGGCTCCCTCTCTGCAGCATTTGTTCGGCACGGATAATTTCGGGCGGGACATTTTTTCCCGGGTAATGAAGGGCATCGGCGCAACCATATGGATCAGTACGCTGGTGGTAGCCCTGTCCGGGGGAGTGGGTATCCTGGTGGGGGCGCTGACAGGATATTTCGGGGGTATTGTGGATGAGGTGGTGATGCGGTTTACCGACGCAATCAACGGTTTTCCCAGCATCCTGCTGGCGCTGGTGTGCGTGAGCATTTTCGGCACCGGCAAATACAAGATCATATTGGTTTTGGGCATCCTATTCATCCCCAGCTTTGCCCGCATCGTCCGGGGTGAGTTCGCCAAGGAGCGCACCCGGGACTACGTGGAAAACGCCCGTATCATGGGGGCGGGACCTTTTCGGGTGATGTTCGCCCATATCCTGCCCAACGTGAGGACCGTGCTGCTGTCGTCCATCGCCATCGGATTTAATAACGCGGTGCTGGCGGAAGCGGGCATGAGCTTTCTCAGCATGGGCGTGCAGCCACCAGACGCAAGCCTGGGCCGGATGCTGGCGGAAGCCCAGGGCAGCCTGTTCACCATGCCCTGGTACGCGTTGTGTACCGGCTGCTTTATGGTGCTCTTGATTCTGGGCTTTTCCCTGCTGGGACAAGGTCTTCAGGAAAGGGGGGACGCCCTGTGATCGAGGTACGAGACCTCCATGTGGCCTTCCCCAACAAGGCTGGAGAACTGGAACAGGCCGTGAACGGCATCAGCTTCACTGTGGCGGACGGCGAGATCGTGGGCATCGTGGGCGAATCCGGCTCCGGCAAGACGCAGACTGCCCTGGCCCTTGCGGGCCTATCCCCCCGCAAAGCGAAAGTCACCGGCGAAATTCTGCTGGACGGCCGGGACCTGATGCCCCTCACCCGGGACGAGATCCGCAAGGTGCAGGGCAAGGACGTCGCCATGGTGTTCCAGGAGCCGATGTCTTCCCTGAACCCCACCATGCGCATCGGCAGGCAGGTGGAGGAATCGCTGCGCATCCACGAAAAGGGGCTGTCCCCGGCCCAGCGCCGCGCCCGCGCGCTGGACGCCATGGCCCTGGCCGGCCTGTCCGACCCCGAGGGGCTGTACCGGCAGTACCCCCACCAGCTGTCCGGCGGAATGCGCCAGCGGGTGATGATCGCCGCCGCCCTGGTGCTGCGCCCCCGCCTGCTCATCGCCGACGAGCCCACCACCGCCCTGGACGTGACCATACAGGCCCAGATCCTGGACACCCTGAAGGACATCAACCGCAAAGAGGGCGTGGCCATTTTGTTCATCTCCCATGACCTGGGGGTGGTGAAGGCCCTGTGCGGCCGGGTGGTGGTGATGAAGCAGGGAAGGATTGTGGAGTCGGGGCCGGTAGACCAGGTATTTTACCACCCCCGGGAGGAATACACCAAGCTGCTCCTCTCCTCCCGGCCCGCCCGGAAAAAGCTGAAAGGGGGCCAGGCGGATGGCTGAACCCATTGTGCGCATCTCCCGCCTCAGCAGCTGGTACGGCAGGGGAAGGGCCCGCACCCAGGTGCTGCGGGACGTGTCTTTGGAGCTGGCCCCCGGCGAGGCGCTGGGCGTGGTGGGGGAATCGGGCTCGGGTAAGTCCACCCTGGCCAAGTGCGTGCTGGGCATGGTGACGGACATCACCGGGACGCTGGAGGTGAACAGCCCCCGGCCCCAGATGGTGTTCCAGGACCCCTACGGTTCCCTCAACCCGGCCAAAACCGTGGGCTGGATTCTGGAGGAGCCCCTCCGGGCCGCCGGGGTCCG
>OFEZ01001185.1_pt1 | contig 15081 bp, 8 predicted proteins | sample 1521241 | NCBI WGS metagenome assembly OFEZ01 (sample SAMEA3504099, study PRJEB24116) | mouse gut metagenome | biome: mouse gut; feature: mouse-associated habitat; material: faeces | place: Denmark | collected 2011
CTGCGGCGTTGGTGATAGTGAGCATAATCTGCGGATGCCTGGCGGTGTGGCATATCCGCGGCATTCTGGAAATACGTTCCCTGTGCAGGCAGCTTCAGGAACTGGAGCAGGGAAGCCATATGGAACTTTGGGTGCAGGGCAGGCAGAAGGATATGCTGGCTCTCTGCCGGACATTAAACAGGCTTCAGCGATTCTGGTACCATCGGCAGATGCGGTATGAACAGGCGGAAAAACAATTAAAGCAGAATGTCACGGCCCTAGCTCACGACATACGCACACCTCTTACGGGTGCGGCGGGGTATGTGCAGCTGGCCCGGGAGTGTGGGGAAGACGAACGCCGGGAGTACTATCTGCAGGTGGCGGCCCGGCGTCTGGGGGAATTGGGGAATATGCTGGAGGAACTGTTTCTGTACACGAAACTTACGGGACAGGATTTTCTGCTGGATATGCAGGAAGTGCAGGTGCTGCCGTTGCTGGGCCGCTGCCTGGTGGATTTCTACCACCGTTTTGAGGATAAGGGCGCCGCGCCGGAAGTGGATTTTGTGCAGGAAGGGTTCCGCGTCCAGGCAGATGAAGAATGCCTGCGCCGTATTTTTCATAATCTGATCCAGAATGCGCTGCTCCACGGAAACGGAGGGATCGCAATCCGGCAGAGGGAGACCGGGCTGATATTTGAAAATGCCGTGCCTGAGACCAGCAGGCCCGACCCGGAACATATTTTTGACAGATTTTACAAGGCAGACTCGGCCCGGGGAAAAGGTTCCTCCGGGCTGGGGCTGTTTATTGTAAAAGAACTGGCGGAGCGGATGGGAGGAAGCGTTAACGCGGAACTTGAGGAGGATAAGCTGCGGATCGTTCTGGAACTGGAGACAGAAAAGCCATACAAAATTGAGAAAAATTAATAAATTTTCTGTAAACTGCCTTGTCATGCGGATCAAAGGGCAATATAATAATCGGGTACCCAAACCCGATTATTGTGTTTGTATGGAATGTGGAGGAGGGAACAGGCATGGCAGAGGAGCGTAACAGAGAGAAGCTGTCGGAGATGGAACAGATCCACAGGGGACTTGAGGCATTTCTGGAGAAAGAAGTATACGAGGAGCGGGAAAACGGGCACCAGAACGGGAACCGGGTCTATGAGGCCGGGCAGGAGGAAAGAGCTGGTGAAATATATCCTGGTGAAGAGCAGGAGTTCGCATTTGACCGAAATTCCAATGAGGAAGCGTATGGGGGATATGTAGAAGAATATAATGATAGTGTATATGATAATGAGGAGCCGGTGAGGATGGCTATGGCAAAGCAGAACGGAAATGTCGTCAGGACAAGGCAGAGGGAGAATTCGGAGCAGGCTTCGAGAGCGGGCAGAAGCGGGAGAGGAAAGTCCGGTGGTTCCGGGGGAAGCGTGAGAGGAAAGTCCAGCGGCTCCGGGGAAAGCGGAAGAGGAAAGTCCAGCGGTTCCGGGGGAAGCGTGAGAGGAAAGTCCACTGGCTCCGGGGAGAGCAGAAGAGGAAAGTCTGCCGGTTCTGGGGGAAGCGGAGCGGGAAAAGGCTCCCGGGTTTCGGCAGATGGAGAAAGTTCCAAGTCCCGGGCAGGGGGCAGACAGCAGCCCCGGGAGGCAAAACAAAAGAAAAAGCATAGGGGACTCCGGCGCTTTCTCACGGCGGTAATCGTGCTTCTGCTGGCAGTGACAGGATTGTGGTATTTGACCATATCCCACCTGTATGACAAGGTGGAATATGCGCCCACGGAAATATTGGCGGATGAACCCATGAAGGAAGAGGGTGTGACCAACATTCTGCTGATCGGCAATGATTCCCGGGCCGGAGGAGAGGATGGGCGTTCCGACGCCATGATCCTGGTATCCATCAGCAATCGGACCAAGACCATTTATCTCACATCTCTGCTGCGGGATATCTATGTGGAAATCCCGGGACATGAGGGCAACAGGCTGAACGCGGCATACTCTTTTGGAGGCCCGGAACTGCTGCTTAAGACCATTAAGCAGAATCTGGATATCGAGGTAAACCGTTATGTGCAGGTGAACTTCCAGGCATTTGCCAACCTGATCGACGCAGTGGGGGGCGTGGATTTGGAACTGACCAATGAGGAAGTGCAGTTGGTAAACGCTTACCTGAACGAATACAATATGCTGGAGAACCGTCCCATGGACACAGACTATCTTCCGTCAGACGCCAGCGGCCTGCTGCATCTGAACGGGCCCCAGGCGTTGGCTTACAGCCGCAACCGATATATCGGCAGCGACTTTGGACGCACGGAACGTCAGCGCAAAATCCTGGAGGCGGTGTTCCACCAGCTGCCCTCCTCGGTGCTGACCAATTTAGATGACATGATTGACGGCATCCTGCCCAATCTGACCACCAACATCAGCAAGAACGAGTGCTATGCACTGAGTCTGGATGCGCCTAAGCTGCTGACTTATGAACTGGTGCAGGCCAGCATCCCCATTGCGGGAAGCTACCAGAATGTCACGATTCGGAAAATGTCGGTACTGCAGGTGGATTTTGAGAAAAATAAGGAATTCATACGGACACGGATTTACGGGGAAGAAGGGGAACAGGCCGAACCTTAAACAGTTATCCCCGGAACGAAAACAGGAGGAAGCCATGAAAGGGACCATCATAGATTATCTGAAGGAATACGCGGATGTGAGTTTGAAAGACGAGCCCATGAACGATGTGGACAGCCTGGTGCTGTGCCAGTTTTCCTATCTGAAATTCGACGGCCTGGTGCCGCTGGTGACGGAGAACGGACGCTCCGTGTCCCTGCAGCAGCTTTATGAGCATTCGGACTATGAAAAACTTTATGGGGATGAAAGATATGAAAAGGAGAACCGGGCGCTTTTTGAAGCCATGCGGAAATGTGTGCGGTTCCGCAATATGAAGCTGAATTGTTACATCAATATTATTGAGGCCCAGGCTGATTTCGAGACCCAGTTCTCCGCGGTGACGTTCTTGCTGGAAGACGGAACCATGTACGTGGCTTTCCGGGGCACGGACGAGACCATGGTGGGATGGAAGGAAGATTTTAACATGGCATTCCTCTCCCCGGTGCCGGGGCAGGAATTTGCCGTAAAATATCTGAATATGGTGACGGCGCGGCTGCCCAGGGACTTTTATGTGGGAGGACATTCCAAGGGCGGCAATCTGGCGGTTTATGCTGCTATGAACTGCTATCCCCAGGCCCGGGATCGGATACGGAAGATATACAGTATGGACGGTCCCGGCTTTCGGCCCGAGGTGCTGGAAAAATGCGATTTCGGGCAAATTGAGGAGCGTACCTGCAAGATTTTGCCCCATTCTTCCCTGGTGGGCATGTTGTTTGAAAAGGACATCCGCTACCAGGTGGTGGAGAGCCGTACCTTTGGACTGGCCCAGCACAATCCCTTTACCTGGTTGGTGAAGGACGGGCATTTTGTAACGGTTTCCGACATATACGAAAGCCGGCGCTTTATGGATGATACCTTAAACGAATGGATTCTGTCTCTGGACGAGCAGAGCCTGCGGACTTTTGTGGACACATTGTTCCAGATCCTGGCGGCATCGGAGTCTGACAATCTGATTGATTTTACCGCCAACTTAAAGCGCAGTATGACGGGTATTCTGGGAGCCATGAAGGATTTGGACGAAGATACCCAGAAGGGACTGAGACAGGCGGTGAAGGCTCTGTTTGAGATCGGAGGACTGCGCATTCGGCAGGAACTTAAAAACCGCGCCCAGAAGAGGGAGGGCAAAGGCTCACTGTCCGATTGACAGAAAGTAGGACAGAAGTACAATGCCCCGGGCCTCGGTCCTGGCGGGGTCCAGCCGCTCGGGATGCCACTGAACCCCCAGAATGGGCAGACTCTCGTGGCAGATGCCTTCCACACATTCATCCAGAGGGCAGCGGGAAGCCACCTGCAGCCCTTTTCCCAGCTTGCCCAGGCCCTGGTGATGGGCGCTGTTTACCAGCATATCCTCTCCGTACAGGCGGTGCAGGAAACTGCCGGGGAGATTATATGCCCTGTGGTACTGGTCTGCTCCCAGATAGCGGTGGCAGTCGGCGGTGGGAAGGTCCTGGATAATGCCGCCCCCCAGTCCCACATTGATAATCTGCATGCCTTTGCAGATGCCCAGAATGGGAAGGCGGCGGTTGATGCCGTATTCAAACGCCTGTAACTGCAGGATATCCAGTTCCGTGTCGATGGAGCGGGAGCCCCTGTCCCTTTCTCCGAAAAAGGCGGGTGTGATATCGCCGCCGCCGGGAAAGAGCAGGCCCTGGCAGGCGGCCAGGTCGCTGATGGCCAGGCTGGTCAGATGTTCTACTCCATGCCGCTCCAGGAAAGCCTCATAATTTCCCGTATCTTTTTTTCTTCCTACGATTCCGATTCTCATAGAATTGTTCCCTGCCTTTATGATTACTATATGATAAATCCTGTCCAGCTTCCGTGCTCACCGGGGCGCGCAGAGCCTGTCTGGGTCTGTCTGGGCCAAAGGGCTTTGCCGGGTCAGGGCTCCTACACTATATGAAAAAGTTTAATTTTTTATGAACTCATTTTCAAAGGAGGAAAAAAATGGTACACTTATTGGCATGAGATTACCTGGGACAGTCTGACAGGAATCACAGATTTTGTGCACAGGCAGGGAAAATGCGGAATTGAAGTAAGGAGGGTTACAGTGATGGGAAGATTGTGGTATACATCTCCGGCCAGGGAATGGGAAGAGGCGCTGCCTCTGGGGAACGGACGGCTGGGAGCCATGGTATATGGCGGGACAGATCATGAGCACATCCAGGTCAACGAGGAAAGCATCTGGTACGGCGGGCCGGTAGCCCGGAACAATCCCGACATGAAAGAGCAGCTTCCTCATATCCGCCGGCTTTTGTTTGAGGGGAAAATCGCCGAAGCGGAGCAGCTTATGTGGCATGCCATGTCCGGATGTCCCAACGGTCAGCACCCCTATCAGACCCTGGGGGACATCCAAATCGGCTTTCAGGGGATCGGGAAGGTGACGGCCTATGAACGGGAACTGGATCTGGAAAATGCCCTGTGCCGGACTGTCTTTTCCTCCGAAGAAGTGTGTTACAGCCGGGAATATTTTATCTCTTGTCCGGCAGACTGTATGGTGATGCGTTTTTCAGCGGACAAGCCGGGGAAAATCAGTTTCTGGGCCGGACTGGAGCGAGGGCATTTCTTTGACGGCGTGAAACAGGGAGGGCCGGGAGAAATCTGCCTCTACGGCAATCTGGGCAGGGGCGGTACGGAGTTTGCCATGACGTTACGGGCCAGGACCAGGGGCGGCAGCCTGCGGCTTCTGGGGGAACATATTGTGGTGGAGGGCGCGGATGAGGCGGAACTGTATTTCAGTGCCGACACCAGCTGGCATTACGGTCCGGAGGAAAAAGAGGCAGCAGCAGCGTCCTGGATGCAGGAGACGGAAGGCAGGCCGGAGGAATGGATGGGCGCAGGGCGCATGTGTTCCTGGGAGCGGCAGGAAATCCGGGTGCAGCAGGGGATGCAGGAACTGCTGCAGGAAAATCTGCGCCGCAGGCTGGACCGGGCCGGAGAACAGGGCTATGGGAATCTGTTTGCAGCCCATGTGGCGGATTATCAGGAATTGTTCGGAAGGGTTCGCCTGGAGGTGGACTGGGATCACAAGGCGGAACAGCTGCCCACGGACAGGCGCGTGGAACTGGCAGCCCGTCGGGCTGGGGCTTTCCCGAAGGAGCAGGAGAATTCCGGGATGCCGGAATTGGGTGGGGAGCAGGAACCGGGAGAGGCTGCGGTCCCGCAGGACGAGAGCGGGCAGGATCTGGGACTGGCGCTGCTGTATTTTGATTATGGCCGTTATCTGCTGATCTCCTGCAGCCGTCCCGGCGGATTGCCCGCAACCCTGCAGGGGCTTTGGAATAAGGATATGACGCCTCCCTGGGACAGCAAATATACCATCAATATCAACACGGAGATGAATTATTGGCTGGCGGAAAGCTGTAACCTGTCCTCCTGTCATATGCCTCTGTTTGATCTGATCCGCACCATGGTTCCCAATGGGCGCAGGACAGCCAGGGAGATGTATGGCTGCAGGGGCTTTGTGGCGCACCACAATACGGATATCAATGGGGATACGTCACCCCAGGATCAGTGGATTCCCGGCACATACTGGGTCATGGGGGCGGCATGGCTGTGCACCCACCAGTGGACGCACTATCTGTATACCCAGGATGTGGAATTTTTGAGAGAGCAGTTCCCCATCATGTGTGAAGCGGCTCTGTTTTTCCTGGATTTCCTGGTGGAGGACGGGCCTTATCTGGTGACTTGTCCCTCTGTGTCCCCGGAAAATACCTACATCCTGCCCGGCGGCGCAAAGGGAGCCAACGGCATCGGCGTGACCATGGACAATCAGATTCTGCGGGATCTGTTCGGGCAGTGCCTGGAGGCTTACCGGGTGCTCACGGAACAGGGAGGCTGCGGCGAGAAGGCCAGGGCGGCCCTGGAAGAGGCGGAGATCAATGATCTCCCCGATTTTATCCGGCAGGTGGGGGAAGCCCGGGAGCGCCTGATTCCCACGCAGATCAGCGAGAGAGGAACCATATTGGAGTGGCGGCAGGATTACGAGGAGTGGGAGCCGGGGCACCGGCATATTTCCCATCTCTACGGCCTGCATCCCTCGGAGCAGATCACCGTGGACGGTACTCCCGAACTGGCCAGGGCGGCCAGAGCCACCCTGGAACAGCGTCTGTCCCATGGGGGCGGTCATACGGGCTGGAGCATGGCCTGGATCATCAATCACTTTGCCAAACTCTGGGACGGCAATACTGCCTATCGGCATATTCGGCAGCTGCTGGGCAATTCCACATATCCCAATCTGTTTGACCGGCATCCGCCTTTCCAGATTGACGGTAACTTCGGCGGAGCCGCGGCCATGGCGGAGATGTTGGTCCAGAGCGGCGGAGGGAGAGTGGTGCTGCTGCCCGCCTTGCCGGATGCCTGGGAGAGCGGCAGAGTCAGCGGGCTCAGGCTGCAGGGCAACGCAGTGACAGACCTGTCCTGGAAGAACGGCATTCTGGAGCGCTGCCGGATTCAGGCGGGCAGCAAACTGGATACCCGGATCCGCTATGGGGAGAGCGTTCTGCCTCTGCGGCTGGAAGTGGGGGAGAGTGTGGTGCTCACCGCCGCGGATTTTGCAAAATAAGATTAGGCACAGGAATAAATAATTGCCGGAAACAGGAAAAATGAAAACGGAGCAGGGCGGAATCTACACGGATGGGCCTGAAGTGATGAGGAGAGTATGAAACAATTAGGGATAAGCGGAAAAAGGCATATTAGGATTCGGATCAACGGTGGATTGGCGGCAGCCTGGGCCATTCCCACCGGTATTATGCTGGCCATCTTTTTTCTGAGATCCATCTTCCCTTTCGGAGACAGGAGCTTCCTCTATATGGATATGTACCATCAGTACATGCCCTTTTTCAGCGAACTTCACGACAAGCTGTGGGAGGGGGGAAGCCTGTTTTATACCTGGAATGTGGGTATCGGTTCTAACTTTCTGGCGCTCTATGTGTATTATTTGGCCTGCCCCCTGCATTTTCTGGGGGCGCTGGTGCCCAAAGCGTATATTCTGGAGTTTCTGAGCTATCTGGTAGTGGGTAAGGTGGGGCTCTGCGGGCTGACATCCTGCCTGTATCTGCAGCGGCATTATCATACCAGATCTTTCAGCTGTGTGATATTCTCCTGCTTTTATGCCCTGTCCGGATTTATGGCGGCATATAACTGGAATATTATGTGGCTGGATCCGGTGATTCTGCTGCCGCTGATTCTGCTGGGGCTGGAAATGCTGGTAAAGGAAGGACGCTGCGGGTTGTACTGCGTGGCTCTGGCCCTGTGCATCTACACCAATTTTTATCTGTCCATAATGGTGTGTATTTTTCTGGTACTGTATTTTCTGACACTGATTGCCACGGAGAAATGCAGTCTGCGGATTCTGTGGCGCTTTGCTCTGTTTTCCCTGCTCTCAGGGGGCATGGCGGCTGTGCTGCTGGTGCCGGAGGCCTGTGCCCTTTTTGCCACGGATTTTGGTCACAGCAGCTTTCCGGCGGAGGCAAAAACCTATTTTTCCGTATTGGAGGAACTGGCAAGGCATTGTATGAGTGTTTCGCCGGAGCGGGGGCTGGACCACTGGCCCAATATTTACTGCGGCGTGGCGGCGTTCCTGCTGATTCCCCTGTACGCGGTGAATCCCGGGATTCCTCTGAGGAGACGGTTCGCCCGTCTGGCTCTGACAGGTTTTATGCTGGTCAGCTTCGGCACCAATGTGCTGGACTTTCTCTGGCATGGATATAATTACCCGGATTCCCTGCCGGGCCGACAGACCTTTCTCTATATTTTTCTGATTCTGACCATGTGTTTTGAGTGTTTTCTGCATCTGCGGGATCTGGAGCCGAAATATATCCTGTACAGCTATTTGGGCACGGTGCTGTTCCTGCTGGGCTGTCAGCAGTTCATAGACCATGAGGATTTCTCGGGGGAGGTGTGGCTGGGCACAATGCTGTTTGTGACTGTGGATGCCGTTCTGCTGCATCTGTACCGTACCCGATGTGAGAAGGGGCGGGCAGAGGCGTTATTCCTGCCTGCAGGGAATGCGAAGGAAACGCAGACCGATGAGGACATTGTGCAGACTTCGGAGAATGTGCGGGAACAGGAGAGCCCGCCCGTGGCCGCCGGGGAGCATTTGTCTCAGACTGCGGAGAACGTGCAGGAGCAGGAGAGCCGGTCCCAGGCAGCACCCCGGCGTCATGGCTGGGGAAAGAAAGATTGGCGCATCTGGCTGGCGGCCATGGCGTTGCTGGCCGTGGTGCTGGAAACGGGCATCAACACCTTCAACACCAGTGTGGGCACCACCAGCCGCAGCGCGTATCTGGGACAACTGAGCAGCTATGAGGATTTGTACAATCTGGCTCTGCAAAGGGAGCGGGAGGCAGGGAACGGCGGCATATTCCGCATGGAGAAATTTGCCCGCACCACCAAGAATGACGGCACGCTGGCGGGATATCCCACTGCGTCCGTGTTTTCCTCCACCATGAATTCCCCCGTGGCAGATCTTTATGAGCGTCTGGGGATGCGCCACAGCAAGGTGTATTATTGCTTTGACGGGGCCACCGCATTCCTCTCTGCATTGCTGAACGTGAATTACTTTTTTGGCGAGGCTGACAGAGAAATAGCCGGGGAACTGATTGCCGGAGATATGGAGGAGACTGCCGGAGAACTGGGGGAGGCCGCCGGGGAGCCGGAGGACAAAGCACAGAATGAGGAAAACAGCCTTTACTCTCTGCTGGATACCAGGGGAGAAGTGGCATTATATGCCTGTGAGGCTACCTTGCCCTTTGGATATGTGGCTCCGGAGGGCTATGATCTGCCCGAAGGCTACAAGGGAGAACCGCTGAAGCTGCAGAACGAGATGGTTCATCTGCTGGGGGTGGAGGAAAGTCTGTTCCGGCGCTGCGAATGTAAGGAGACCGGGGAGAAGGTGACTATGACGGCCCAGGAGGACGGCTATTATTATATGCTGCTCACGGGTTCGGGAACCAGGAAGATTGCCATGACAGGGGCGCTGGAGCGTAAGTACAGCGATCTTAAAATATATTCGGTATTGTATGTGGGTTATCTGGAAAAGGGGCGCACAGTGACTTTCAGCAATGACGACGAGACGGACGAGACACCCGGGTTCCATCTGACAGCCTATCGGATGGAGGAGGAAGTGCTGGCGGAGGCTCTGGAAGTGCTGGGAGAGCGGCATCTGGAGGAGTTGTCCCATGATGATACCCATGTGAGCGGAAGGCTGGAGCTGGACCGGGCCGGGCGGCTGATCCTATCCATCCCCTATGAGAAGGGCTGGACGGTGAAGATCAACGGGGAAGAGCGGGAGCCTGTGTTGGTGGGAGGCTGCCTGATGGCGCTGGATCTGGAACCCGGCAGCTATCAGATTGACCTGGAGTATGTGCCCTATGGCCTGAAGCAGGGGATCCTGCTGAGTGCGGTCAGCATTGCGGCGTTTGCGGGGATTATGCTGCTGCGGGGCAGCAGAACCCGGAAGCAGTGCGGGACCAAAAGAGACGGATGTGCAGAGCCGATTGGTACAGACAGGGAGGTAGAAAAATGATTGCAATTATGACAAGTTCGCTGGGTGGCTCCCGGAAGATCGAAGGAAGAAGGTATCCGGCTCCGCTTATGGAGGAAAACGGACTGGCGGAGCAGATCAGGCAGGTGTGGAGGGAAAATGCCAGGGTGCTGCTGATCAGCGCTTCTCCGGAGGAGCATGAGCGAAACGACAGTATCCTGGGCTGCCAGCGGGAGGCGTTTCCCATGAGCGGGCTGGCTGTAAAGGAATTTGCCCTGTGCGACAGCCGGACAGAGGAATTGGTTCGGGGGATAGACGCATTTGACGTGCTGGTGCTGGCGGGAGGGCATGTTCCCACCCAAAATCGGTTTTTTGAGAAGCTGGATTTAAAGCGCCGTCTGGAAACCTTCGGCGGTCTGCTGATCGCCTGGAGTGCCGGTTCCATGAACTGCGCGGAGACTGTCTATGCAATGCCGGAACTGGAGGGAGAGGGCGTTGATCCGGGCTACAGGCGTTTTCTGCCGGGGCTGGGCGTTACAAAACACCAGATAATCCCCCATTTTCAGAAAGCAGGAACGGAGATGCTGGACGGGCTGCGGGTGATGGAGGATATCGCATTTCCGGACAGCGCGGGCAGGGAGTTTATCGCCTTAAATGACGGCAGCTACATTCTGCGGGAGGAAAACGGACAGGAGACTTTGTATGGGGAGGCATACCGCATCCGGGACGGCCATATGGAACAGATCTGCGGACAGGGGGATAAATTGCGGCACTCAGCTATCCTGCAATGAAGTTCTGGATTATGCCGAAAGTGTAAAAAAAGGTGACATTGGCCATAAACTGGCCAGTGTCCCTTTTTCATAAGTCTATCGGAAGTTTTTATTAAGATTCAGCTTCCGGGCTAAATGCCAGCCATTTGGAGTCATAAGTATCCAAATAAAACCGGTTCCCATACTCATTCTCGATAAACCGATCCTTGACACGGTACCATCCCTGTAGTTCTTTTCGTAAATCCGAGTCTGGAGAAATGGGTTCCAGCCAGATTTCCTTTTGCCTGTTCGGCGGTTTTCAATAGTTACAACTGAAATATTGGTAGCATTGGAGTCAAAATTTGATATTGAGTTTGTTGACGAAACTCCTTTTTTTCGTTATTGTTGTCTGGAATTTGAAAATGTACTTCGTCTTGAAACACAGGCGTTAAACTTTTGTCATGATTTGCTTGAGGCAGTTTTTGGCCAGTCCTTGTTTTAATGTTGTTTGGCTTGCCCATAAATAAAAATTGGAAGAAGGACAACAAAATATATGTTGTTGGTATTGATATATGTTATACTTGGTAATGGAGTTGCCGCAGTGTGGTTTATGTAGATATTTTAATGTAGGCACTTATATTATGGGAGCTTAAAATGAAGAAAAGTGTTGTATCAATTAAAGCTATGCTTAAAATAGCATTTTATATAGAGAAAAAAAGTGTAATAATATGTGTTGTGTATAACCTGATAAAGCAGCTTATGAATGTTTTTTATGGAGTGTATTTTATCAGAATGATACTGGCAGGATTAGAGACAAAGCAAAGTTTTGTGCATATTTTAGTTATAATCTTGTTTATGTTTGTGATTAACGTTTTATTCGGTCGATTTGACCAGTACTACAAGAATATCTATCTGCCTATTTTTAAGTTGAAGGTCGACAGTTACATAAATGAAGAAATCATGCGGAAAGCAAACTCAATTCCGTATGAAGAAGCAACTTCCTCCAGCGAATTGGATAAGTATAATAGAGTAATTAAGAATTCGTCAAAAATGGTAATGCAGGCATATCAGTCGTTTGGTTTGGTGTGTGGGTTAATTGAAGCATTTGTCATGGTTTTATTTTACATAATTAATGTAGATGTATTTGCGATAGTTCTTTCGGGCTTTCCACTGCTGTATTCGTTTTTTTTGGCTGAAAAGAGTGCGGAATTGGAATATGATTTGAACAAAAAGGTTTCTTCTTTAACCAGAAAAAAAGAATATGCCAGGCGTGTGTACTATCTGCGTGACTATACGGCGGAAATGAGGACTACAAAGATAGACCGTATTATGAGAGAGATTTATCAGGAAGGCTTTAGACGGACAGTAGATACATACAAAAAAGACGGAAAAAAGATTACGCTGATCGCGTTTTTTGAACTGCTGTTGGGCGATGCGGTATCCATGGTGCTGCCGTTGGTGTATGTCATCATCCGCATGCTCTGCGGCACGCGATATCTGATGGGGGATTTTATCGGGATCACACAGGCAATCACAATATTCAGCTCGGATGTTGAGTGGCTGTTGGATACGGCACTTGAACTGAAAACGGCGTCGTTATATATAAGTGACTACATGGATTACCTGGCGCGGGAGGAGCATCAGGCAGAAAAAGTGAAAAAAATTGATGTAACGAAGGGATTCCATATTGCCTTTGAGCATGCGCAATACCGATATCCCGGAGCCCCGGAGGATGTTTTGGCGCTTGCTGATGTCTCTGTAGATATCAGAAACGGCGAGAAAATTGCTATCGTTGGTGAAAATGGGGCAGGAAAAACAACATTTGTTTCGCTGCTGGTAAATTTGATTTCCTGCAGCAGCGGCAGGGTTTTATTGAATGGTATAGATATAAATGCTTACGAGAGGGGAGAACTAAAATCTTTTTTTGGAGTGGTCTGTCAGGATTATCAGATCTATCCCGTGTCCGTACGGGACAATGTATCTATAAACGGTCCGATTGCAGATGCTGATATAATAGATGCCATACAAAAGGTAGGGCTTGCAGACCGGATTAATGACATAAACATTGCAATCGGAAAAGAAATCAACGATAAGGGGCTGGTGCTGTCTGGTGGAGAACGCCAGAGACTGGCTTTGGCGCGTGTAGCTGCAAATAAGTTTTCGGTTGTAATATTGGACGAACCCACCAGCGCTTTGGATGCGCTTACAGAAAGAAATATAAACCAGCTGATACTGAATGCGCTGAGAGATATCGGAAGTACTTTGATATTTATTTCCCATAAGCTGTCAACCACAAAGTTGGTGGATCGGATTTTAGTTTTTGACAATGGAAGGATCGTTGAGGACGGAAACCATGAGGAGCTGATGAAGCAGGGGGGACTCTATTCCAAAATGTATCAGGCGCAAAGCAATATGTATAAGGGAAAAAGCGTATGAAATCAAGCAGATTAAATATTGTAAAAATCGTTAATAACAACTTTCATATGATTGGCGCAGTGTGTCGTGCAGATGCCGGATACTTTATTTTCTCCCTGTTGGTTCGGATGTTATCTGGGATATATACCTCTTTTTTGTATGTATATTTGCTTGGTATAGTTTTATATTGTATCGAAAACGAGAATAGCATTAGTTATATTCTTTTGTTTTTGACGCTTAGCATGGTTTTCTTTATTGCTGCATTTGCGATGCAGGCTTATTATGATCATATATTCAAGCCTGTCCATAGAGAGCGGGTTGTCAATCGGCTACAGCAGGGGCTTTTCGATAAGCTGCACAATTCAGATATGGAAAATTATGATATTGCACAAATGTATACTACAGTCGCTTTGGCGAACGATGAGATTGCAACGCGGCCGTTGGATGCAATGGATAATTTGTTTCGTGGGGTTGAATGTCTGATTTCCATAGGTACAATAATCATTGGAATTATTCCTGCCAATGGATTTGTGTTTGGAATTTGCATAGTTTCTTTTGTTGTCGGGATATTCATTACAAATGTCCAGTCGAAGAAAGTAGTTCAATATGATGAGGATATGAGAATAAAAGACAAAAAAATATCCCTGCTGCGCTGCCTTTTATATCTGCCAGAGTATGCTAAAGACAACAGGTTAAGTCGTGTACACGATATATTTCTGAAAGATTATAATGTTACAGTGAAAGAAAAGGAGAGAATTGCGGCAAGAAGCGGAAAACAGATTGCAAATTTGTCTTCTTTACAGAAAATGTTCTGCAATGCATTTTGCATTGACTTTTTGATACCTTTCTATCTGAGCGTTGTCGTTCTGCTATTTGGGAAACTATCGATTTCGGAATTTGTGATTGCGATTAATGCCGGCGCTCAAATTCAGCAGAAACTGGAATCCTTGACAGATATCATATCAGATTTTCTGAAAAATGGCAGGTTTGCTGAAAGAATTCAAAATATTGATAAAATTCAATGTAATATAGAGGCTGCTGTAGGAGGGCCTGTTGACAGTATGCAGACATTATCAGTGAAGGGGGCTACTTTCTTTTATCCTGATGGAACCCTGGGATTGTCAGACGTTAATCTTACTATTCATAAAGGGAGCAAAATAGCAATTGTTGGAAGCAATGGTTCTGGAAAATCTACATTGATAAAGCTGTTGCTGCGTTTTTATGACGCTGCATCTGGAGAAATCCTACAGAATGGAATTGACATAAGAACTTATGATATATATTCGTATAGGTCACAATTCAGTGTTGCGTTTCAGGATTTTAACATATATGCGACATCCATAAGAAATAATGTATGTATGGGAGATGATATGGATGAGGACAGGCTGCTTGATGCTTTGAATAAAGCTGGATTGTCCGACAGCATAAAAGACTTAAATGCGCAGCTGACAAGAGAATTTGATGAGAATGGAATTCTTTTTTCGGGAGGTTTATTACAGCGTTTGGCATTGGCAAGGGTTTTTTACAAAGACAGCGATATTGTTATTATGGATGAGCCAACTGCAGCAATGGATGTGTTCTTTGAAAAGCAGTTTTATGATACTATATTTAAAAATTTGAAGGAAAAAACGGTTATTTTTATTTCGCATAGACTGTCTTCTATTACTGCTTGTGATAAAATAATATTTATGGATCATGGTAAAATCCTCGAAGAAGGAACACATGAATATTTAATGAATTTGCAGGGGGGATATTGGTAGTGTAAAAAAGTTTGTGTCTTTGGTAAAAAATGGCTCCTTTTTGGTAAG
>OFEZ01001186.1_pt1 | contig 15060 bp, 19 predicted proteins | sample 1521241 | NCBI WGS metagenome assembly OFEZ01 (sample SAMEA3504099, study PRJEB24116) | mouse gut metagenome | biome: mouse gut; feature: mouse-associated habitat; material: faeces | place: Denmark | collected 2011
TGGCAAAAAACAGTGATATGCAGAACAAAAGCACAAATGGAACCAATGAATCCGGAAACATGAAGAACAGCACCAAAAATGCATATTCTCAGAACAGTACAAAGAATTCTTATTCCCAGAACAGCACGAAGAATTCTTCTTCTCAGAATAAGTCTTCCAACAAGGCTTCCGATGTCAGCGGATCTGACTGCCGGGATACCTACGGAAAGTAGTCGGTACAAAAAGCGAAAAACTGCATAGTATAATAATGTAAAACAGATTATCGGAAATGGTTCCGGTAATCTGTTTTTATCTTTTTCTTTTTACAGGAAAGGCCATGTTTGTTCTGGTTATATTCTGAAGGGGTGAAGTTATGGAATTTCAGACAATCAATATACGGCAGTTTAATGAATACCGCAAACGCCCCGACACCTGTGATTGATTTGCGCAGTAAAGAGGAATTTGAAGAGGTTCATGTGGAAGGAGCCAGAAATATTCCTTATGAAGAACTGGAAATGTACCGAAAATATCTGCCAAAAGATAAACTGTACGTTCTTTACTGCGACAGAGGCTCCAGCAGCCTGATGGCAGCCAGGGAGATGAGCAGGGACGGTTATCGGACTGCCACTTTAGTGGGCGGCATCCAGGCGGTATTGCAAAAACCATAAAATGATTGACAGCCGGAAGGTGAGAAGATAATATATTCTTAGGCCCTTCCGGCATATTTATGGAATACAGTCAGGGCCGGTCTGGAGAAAAAGAATGAAAACATACGAATTAATCGCCCCCTGTCATTTTGGACTGGAGGCAGTTCTGAAAAAAGAGATATATGACCTGGGGTATGAAATCCTGAAAGTGGAAGACGGACGGGTGACCTTTGAAGGAGACGGGGAAGCTGTCTGCCGCGCCAATATTTTTCTGCGCACCAGTGAACGGGTTCTTCTGAAAACAGGGCAGTTCCATGCAGAAACCTTTGAAGAATTATTTCAGGGAATCCGGAGTATTCCCTGGGAAGATTATATACCGGAAGATGGAAAGTTCTGGGCAGCGAAAGCGTCCTCCATCAAAAGTAAACTGTTCAGCCCTTCGGATATTCAGTCTGTTGTAAAAAAGGCCATGGTGGAACGCCTGAAACAGAAATACCATACCGAGTGGTTTCCGGAGACAGGAGCGGAGTATCCATTGCGGCTGTTTCTGATGAAAGATGAAGTAACGGTGGCCATTGACACCTCCGGGGATTCCCTGCATAAGCGTGGGTACCGCACGCTGGTCAGCAAAGCTCCTGTTACGGAGACTCTGGCGGCAGCGCTGCTTATGCTGACGCCCTGGAAAGGCGACCGGATTCTGGTGGACCCTTTCTGCGGAAGCGGGACTTTTCCCATAGAAGCCGCCATGATGGCTGCGAACATTGCACCGGGGATGAACCGCAGATTTACGGCCCAGACCTGGACAAATCTGATAGAGCCTGAATTATGGCAGGAAAGTGTGGAAGAGGCAAATGACCTGATAAACCGGGAAGTTGCAACGGATATTCAGGGATATGATATTGACGGAGAAATTATAAGGGCTGCCAGAGACAATGCCAGACGGGCAGGGGTGGATCACCTGATTCATTTTCAGCAGCGTCCGGTCAGCGAACTGAGCCATCCGAAAAAGTATGGATTTCTCATTGCGAATCCCCCTTACGGAGAACGCATGAAAGAGGAAGTGCTGCCGGCTCTTTATAAGGAAATCGGTCAGGCCATGAACCGCCTGGATTGCTGGTCTGCATATCTGCTCACGGGCTACGAGGATGCGGAGCGTTACATCGGGAAAAAGGCTGACAGAAACCGAAAAATTTACAATGGAATGCTGAAAACATATTTTTACCAGTTCCAGGGGCCGAAACCGCCCAGACGGAATCGCAGCCGCAGGGAAGAGGTATCTGAGTGAGACAGTCAGGAAAATATCTGGTGATGGCCGTAATACTTTTGCTTGCGGTGCTGTTTAAATTTGCCGGTGACGGCGGAAAAAATGAAAAAGTGGAGCCTTTTCGGGGCGCCCGTCTGAAACAGGAGGTATGGAATCCGCTGATTGCAGAAAGCGTCAACGAGAAGCATCTTACGGTTCTGGTGGATAACCGGGAGCTGACCAGTAAGGATCACGGAATTTATATGGATGAAAATCTGAATATTATGATTCCGTTTTCAGAGCTGAGGGACAGCTTTAACTGCAGCGCTCATCTGTATGAGGGGGAAAAACTCGTACTGGAAAAACGCTCTGATGTGGTAAAGTTTCAGTTAGACCAGGAAACAGTGGAGGTCAACAGCAAAAAAGAAAAAATTTCCTCACCTATGACGTACAGAGACGGAGAATACTATGTAGCAGCGAAAACAGTTGCAGAAAAGTTGAATTTTAATTATAATTGGAATATTGAGGAAAATCAGGCCATTGCGGTTAATACCGCAGAAGAGGGGGGAACCCTGCCTCTGGCCTATGATTTACGGGAAAGGCATCGGGCCCCGGAAGTAAAAGACCAGGGCCATTACGGAACCTGCTGGGCCTTTGCCGCACTGTCGGCCATGGAATCCACCCTGCTGCCGGAAGAAGAATTTGAATTTTCTCCGGATCATATGTCCATTCAGAACAGTTTCGTGCTGGAACAGGCAGACGGAGGAGAATATACCATGGGCATGGCCTATCTCACCGCCTGGCAGGGACCGGTAAATGAAAAAGACGACCCATACGGAGACGGAGTTTCCACAGAGGGGTTGGAGCCTGTGAAACACGTGCAGGAGGTACAGCTTCCGGATGGAAAAGATTTTGAAAAAATCAAAGAATCTGTGTTTAAATACGGAGGGGTGCAGACAGCCATTTACAGCGCGCTGGACGGTTCCGATTCTGATTATTACAATGAAGAACATCACGCATACTGTTATATGGGGGCGGAGAAGCCCAACCATGAAATTATGATAATCGGCTGGGATGACAGTTATCCCGGAGAAAATTTCAATCTGGAAGTGGAAGGCGACGGAGCTTTTCTGTGTCAGAACAGCTGGGGAAAAGCATTTGGAGATGAAGGTGTATTTTACGTTTCCTATTATGATGTGAATATCGGGCTGCACAGCGTTGTCTATACGGGAATTCAGGAAGCAGATAATTATGACAGCATTTACCAGTCTGATCTTTGCGGCTGGGTGGGACAGCTCGGTTATGAGAAAGACAGCGTTTACGGGGCAAATGTATACACTGCCCGGTCAGATGAAATACTGAAAGCGGCAGGATTTTATGCCACCGGAAAAGAAACCTCCTATGAGCTGTATGTGGTAAAGGAATTTGAAAATAAGGATTCTCTGGAAAAGCGTGTGAAAGTGGCGGAAGGAAGCCTGACCAACGCCGGATATTATACCATAGAATTTGAGAAAGAATGCAGGGTAAAAAAGGGGCAGAAATATGCCGTAGTGCTTTTTATCACAACACCGGGCTCCGTACATCCCATGGCAGTGGAATACAGGGCAGATGAAATGACTGCTGATGTGGACCTCACAGACGGGGAGGGATATATCAGTTCCAATGGAAAAAAATGGGAGAGTGCAGAGGAAAATCAGGACTGCAATCTGTGCCTGAAAGTATACAGTGACCGTCAATAGAAAAACAGAAGAGGCAATATGGAAGAAAAAATACTGAAAATATCATCGCTGACCCTGGCAGTTCTGATTGTCACGGCTCTGGTGGCTCTGAGGCCTTTTTCCGAAATCAACAAGCGGGAGGAAAAGCGGGAACAGATGTCAGAGCTTCAGATGCTTGCCTATTATACCGAGCAGGCAGAGGAGGAAGAGGACATCAATTTCCGCCAGCAGCTTCGCGTGGAAATTCCGTCTGGTATGACAGAGCAGGATATTTCCATAGAAAATAATTATGTCAGACAGTTAATTACCATTGAAATTCCTGGAGTGGAAAAAGATTATTTTACCAGTCATCCCCTGCTGGGAAGAAGCAATCACATCAATGATCTGTATATGGAAAGCGGTGTGATCGAGATTACCATGGACGCGGTTTATGAAGTGAAAACCACAGTGACAGGAAGTTACCTTTATGTGGACTTTCTGACGCCTCAGCAGGTGTATGACAAAGTTGTTGTGATTGACGCAGGCCACGGAGGCGGCGCTCCGGGAGCTATCAAACAGGAAATTATGGAAAAGGACATCAATCTTGCCATTGTACTGCAGTTAAAAGAACTGCTGGACAAAAATGACAGAAATATAGGTGTGTATTATACCAGAACAGAAGATACAAACCCCACATTTGAGCAGAGGGCACAGCTTGGCGGAAAGTCAGAGGCCAATCTCTATATCAGTGTGCACAGCAATTCCACTACAGACGGCCAGATGTCGTCCTATAACGGAACAGAGGTTATGTATGATGAACTGAAAGAAGAAGAGGGGCTGAGCAGCAAACATCTTGCCCAGATTTGCCTGGAGGAAATCACCGGCGCCATGGGCAGTAAAAACAATGGCCTGACGCATGGAAATGGTATTTATATCATAAGAAATAATGAAGTGCCCACAGCATTGATAGAAGTGGGCTTTATGACCAACCAGGAAGAGCTGAACAAACTGAATTCCCCGGAATATCAGAAACAGGCAGCCCAGGGGATTTACAACGCCATTATGCGCGCACTGGATGAGGGTTACTGAAATACAGGGGAACGCAGGTGATACGTCTGTGAGTTTAAATTTGCTGATACAGCACAGGAGGACAGGATTCAGTATGAAAAAAATTATATTTGCAACGGGAAATCAGGGGAAAATAAAAGAAATCCATGAGATTTTGTCAGATTTGGGCGTGGAAATTCTGTCCATGAAAGAGGCGGGAATCCAGGCTGATATTGTGGAGGACGGAAAAACATTCGAGGAAAATGCCCTGATTAAAGCCGCTGCAGCAGCGGCGTGGAAATTATCAGGATTTGAGGATGCGGTTGTTCTGGCGGATGATTCTGGATTGGAAATCGACTATCTGAATAAAGAGCCGGGAATTTATTCCGCAAGGTATCTGGGAGAAGATACTTCCTACGAGATTAAGAATCAGAATATCATAGATCGTCTGGAGGGGGTACCGAAAGAGCAGCGGACTGCCCGGTTTGTATGCACGATAGCGGCAGTTTTCCCCGACGACTCCACCTGTGTTACCAGAGGGACCATTGAAGGCTATATTGGATGGGAGCCGGCAGGCGAGAACGGATTCGGCTACGATCCGATTTTTTATGTGGATGAATATCAGTGTTCTACCGCTCAGCTTTCCATGGAAGCAAAAAATAAGCTGAGCCACAGGGGAAAGGCGCTTCGTGCCATGAAGGAAAAGTTATTGGACAGACAGGGATGAGTTTATGAAAATTTTGATTGTCAGTGATACACATAAAAAGCATGAGAATCTGGTGCAGGTTCTGAGGAAGCTGAAACCCATTGATATGATGATACATCTGGGAGATGCGGAGGGATATGAGGATTACATAGCAGAACTGGCCGGATGCCCTCTGGAAATCGTTTCCGGCAACAATGATTTTTTTTCTGACCTGGAGAGGGAAAAAGAACTGCAGATTGGAAAATATAAAGTGCTGATTACCCACGGACATTACTACTATGTTGCCATGGGAATTGAGGATCTGAAAAAAGAGGCTGTGGGAAGAGGCATGGACGTTGTGATGTTCGGCCATATCCATCGGCCTGTGCTGGATTACAGCAGAGGGATTGTCACGCTGAATCCCGGCAGTATTTCATATCCCAGACAGGAGGGGCGGAAGCCTTCTTATGCTGTAATGGAACTTGATGAGGCGGGTGAGGCTCATTTTCGTATCGAATATCTGACCTGACAGACCTGTTTTGGAAGAATGCAGTACCATGGTTTCGGACTGTTACAGGAAAAATGTAAAAAAAAGAAAAAAAGTTATTGACATTTCATTCCATCTCGCATATAATATATCTTGCGTTATGACGACACAGAGAGGTTGTCGTCGGGGTGTGGCTCAGCTTGGCTAGAGCGCCTGGTTTGGGACCAGGAGGCCGCAGGTTCGAATCCTGTCACCCCGATTTTAAATTTTATGAAAAAATATCTCATGATCTTATTCCGCAGTTTTGCAGATTCTGTACATCCGTTTTGTTGAGTACATAAAAGATTGGTGCAGGAAGGCATCTTTACGGCGATGCTATGCCCCCTTTCTGGCTTTTTGCGCGCTACTCTTGCTCCACCACTACTCCGTTTACAGTAAGAATAAATGTTATTTGGCAGAAACGATTCCATAATAGACATTCAATAGCCTTATCTTGTATAGGGACAAAACATAAGTTGACAAAGGAAAAAAGAAGATGATTATTGAAATATTATATGAATTTTATGGTAAGTGGAAAGCGCTTTTGATCTATTGAAGCAAAAATGCAGAAACCGGATGTTCGTATTTATAAAAAGGCTTCTAATTTATTAGGAGTTGCCGCAGATGAGTGTATTTTCATAGGGGATGGCGGCAACAATGAGCTTGAAGGTGCCAAATTGGCTGGAATGGAGGCAATTCAGGCAAAATGGTATACTAATCAGCTTCCACATAAGCGTGGCAACATAGATGGCTTTTTGACAGCAGAAGAGCCTCTTGAAATTATGCAGTTTTTGGAAATGATTGGCGGGAAGTAAAACGAAACCGTATGAAAGCTTGTGGATACAAAGCGCTGTGGCTTCTTCCGCCCAGAATATCAACAATAAGTATGTCATTATTATTATAAACAGGAAAAGTTTTTTTATAAAAAAAGATATCCTATAGAAAATGGAGATGTAGAAAAGAGCCGCTTTGAAGGAAAGGAGTTGATATCTATGCCCACAAGCGAAATCCGGGAATTGACAAATCTTTTGGTCGAACAGCTTCTACCTGTCCGAATCTATTTATTTGGTTCCTTTGCAGACAGCACTTATACTGAGGAAAGCGATTTTGATTTCTATATCATAGTGCATGATGCTGTATCAGATATTCCCGCAGAAACTACAAAAGCATACAAATCAATCCGCAAAGTGAAGCGGCGTCCTGTGGATATTGTTGTAGGAACCATAAGCCGTTTTGAAGCCAGGAAAGAAATTCCATCCATAGAAAACGAGGTGTACAGAAAAGGGGTGCTTTTGTATGACGAAAGAAGTCAGAGAGTGGTATGAAATGGCAGCCGCAGATTTAGGTGTAGCGAAACATCTGGATGCAACTTATTATCCAAAGCCATTAGAAATCATCTGTTATCATTGTCAACAGGCGGCTGAAAAGGCGATAAAAACGCTGATTATGTATTTTGGAGAAGAAGGCGGTATGCCTAAACTTCATGACCTGTCTTTTCTGCTGAACCAGATTAAAAACAAGGTATCAATCGAAGAAAAACTTTATGATTATGCTGATACATCGACACCGTATGGCGTAGCTGTAAGATATCCAAATGAGTTGTTTCTGGAGGCAAGACATGTGAAAGAAGCGTTGCAGTATGCTGATGAAATTTTCCAATGGGTGACGGAAACTGTGGCGGAGAAAGAATGAAATTATGATGATGACATTGTTTGATGATGAACAGATTTACAAGGCTTTTGAGAATGACATTAAACAGGAAACAGCTAAAAACAAAGCAATTTTTATGATACAAAAAGGGAAAATTGCCATAGACGAGATTGCCGAGTATTTCCCGGAGCTGTCTGAGGAAGACCGAAAGGAAATTAAATCTCAGGTTTTACAGCAGGTCTAGCAAATCGTTCCGTGGTGTCGCAGTTTTTTTTGCGGCGACGCTACGACGACACTTTTTGTAAGGGTAAAATCAGCGAATCGGTTCTCAGACTGGACTTCCAGAGGGATAAAGCCGCGTAAAAATGCTTGAAAAAGCCGGGAAAAGGTGTTCGAATCCTGTCACCCCGATTTTATAATTACAAGCCGGGCGGGGCCGGCGGCGGAAAAAGCTGTGGAAACTTGCTCACCAACAGCTTTTTTTGATACTGGATAAATGGGGCGGCTGTACGTCCTTCTTTTTCTTTGTCTCCACTCCCACCGTGCTCCACTGCCATTTCCGAACAGGAAATCAGAAACGCAAATCGGTATTTGAAGAGGTCAATTTATGAATATCAAGTATAAGAAAACGAAAGTTTTTACTGTCGAAGAGTTGCAGGGATTGTTTCTGTCTGTCGAATGGGAATCTGGAAATTATCCGGAAAAACTTGTCCGTGCTATGCAAAATTCCTCTCATGTTATTTCGGCATGGGATGGAGACAAGCTGGTAGGTCTTGTTCGTGCACTGGATGATGGCAGGACTCCATATTGGAGACGAACTGATGAAACAGATTATGAGTTGCTTTGAAGATATTTTGTATGTAAAGGTCATGCCATCTGACCCGAAAACAATTCCATTTTATGAACGGTATGGTTTTCAGCAATACGACAATTACTCGGCAATGGTGCGAAAACACTTTGTGTAATGCGACAAATTGCAGTTTGCAGAGTTGTCAAGCGAGCACAAAATCAAATATACCGGACTGCCCAAGCCCCGTTTATCTGCTTGTCTGCACTTCATTTTCCCAGCAAACCTATTAACTGGTCCCGCTGCGCAGCCGCCTTCGCGCCCTTGATCTTTCTTGCCATACCCTCCAGTTCCGTGAGACCGGTATCATTCTGGCCGGCGGCAATGCGCATCAGCTTTTCCTTAAATTCTTTCTGTTCCTGCTCGGCCTCCCTTGCCCTTCTCTCCGCCCGGGCCCGTCCCTGCAGCTTTATGGTATTCTCCATAGAGTCCAGCAGCTGCCGCATGTCCATTGCCATCATTTTTCCGGTCTCCTTTCCGTTCATTCAAAAAGTCCACTATTTTTTTTATCGGCAGCCGCCTGCGTTTTTTAAAGAGGTGGGGCCTCTTTCCCCGGACACGGCATACCAAAACCATCTATTTTAGCCATTGCGCCCATAAGAAAATTATGGTATCCTTCAGATGATACAAGGGTTGCGTGAAGAAAAGACGGAGGTAAACCATTATGGAAAAACGTTACGCAAATCTGGCCCTCTTCTACGCCATCGCCGCCATGGCATTTGGGGTATTTTACCGGGAATACACTAAATTCTCCCATTTTTCCGGGCAGACAAATCTATCCGTGATACATACCCACTATTTTCTGCTGGGAATGTTCTTTTTTCTGGTTCTGATGGCCCTGGAGAAATCCTTTTCCTTCTCCGGGAAAAAGGTGGAAAAAATTCTCCTTGCCTACCAGGCCGGCCTCAACATTACCGCCCTGGGATTTCTGACAAGAGGGCTGACCCAGGTATGGGACACAGAACTGAGCCGGGGGCTGGACGCTTCCATCTCCGGCGTTGCGGGGATCGGTCATATCCTAACAGGAATATGTCTTGTACTGCTCCTGCTGGAAATCAAAAAAGCCGCATGACCTACAGCCACTCCTTGATGCACTCCCCCACCGAAGGATATTCGTCCTCATATTCCACCATAAGATTTACCATATATTGTACCAACTCCTCGGTGCGGGGCAGCTTCATCAACTGCTCCGCAATTACGGCAAAGGTCTCCATATCATGAAAGGCAAGGAGACTCAAGTAGGTACATTTTCCCAGAAAAAAATCCGCCATATCAAACAGCCTTTCATGCCGCAATCCGGTCAGTGCCCTCAGCAAGGCACGAATCTGGTATACGGTACAACTATGTTCCTGGGTCAGAATCTGATCCAGCACTTCCTGGGTTATTTCCCCGTATTCATCTGTATAGGCATCTATGTCGGAGGCTTCCGAGGCTCCGGGATAGACGGCGGCCAATTCGTCATTGTCATAAGGAAACGGCGGCTCCTGCCTGGAAAACCGGCTGCGGATGGCCCCCATTTTCTCCGGGGACGGCTTCTTCCGCTCCATGGTTCTCTCGGACTTCACCCCATATTCCTCACAGGAAAACCACATATCCCCTGACATCAGGTACTCCCTCCGGCATATTTCACCGGAGTCTTTTCTCTCCTGCCGTGCAACCCGGTGACAGGGCATAATCACCAATGCATTCACACATCTGTGATCCAATGCCGCCGCCATCGCCTTGTGATGTCCGTCCAGCAGCGCTGTCATGTAGCCGTCCATATAGTACGCCACCGCCCGGCAGCCGGGATGTCTGCGATAATATTCCACCCTGCTTGGACAAAGTTTCCCTATGGACTGAGTAGCCACCGTAAAGTGCGGTCTGTTGTCCCCCCACTGGCCGTCTCCCCTATAGAACAGGCAGGAGCCCGGCACACCCTTCCGGCTTTCAGGCACATTCCAGAACACATGCCCATTCCCGTCGGTGGGAAAAAGCTGCGTGTCCAACACCACATAGCAGTTGTCCTCCAAAAGCCCAAGCAGGAGCCGCAGTCCCTCCAGGGCCTCCGAAAAGGATACATTTTCCCCATTCATCCGCTCTTCCCGAAATTCTTCGGTCTGCTCCAACCCATAGCTGCTTCGGATAATTTTCTCGCAGGTGGGACAAAAATATTCATCTCCCTGGAGTTGGAACAGAGGAAAATCCCCCAGCATCAGAGTACAATAGGTGGCTGAGGACGGTTCTTCCGAATAGCAGTCATACAGCAGCCCTTTCCCATTCTCAACCTGGAGCAGGACACCGGGCGCGTAAAAATCACCTGCCGTCTTTTCCCAACAGGTGATCTTTCTAACATTCGGAATGTTTTTTTCCTCACGGGATGCCGGTTCCTTCCTTCTCTTCCGCTTCTCAAACATATTTACAACCCGCTTTCCTTTTCCCCGCACAGCCCAGATAAACCGCAATATTTCTCACAGATACGCGATCCGGAAGCTGGCCTTCCCCGCCTCGTCCAGTTCCATCAGGGCATAGGAGGGTCTGTGGCCTTCCTGCCTGGGATAGGAGATGCTTCCCGGATTCAGGGTCACCAGATCCCCCTCCTCTTCCAGAAAGGGCCTGTGGGTATGGCCGAACAGAACAATGTCCGCCCCCCTCTCCCTGGCCTCCTGCTTGATTCTCTCAGGGCCCATGGACACGCAGTAGGTATGCCCGTGGGTCACCCACACATGATAACGGCCGATCTCCAATTCCAGTTCCCTGGGCAATGTGGAAAAAAAATCATTATTGCCGGGCACGATGTGCACCAGGCAGTCCGCCGTCTGGTTGACGGCAGCCTGGCTGATGGCATACTCGCTTCCCTCCGCGTCGCCGCAGTGGATCACCATATAAAGCGGCCCCAGCCGCTCCAGAAGCGCAAAATAATTATCGTTTTTCCGATGCGTGTCACTGACAATCAGTATTTTCTTTTGCTGTCCCATGGATTCCCCCTCGACCATGTCTGCTTTATGATCTGCCGTGAAGGCTTCATGCCATAACATTCTGCAGCTGCTGTTTCATCTGCCGCAGCGCACTGCCCCGGTGGCTGACACGGTTTTTCTCCTCCTCCGTCAGTTCCGCCGTGGTACGGCCAAATTCCGGCACATAGAAGATAGGATCATAGCCAAATCCATTGCTGCCCTTCTCCTCATAGCCGATACGCCCCTCGATGACGCCCCGGCTGGTCAATTCCCTCCCATCCGGCAGCACTGCCGCAATGGCGCAGACAAACCGGGCCGTGCGCCGCGCCTCTTCCACGCCTTCCAGACGGCCAACCAGATTGGCGTTCTTGATTCGGTAAGAAGTGTCTTCCCCCATATAGCGGGCGGAAAAGACTCCCGGCTCCTTATTCAGATAGTCGATCTCCAGCCCTGAATCGTCCGCCATGACCACGGTCCCCTCCAGCCTGCCTGCCTTTTTCAAACAGGCCGCCACAGCCCTGGATTTGATCAACGCGTTCTCCTCATAGGTACAGCCGTCCTCCTCTATATCCGCCGAGACCCCGGCTTCCTTCATGGAAGCCACCTCCAGCCCAAGATCTGCCAAAATCGCCTGAATCTCCCTGATCTTACCCGCATTACCGGTGGCGAAAACAATTCTCTCTATCTTCATCTTATTCTCCTTCTATGTTTCGGTTCCTCTTACTTCCTGATTTTCATCAGTTCCCTGTCTGTTCCATCTCCTCAAAGGCCTGACGCAGTGCCTCCACGATTCCCTCGGCCACTTTCTGCGCATAGCCCTGCTGGCCCAGCAGTTCCCCTTCCCTCTCATGGGTCAGATAACCTGCTTTCACCAATGCTCCGGGGATGGTCAGTCGCTGCAATACCGGATCCTGGGTCTCCATCAGGCCGTTGGCCCGGCCCGACACCGCCTCCGTTACCCTTCGCTCCAGCAGATCCGCCAACTGCAGATTGCCGAATCCGGGGATGAAATAGTCCCCGTTATACCAGACTTCCGTGCCAAACTGCTCCGGATTCTCCTGATCCTCCCCCACACCGATGCCCACATACAGGTCGGCATTGACCTCCCGCGCCAACAGTGCCCTGTCCTCCGGGGAGATATCCACATCTTCCTGCCGGGTCAGATACACCTTGATTTCCGATCCCTCCAGAAGCTGTCTCACAGCCCCGGCGATCTGCAGGTTAATCTCCTTTTCCAGAAGACATAAGTCCTTACAGTCCGCAGTTGCCGCCCCCGTGCCGGGCTTTCTGGTATTTCCGGATGCCGGACTCCCGGTCTGGGCCCCAAAAGCCTCTCCGCCATGCAGCGGATCTATGACCACGATCCGGTCAAAGCATTCCTTTGGCGGCTTAAACTCCATATATAAATGATTATCCTCCATCACACTGCCGTATTCGTATATGACGTTCATCTGCAGCTTCAGGATGGCCGTATCCCCCTGCTGCTGGGCCCATCCGCCCACCACGGATCCCATATCCCCGGTAATCACATAGTCCCGGTAATCCGATGCCTGGGCTCCCTGCAAATAGATCCAAAGCTGACGCTGGGCATAGCGGTTCTCCATGCTGATCTGTTCCGCCCGGATGGCAGGCGCGATGGGAATGGTGAAATGCCCCGGCTTACCTTCCTCTGTTTCCATTATAAGGCGGTAGCGCTCCACTGTCTCATCCGCCTCCTCCTGCATCTCCCGTTCTCCGGGGGCGGTGTCCGCAATCACAATGCTTTTTCCTGCGGCCCACCACAGCATCACTCCCATGCAGCCGCAGCAAAGCATCATCCACAGCGTCAGCGTCCTCCATCCCCTCCAGTCCGGGCCGCCCTTACTTTTCATGCCCGCCTCCCCGTCTGGGAGGTTTGGGTCCCAGGAACTGGTAATAATAGGTTTTCATCATACCGTTATAGATTTTCCGATTCTTATCCGCCTTGCGTCCGATGTCCCGCTCCGCCTGTTCATAGGATGTGATCAGATACAGGCTCCACCCGTCCAGGCAGCGGAAGCGCTCGCCAATGGTCTGGTACAGGGCGGGCAGAGCCTCCTTGTCCTCCAGCCGCTCGCCATAGGGAGGATTGGTAATAAGGAAGCCGTATTTCTTGGGATGACTCAGCCGGGCCACCTCCCGCCGCTGAAAGTGGATCAGTTTCTCCACCCCCGCCAGCCTGGCATTCTCCCTGGCGATGGACACCATGGCGTCATCCGCGTCATATCCCTGGATATCCGTCTCCACATGCAGATCCACCAACTCCCCGGCTTCCTCCAAAGTATCCTGCCACATACTCTTTCCCACGATATGAGGCCAGCGCTGGGCGGTAAAACCCCTTTTCATCCCCGGCGCCATATTGGCCGCCATCATGGCCGCCTCGATGGGGATGGTACCGCTGCCGCAGAAGGGATCCACCAGAATCCTGTCTCCATGCCAGGGAGTCAGCAGGATCATGGCCGCTGCCAGATTCTCCGCAATGGGAGCCTTGGCCGTCAGCCTGCGGTATCCCCTTTTATGTAGGGATTCACCAGTAGTATCCAGCCCCACCGTGACCTCATCCTTCAGCAGGAATACCCGCACGGGAAAACTTTCCCCATCCTCCGGAAAACGCTCCAGCCCGTAATGCTCCTTCATCCGCTCCACCATAGCCTTCTTCATGATCCGCTGAATATCGGAAGGGCTGAACAATTTGCTCTTTACGCTGGCCGCCTTGGTGACCCAGAATTTTCCGTCCCTGGGAATATATTCCTCCCAGGGCAGCGCCCTGGTGCCCTGAAAAAGTTCCTCATAAGTCTCCGCCGTAAAGCGGCCCAATTTAATCAGCACCCTTTCCGCCGTGCGCAGAAATACATTGGCACGGCACAGGGCTTCCTCATCCCCCAGAAAAGTAACCCGGCCATCGGCCACCTCGCTCACATCATACCCCAGGTCCACAATCTCTTTTTTCAAAACAGTCTCCATGCCGAAATGACATGGGGCGATTAATTCAAACCGTCTCATATTTCTCTCCAAATTTCTGTCTTTCTTCACAGGGACATAAGGCCTGTCCCACGTTCGGTTATTGACCGGGAAGCAGCCGTCCTGTCCCGGCCAAATGCATATAGATATATGTTACCACATGTTACGTCAATATGTAAATAGGGATGCCGCAAAAGCGACACCCCTGATTTCCCAGAAAGACTGGCAGCAGCCCTAGAAGCTGTTGTTCTTCTGGTTGTTGTTCTGCTTGTTCTGGTTGTTGTTCTGGTTGTTCTTCTTGTTCTGGTTGTCCTGGTAGCTGTTCTGGCTATCCTGGTAGCTGTTCTGGCAATTGTTGGAATTGCTGTTCTGGTTGTTGTTCTGATTGTTGTTGGACATAATTCATTCCTCCTGTTGGTTTTTAGTTACAGGAGTAGTATGTCCTTTGCTTTTTTAAAATATACATCCCTCAATGCAGCCAGTCTCGAAATAATTTTATGAAAAAAATCACCACTATGGCGATGGCTATAAGCGGCCACAACCAGGCCAGCATATGCAGCACCAGGCGGAACAGTAACCCCAATACCACCAGGAGAAAGAGCAGAATCCCTCCGGCCAGCACAGGCAGGCCCCAGGAGGGCATACCTGACAGGCGGAAAAACTGCCGCCGGCCGCTTCGCCGGCGGTTTCCTTCTTCCCCGCCGCCATAAACCTGATCCTCTCCGTTCTCTCCCGTCCGCCCGCTCTCCGCCGCCACAATGGATCTGGCGATCAGCCTGGGATCACCCAGTTCCCGCATCACGCTTTCCTCCGTCTCCCCAAGC
>OFEZ01001187.1_pt1 | contig 15045 bp, 9 predicted proteins | sample 1521241 | NCBI WGS metagenome assembly OFEZ01 (sample SAMEA3504099, study PRJEB24116) | mouse gut metagenome | biome: mouse gut; feature: mouse-associated habitat; material: faeces | place: Denmark | collected 2011
ACGTGCAGGCTTATGCGTACGTACGTGTAGCCCGATGCGTATATACGTGTGGGCTGATGCCACCGTATGTGTAGACCGATGCCACCGTATGTGTGAAGTGTTTTAAAAATATACAGCCCACACCGAATGTTGCAAAAAGACCTTTGTGTTTTCAAAAAAGCTCGTTATGTTTTCAAAAAACTTCAGCACCTTTTTAAAAAAGCTCGGCATGTTTTTAATGTAAGGGCAGATGGGATTATCCCCCCCCTCATAAAGTCGGTCATTCCTTCTTGTCCGTTCATCCTTACATTTTAAATTTAATGCACTGACGAACAACCGGTTAAAGATGACAGCACATCCCCTCATCCTCCCTTCATCCGTGCTTTCCAAGTCCCTTCACAATCTGCCTTCAGTATTTATCCTACCAGAAGAAATTTTATAGATGAAAGGAGGCTGAAAGGGCGGTGATGGGGTGCTCATTCACTACCGTAATCCCCACCAACAGGACGTTTTAACGACTAATGAAAGGAGGAAGGAAGAATCGTATTTTTACTTGTGGAGCAAAAAAAACACAGTTGGTTTTTATGGTTTCAGCCATCGTGTAGCAAGTCATTTACTAAAATGGAATCATCCATTCCTTTGACCTTACCAAAGCAAGTATGCATAATGTTTGCAGAGGAAAAATCTGTCACACATAAAAGTACAAATACTCGAAGAGCCTTTCTTTGTGTGACAGATAAGAGAAGTGATTGTTCTACTTATTTTCTACCTGGTCCGGCAGTACAATCAATATGTCAGCAATATTCAATCTTTTCCTTTCTGACACTTTTTCAAATCACGAACAATGGTACTACCCATTACTTCACCATAAATCTGGGTTGTAGTCAGATTTTTATGTCCCAACAGTTTCTGTACAGTTGTTATATTAGCCCCCTTATATATTAATAAGGTAGCATTGGTGTGTCGGGCTGTATGAAATGAAAAGTGCTTGTCTATATTTGCCAATTTACCGATACGAATTAATTCTTTGTTAACGTTGGAATTACTTTTCAGCGAGAAAAAAGTATTCCACTGGTTTTGATATTTATAAAGTATGTTCAAAGCTTTTCCGCCAAATAGTAGGTTTAAAGGAAGCTTAACCTCAATACCTGTTTTTACAGAATTGAATATCAGCCACAGTTCTCTGTCTATTTTAACAATATTCTTCTCAGTTAAATTGGTAAAATCCGAATAACGCAATCCAGTATAACAACAGAATAAAAATGCGTCTAATGTATGTTGGAAATGTATATCTCGATTCATCAAAGACAGCTCTTCTAATCTTTTCATTTCATCAGGCAAAAGAAATACATGTTTTCCCTCTTTCATTTTAATTTTATATCTTCTGAAAGCATAATCATTTAAATCGATATATCCTTTATTTATTGCTGCATTAACGAACGATTTCAAATGTTTCATGTGTTTCGCTACAGTATTCATCTGATAACCGGCGTCATACAAATACTTCTCAAAACTAGTTATAAAATTGTAGTTCAAATCTTTAAACTCTATTGATGGTTTAAATGATTGGAGTAACCCAATAGTCGTTAAATGATTTTGCTTGGTACTGTCCTTTAATTGAGATGCATCTATTTCTTTACGCGCAAAGCTTAAGAATGAAACATCTGTACTGTTTTTGAATTCATCCTTTATAAGATTTAATGTGATAATCTTACCTTGCCTCCACAAAGACAGTTCTTTTCTTTCTAGCTCAATTATAAACTCTTTAAGCATTCCATTAAGCGCATCCTGATTGGGATGGTCTTTGATAATTTTCTTTTTTACATCCCATTGTTCTGGACGTAAATAGATGTGGGTAGAAAAGTAGATCTTCTTCTTGTTGAGGTAAGCTTCTACTTGAACCAGAGCCGTTCCTCTGGAATTTAAACATTTTTTCCGGTTGTAAATAGGACGATAACTAATCTTTCTCATAATTCTTAGTTCTAAAATTGAAATACTATAATTCTATGATAAGACGTAAAGTGAACACTAAAAAAGCATTTGAAGATATTTTTGTTCTTTTCTTTATATAAACTTAGAAAGATAGCCTTCATATGTTAACAATTATAAGTTAACAGACCTTTAAAACTCAAGTTGCAGATTGAAAGTCGTCTTATTGCATATATTAAAAACTCGAATAAATATGAAGTGAATTTTCATTTTTTGTGAGATAAAAGTGCCTAAAAGCATAATAATAGAGGAGAAACTTGTGATTTTTACCATTATTTGTTTGATTTTACAATTTTATTCATACCTTTGCCAATTGTTAGAGTGAATGAATTTATATTAATCTAAAGTTAAACTTTAAGAGAGAATTTTATGAAAAGAAAATTTATGCTGTTATTGACCTGCCTTTTTATAGGTATAGGTCTGGTAACCGCTCAGGTCACGAAGGTAACAGGTACTGTTATCTCGGAAGAGGACGGATTACCCGTAGTTGGCGCCTCTATTTTAGTAAAAGGTACTGCTGTAGGTACTGTTACTGATATGGATGGTAAATTTCAATTACCAAATGTACCAAGTTCTGCAAAGACTTTGGTAATTTCGTTTATAGGTATGAAGTCTCAGGAATTACCTATAAAACAGACTATGAATATCGTACTAAAACCTGATACAGAAACACTTGAAGAAGTTGTCGTTTTAGGTTATGGTAGCGGCAAAAAGATTGGCAGTATTGTCGGTTCTGTTGCAAAAGTAAACTCAGAAAAATTATCTGCAAAACCTGTAGCTAATGCTATGGATGCTTTACAGGGGCAGGTTTCAGGTTTACAAGTTTATACTAGTTCTGGTGAACCAGGCTCTAGCTCTAGTTCATACATTAGAGGTGTAGGCTCTTTAACTGCAGATAACGAACCGTTATATGTATTGGACGGAACTCCGGTTAGTTCAAGTGTCATGGTAATGATGAATCCGAATGACTTTGAAAGCGTTACTGTATTGAAAGATGCTTCGGCAACTTCTATTTACGGTTCACGTGCTGCTAACGGTGTTATCTATATTACTACAAAGAGAGGAAGAATTGGCGAAAAGGCTGTGATTACAGCGTCCGGTAATTATGGTACTGCCAGATTAGCACGAAGAGTAAGCAATCCAATGAATTCGACAGAATTGCTTGGCTATCAGTTGTCGCATGGTATCATCAAACAGGAAACTTATGATAAGTATATCAATTCGGGCATCGACACCAATTGGCAGGATTATTTCTTCAAAGATGATGCGCCAACTTATCAAGCCAACTTATCCATCCAAGGCGGTAGCGATAAAACTACATATTATGTATCCGGTTCATACTATTATCAAGATGGTATAACTCCCCGCTCGGAATATAATAGATATACATTCCGGTCTAATTTGGAGTCAAGACCAACAGATTGGTTGCGTTTTGGTGTAAATTTCGGTGCGACTTATGATGAACAACAAACTTCACTGTTTACATATCAAGGCTCAAATAGCCTGAATGGTGGTATCTTTGGTACCATTTTGAACCCTACTTATTATAATCCTTATGGAGAAGACGGTTCTAAACTGGAAGTTATTCCAGGCCTAAACAGATATAGTCCATATTATTTGTCTGACAAACAACCTTCATCTTCAAACACAGCGCAATTGGATGGTACTGCTTTCCTTCAATTGAATCCCATTGAAGGCTTGACTATACGTTCTCAGTTTGGTATAGAAGCTTATGATTTCAGACAAACTTCTAAACGTTTAGCTTCACATCCTAATGCTACTCAGGGAGGATATACTTATGAGGGATTTAGAAGAAATGCTAAATTGACAATCACCAATACAGCCGAATACAACTTCAAGATTAAAGATGAACATGATTTTACAATCTTGATTGGTCAAGAAGGAATTAAAAATGATTATCAACGTTTTGCTTCAGAGACAACAGGACAAAGCGATGACCGCTTAAGTATGTTGGAAGCCGGTACAGTAGCTACTTTATTGGGAGCTGATGAAAATGATCTCTATACTTATCAATTCCTATCATTCTTCGGACGTATCAACTATGCTTTAAATGATAAGTACTTTGCAGACTTTTCTATTCGCAACGATGCTTCTTCTCGTTTTGGTAAAAATAATAGAAATGCCATTTTTATGTCGGGAGGTTTGATGTGGAATATGAAGAAAGAGAGTTTCTTAGAGGATGTAAACTTTCTGTCTGATTTAAAACTAAAAGCCAGCATTGGTACTACTGGTAACTCTTCTATCGGCAACTATGAACATTTGGCATTAGTAGGAACTAATCTATATAATGCACAAGGAGGTTGGAAAATCAATACTCCCGGTAATGGAGATTTGGGATGGGAAAAGCAAACCCTGACTAATATAGGAGTGGAAGCCAGCTTCTGGAATAAATACCGCATTGAACTGACTTATTACAACAAGAAGACTTCTAACATGTTAATGGATGTACCTGTACCTTATACTTCCGGTTTCAGTTCTATTACTCAAAATGTGGGTTCAATGACCAACTCTGGTGTTGAAATAGCAATTTCACTTGATTTGCTGAAGACAAAAGACTGGTTTGTTGGGTTTAATATGAACTATGCATATAATAAGAATAAGATTACTGAGTTATTTTATGGCTATGATGAATGGGCTATGCCTAATTATCTGGTATCATACAATGTCGGTGAACCTGTACAATATTATATGGCTAAATGGGCCGGAGTAGACCCTGCTGACGGTCAGCAAATGTGGTATGTGCCGGGAACTGACGGTGAGACAACCAAAGAATATGATGAAGAACTACTTCAGCAAGCCACCGGTAAAAAACGTTATGCACCTCATAATGGTGGTTTTGGATTAAATGTATCTTGGAAAGGTTTGAGCCTAAATGCTGATTTTGCCTGGGTGTTAGGAAAATATATGGTAAACAATGACTATTATTTTGCTGCAAACCCTTATAATTTTGCCGGATATAACCAATCAAAAGACGTTCTGAACGAATGGAAAGAACCGGGGGATGTTACTGATATTCCTGCTTTTGGAAATGTCATGCAATTTGATACCCACTTATTGGAGAATGCTTCATTCTTACGTTTGAAAAATATTTCATTGTCATACACTTTGCCTAAAAATTGGTTATTGCCAACCAAAGTAATACAAGGAGTAAGAATAATGGCTACAGCACGTAACTTGTTTACTATAACAAATTATAAGGGAGCAGATCCTGAGTTGGATACTAATTTGACTTACGGTGCTTATCCTAATACAAAGCAATTTACAATTGGTGCTGAATTAACATTCTAAATATTTAAATTATGATACGTAAAATATTCAAAACTATAATATTGTCGTCATCTCTTGTCTTAACAGTGACATCGTGTGACTTAGACCAATATCCTAATGATAGTATTTCTACGGAGACATCTTGGGAAACTGTAGATGATGCGGTTAAATTCCGTAATGGTATTTATTCTTACTTTAAGTCTATCAATGGAGGAATCTATACCTATACTGCAGACCAGCAGTCAGATTTGTTCAATGCAACAATCTCTTACTCTAACCGTGGGGGAGATATGCATCGTTGGGACTTTACGGCAGCTCAATATGATATTGAGGATATTTGGCAATATAATTATTATACAATTAATAATTGCAATAATATTATAACCAATATCGATAAAATAGCAGCTGAAAACGAAGAAGACAAAGCAACTCTTAACATGATTAAAGGCGAGGCCTATTTAATGCGTGCCATTTGTTATAATACATTGGTGACTCGCTTTGCCAGTGATTATGAACCGGCAACGGCAGCATCGGCTAAAGGTCTGCCATTGGTTCTTGAGATGGATCCTCAAGGAAAGCCGTCTCGCTCTTCATTAGAAGATACTTATAAACAAATAAAACAGGATATTAAAGAGGCACGTGCTAATTTGACTACTAAAGGAGAAGCTAATTCTGTTTACTTTACAGTAGATGTAATTGATGCCATTGAAGCACGTGTTGATTTGTATATGCATAATTATGGTGAAGCTGTCACATTAGCAAAAGGACTGATTGATAAATATCCTTTGGTTACAGATGCAACAGTATTTAGCAGTATGTGGTTGAATGACGAAAGCTCTGAAATTATCTTTAAGTCATTCCAATCTGTAGACGAACGTGCCAATGCCATGACACTATACTTATCTTACAGTACGGCAACTGAAAGTTTTAGCCCGGATTTTGTTCCTGCAAAATGGGTGTTGGATCTTTATGAGGATGGGGATATCAGAAAAGAAGTGTATTATCGCAAGGATAAAATTACTTGCCTTGAAACAACAGTCAATGATGTTTATATGCTCAATAAGTACCCCGGTAATCCTAAACTCAAAAAATCAGAGTATGAATATTATCAAATGCCGAAAGTATTCCGTGTAGCCGAAGCATATTTAATCGCTGCTGAAGCTTCGTATCAAGCTAATGATGAAGTAAATGCCCTGAAATACTTAAATGATTTGAGAACTCAACGTGGTGCGAGTACAGTTACTGCAACAGGTAACGCTTTGTTTAAAGAAATAAAGAATGAATGGATCCGTGAGTTTGTTGGTGAAGGCCAGCGAATGAATGATTTAAAAAGATGGCATGATAGTATCCAGCGCCATGATTCGCAGAACCCAGCTATCTTAATGAGCGGATCTGATTATACAGAGCTTACTAAGGATGCTTCTGACAAGCGTTTCTTGTGGGAGATTCCCAATAATGATATGAATGCTAATTCTAATATAGAAGGTAATTGGTAATATAAAGAAAACAAATTACTCACTAACTTTAAAAAAGGGAGTGTGTCAAAACTAAACCGGCCTATCCAATCGCCAGCTGTAGGGGCAGGGTTTGCCTGCCCGAAGACACAAAGTAAACTGTTTTCGGGCGAGTGAACCTCGCCCCTACGAACGAAACGACAGCATTGTCCACGTTTTGACACAACCCCCTTTTATTCTTTGCCAAAGCGAATCAAGATCAAACAGTTGTACACGGAAAAGTGTATTGGGATAGCATACAATGAAATCATTTGATTTGAAATCGATTGATTTGAAATCAAATGATTCTAAAAAATCCTTTTATATTTGTTATTCCTTTTTCTTTCATCTATCTTTGTTGAAACTAATAGACGAATAGTATGGAAGCTCCTTTTGTGTATGGCCGGATAGCAGAAAAAGAAAACTTTACGGATAGACTGCAGGAAACCGAATTGTTGATACAGAACTTCAACAATCTGATTAATACAATTATCATATCTCCGCGCAGATGGGGAAAAACATCTTTGGTTCATAAAGCCGCGCAGCGTTTGGAGCTTGCGGACAAGAATATACATATTTTGTCAAATAGACATCTTCAACTGCCGTACAGAAGAACAATTCTATAAAATCTACGCGAATACTATATTGAAAGCCGGCACCAGTGCATGGGACGATTTTATAGCAGCCGCCAAAAAGTATCTAGGCAAGTTTATTCCCCTTGTTTCATTGTCCGATGGCAGTCAGAGTTATGAATTCTCCTTTGGAATAGACTTTAGAGATACTAAATTCTCCTATGATGAGATTCTTGATTTGCCGGAAGTGATGGCTAAGGAAACAGGAAAGAAATTTATCGTTTGCATTGATGAATTTCAAAATATAAATGAATATGAGGATTCATTGGGATTTCAACGCAAACTCCGTTCGCACTGGCAAAAGCATACTTCTGTAGGCTATTGTTTATATGGAAGTAAAAGACACATGTTACTGAATATCTTCAATAATTATGAGATGCCTTTTTATAAATTTGGAGATGTGCTTTTCTTGCAGAAAATCAAAGAGAAAGATTGGACTGAATTTATATCAAAACGTTTTTCTGATACTAAAAAAAGTATCTCCGACAATTTGTGTGCTAATATAGTGGAATTAACCAAAGGTCATCCGTATTATACCCAACAACTGAGCCAGCAGGTATGGTTGCGTACAGCTAAGAATTGTTCTCAGCAAATTATCGAGGAAGCTTTTCAGGGCCTTGTCGGGCAGTTAAGTTTGTTGTTTACCAATATATTGGATTCTTTAACTCCGAAACAAATCAGTTTTTTAATAGCTGTTGCCAATCAAGAGTCAAATTTTTCTTCAAAAGCGGTTTTGACCAAATATCAGTTAGGCACTTCCGCCAATATAAAGAATTTAAAGAAAGCGACTTTAGAGAAAGACCTGATTGATATACTTCCTGAAGAAAAAATAGAAATGCAAGATCCTATCTTTGAATATTGGCTTAAAAATATATATAGCAAATAATTTCTTTTTGCAGCAACTCTAAATAAAAGGGATTGATGGTAGAATCCGGGTAGAAAACATTTCATAATATTGCTGTTTAAAGGTATTATAAAGGAGGGATGAAACTTTATTCAGAAAAAAGCAAAGCATTAAATATCAATGAGATATGCGTTGCTTTAGTTCTGCAAAGACTTTGGTAATTTCGTTCATAGGTATGAAGTCTCAGGAAGTGGCGATTAAGCCTAACTTGAATATTACATTAAAACCTGATACTGAGACCCTTGAAGAGGTAATTGTCACAGCCTATGGTACAGCGAAAAAGTCAGCTTTTACAGGTTCTGCATCTGTGATAAAAGCAGATGAGATTGGAAAAGTACAGACTTCAAATGCGACCGAAGCTTTGACTGGTAAAGTTTCTGGTGTGCAGATAAGAACAAGCTCAGGTCAACCGGGTAAAAACTCCCCCTCAATCTTAATTCGTGGTATATCTTCTATTACTGCAGGCAACTCACCTTTGATTATTTTAGATGGAACTCCTTATGAAGGTGACTTGAACAACATTAACTCACAGGATATTGAATCTATGACTGTGCTAAAAGATGCAGCTTCCAATGCTCTGTATGGTGCACGTGGCGCTAATGGTGTCATTATGATTACTACTAAAAAAGGTACTTCTGGAAAAGCTACTGTTACTTTGGATGCAAAATGGGGTGTGAATACACGTGCAACTCAAGATTACAAAACGATTGATAATCCGGCACAATATTATGAACTTTATTATAAGGGATTAAAGGATTATTTTATGAATGAAAAATCATATTCTGCTGCCCAGGCTCATTTATTGGCAAACCAAAATTTATGTGCTTCAAACAGCTACGGTTTAGGATATAATGTATATACAATTCCTACAGGTCAGTATATGATTGGAGAAAACGGAAAATTAAATCCGAATGCAACTGTGGGTAATATGGTCAACTATAACGGACAAGACTATTTACTTACTCCTGACAATTGGTTGGATGAAGCTTATAAAACCAGTCTTCGACAAGAATATAATTTCAGTGTAGCGGCAGGAACGGACAAAGGCTCTTTTTACACATCATTCAGCTATTTAAAGAATGAAGGTATCTCTCCAAATTCTGATTATAGCCGTTTGACCGGACGTATAAAAGCTGACTATCAGGCTACTAAATGGTTAAAGATTGGTGTTAATTCATCATATACTCATTATGACTCAAACTCTTTGGGTGAGGATGGTAGCTCTACTTCATCCGGTAATGTGTTTGCAGCTGCTACTAGAATCGCACCTATTTATCCATTGTATATTCGTGATGGAAAGGGTAACATCATGTATGATAAAAATGGCCTTAAAATGTACGACTATGGTGATAAAACAAATGCAGGTTTGGAACGTCCCGCATTTACCAAGTCAAATGCATTGTCTGACGCAATATTAAATACAAGAGAAGGTAATGGTAACTCTTTTAGTGGAAGTGCGTTTGCGGAAATCCGTTTTTTGAAGGATTTTAAATTTACCAGCACTAATGATGTTTATGTAGACGAGGGACGTTCTACCACAGTAACCAATCCATATTACGGTTCATACGCTTCATCTAACGGTATTGTAAGCAAGACTCATGCTCGTATTTTTGCATATAATTTCCAGCAGTTGCTTAATTATACAAAAGAAATAGGCAAACATAATATTAATGTAATGTTAGGTCACGAATATAATAGATATGAATATTATAATTTGAATGCCAGCAAATCTAATATGTTTGATCCTAATAATCATGAATTGGCCGGAGCCGTTACTGATGGTTCGCAGGACTCTTATACTACCTTATTGAATAGAGAGGGTTATTTTGGACGAGTGATGTACGATTATGGTGAGAAATATTTCTTCTCAGCTTCTTATCGTCGCGATGCCTCTTCACGCTTCCATCCGGATAATCGTTGGGGTAATTTCTGGTCAGCCGGTGCTTCTTGGTTAATATCTAAAGAAGATTGGTTTGATTATTCATGGATTAATATGTTGAAGCTTAAAGCTTCGTATGGTTCTCAGGGTAATGATAACATTGGTAATTACCGTTATGCAAATGTATATACCATTAGAAATTCCAGTGGAAATCCGGCAGCTGTGCCAGAAACAATGGGTAACAAAGATATTACTTGGGAAACGAATGGTAACTTTAATGCCGGTATAGAATTTGAGATATTCGACAGACGTTTGACGGGTAGTGTAGAGTTCTTCTATCGTAAAACGAGTGATATGTTGTTCTCATTCCCATTGCCTCCTACATTTGGTTATACTTCTTACTATGCAAATATTGGTGATATGCGCAATAGAGGTGTTGAATTAGAGTTAAATGGAACTGTTATCAAAACAAACGATATTACATGGGATATTCGTTTAAATATGACTAATTATAAGAATAAGGTGACATATTTGCCGGAAGAACGCAAAACGATGACAATGCCTGATGGAACAAGAGGTTATTCTAGTGGAAATTACTTCTATGGTGAAGATATACCATTATATACTTTCTATTTGAAAAAGTATGCTGGTGTTAATGAGAATGGTGAAGCTTTGTATTATGTGCAAAAGAAGAATGAGGATGGTACTTATGGAGAGCGTGAAACCACAACAAAATATTCAGATGCCACTACTTACCTGTGTGGAACTGCACTGCCTGATGTATACGGTGGTTTCGGTACTACATTTACCTATAAAGGATTCGACCTTTCTGTAGACTTTACATATCAATTGGGAGGCCAATGCTATGATGGAGACTATCAAAGTGCTATGAATTCTCCTACTTCTCAGGGAAAAGGAAATGTAATGCACGCAGACTTATTAAATGCTTGGAGTCCTGAAAATCCTAATTCAAACATACCTCGTTTCCAATTTGCAGATTCATATTCGGCAGCTTCTTCAGACCGATTCCTGACTAGCGCTTCTTATCTGACTTTGCAGAATTTGAACTTGGGTTATACTTTGCCTTCTAATTTATGTCGTCCAATGGGATTGGAAAAATTACGTATTTATTTGGCATGTGACAATGTATGGACTTGGTCGAAACGTCAGGGATTAGACCCGCGCCAAAGCATCAGTGGTTCAGGAACAGCATCTTATTATGCTCCTATCCGTACTATTTCGGGAGGTATCACAGTTACATTTTAAATGACAAAAGACTTATACATTATGAAAAAAATATCAAAAATCATATTGGGTATATGTTGCTCTTCTTCATTACTGCTCAGCGGTTGTATTGAGGAAACGTTCCCTACTAACTCTGCAACAGACGAACAATTAACTTCTTCTTCAAAAGCAACGGAAGCTTTGTTGTGGGCAATGCCTGCCTTTGCCAATGATTTCAAAACCTGGAGTGCGGGAGATTACGACTGGGGGTATGGATCCATTATGCATGTCCGTGATGTCATGACAGAAGAAATGGTCATTAATGAAAGTAATTATGACCACTATTCAGCATGGGAACATAATCAGTATATAGGTCCGAATTATCTGACCACACAATGGATTTGGAATTACTTCTGGAAGTTTGTTCAAACCAGCAATAAATTGATTGCTGGTGTTGACCCTACCACTACTGATGAAACTTTATTAGGATATTTAGGAGCTGCATATGGATATCGGGCTTTTATTTATCTTGATATGGCACGTATGTTTGAGTTCTTGGAAAATGACAAGATTCCATCTGTTAATTCGAATGGCAATGATGTATTGCATTTGACAGTACCTATTGTAACAGAAACTATTACCGAGGAAGAGGCACGAAATAATCCTCGTGTTTCTCGTGAAAAGATGTTTGAGTTTATTGAAGGGGACTTGAACAAAGCAGAGGAATATATTAAGTATTTCAGCCGTCCAAAGAAAACATTGCCTGACTTGGCTTGTGTTTATGGCTTGAAAGCACGTTTATACATGTGGGTCGAAGATTATGCAAAAGCAAAAGAATATGCACGTAAAGCTATCGATACCGGCAAGTATATACCGACAAGTAAAGCTGATTGGACTAATACCACTTCTGGTTTTAATGACATTTCCGCTACATCTTGGATGTGGGGCTCAAGTGTACAAAAAGAAGATGATGTTGTTAAATCCGGTATTATAAACTGGACTTCATGGATGTCGGGTGAGGCTGCTTATGGATATGCGGGTGCCGGTCCTGTACCGATGGCGGATGTTCGCTTCTACAACAAGATTTCAGACAAAGACTTCCGTAAACTTTCATGGAAAGCCCCTAAAGGCAGTACTTTAGAAAGTCAGAATGAATATTGCAATCCCGCTAGTGCGGCAGATATGGCAGAGTATGCTTCTTTAAAATTCCGTCCGGGTTCAGGAAATGTTTCTGACTATAATGTAGGATCTGCAACTTCTTTCCCATTAATGCGTATAGAAGAAATGTATTTTATCGAAGCGGAAGCTGCAGCGCACTTAAACGCATCAGATGGTATCTCTTTAATAAATAGTTTTATGAAGGGTTATCGTTATCCGTCTTATGAATGTAAAGTGACTAATCAGGATGATGTCGTAGAAGAAATTGTTTTTCAAAAACGAGTGGAACTTTGGGGAGAAGGACAAAGCTTCTTTGATATCAAACGTCTGAACTTACCTGTTACTCGTGCTTACGAAGGAAGTATGCATCATGCAATGGGACGTTTTAATACTACAACTCGTCCGGCTTGGATGAACATTTGTATCGTTCAAACTGAAGAGAACAATAACAAAGCACTTCTCGGTTATGAAAATCCCGATCCAAGTGATTGTTATAAAGCTGAATAATAATTTGAGCTAACGTATAAAAAGAAACATTATGAAATCTATTAATACATTATTATCTGCATTACTCTTTCTGAGTACAGTTGTTGGTATTACATCTTGTACTGAGGAGGCTGATTATACTCCGGCGCAAAAGCCGGAGAATGCACAGGTTTATTTCGCTACAGATGAGGCATCGACTGTTTCATTGGAAACAGGCCAGCAATCTTTTATGGTGAGTATTTATCGTATATCTTCAAAAGGGGCGTTAACAGTAAATGTCACTAGTAAAGATGAAAGCGGTATTTTCACCATACCGTCTTCTGCAACTTTTGCTGAAGGAACGACTAAAGCTGAAATACCTGTAAGTTTTGATTTCGACAAGTTAGAACCGGAAAAGAAATATCCGATTTCATTTGTGATTGACGGGAACTCTGAACTTTCTGAATATGGTAATTCTGAATTGGTTCTGAATGTTCAATATGCGCCTTGGGGAGCATGGGAAAAATTTGGTACCGGTGTTTATACATATTCATTGTATTGGGGAGGTAAAGACAGTTATGATATTTATCGTAAACAATCCTTGATTGATGCCAATCAATTTCAGTTTAAAATCTCTCCATGGGGAGCAAATAAAGATACAGAACTTATTATTGACTATAATAAGTCTACCAACCAAGCTAAAGTGTATAGAGAAACTCAGGTGGATACTCATAGTACATATGGTGCAGTTTATGTTTCTGATATCGTTTATTATATCGATAATATTGAGGGAAAAACGGGAAGTTACGAAAAATATCCATGTACTTTTAATCCTGAAACAGGACTGTTTTCTTTAAATTTGATTTATTATGTTGGAGCTGGTTATTTTGGTCAAGGAGTTGAAACATTCCAATTGGATGGTTTCAAACAATATGATTATAGCATAACAATGACTAATAAAGGAAATTATATTGACCTTGATAAACAGGACAATGCGGTTATTGGTTTCGTTGCTGGTACGGATGTGAATTTCTATAAATATTCATTAGCTGCCGGAGCGCTGTCTGATAAGGACGTGGAAAAAGTAGCTGATGGCATTATTGACGGAAGTATTGAATCAACAGAAGCTAAAGGAGACAATAGCATAGCATTCCCACTGTCTGAAACAGGAAAATATACAGTTGTAGCCGTTACTTATGATGAAAATGAAGAAGTACAACTCCATAATGCGTTAATATTTGATTTTGAACCGGCAGGTAAACCGAATCCTTGGGTTTCATTAGGAAATTGTGGCTATACAGACGATTTTGTATTCACTTCTTATTTTGAGACCGAAAGTGCTGATGACGTAGCTTCTTATCCTGTAGAAATATATGAGAATAAGGAGCAACCCGGAATGTTCCGTTTGCAGAATCCTTACGGACCGGAAAGTTTCTATGGAGAAGTTGAAGGAGCAGTATTTGCTGATGGAAATCATAATATTGTAATTAATGCAACAGATCCTGAAGGGGTATATATAGAGCTTCAATCAACAGGACTAGATTTAGGAAATGCAGAGATTGGTATATATTCCATGGCTGGTTATTATTTGGATGAAGGAAAGACATTGGAAGAGGTTAAGGCTGCAGGAGTATGTGGTACTTATAAAAATAATATTATAACTTTCCCGAAAGAGGCTTTAGCAATTGTTTTAGGTGAAAAGATGTATAAAGCCAATACCTATGGCGCTTGGAAAATAGACATGAATGCATTGCAAAAAACAAACAGGTCGGTTTCTACATTTAATTGGAACTCTTTGCAGAAGTCTGTTTTTGCAGGGAATTCATTAATGTCTGTTCCTGATTATCGAATTATGCATGTAAGAGGACAAAAGGTCGATACTCAAAGAGTGGTTAAAGTACGTAACTTTAAATACTAAAACTCAATAAAATGATAGTGCATCCTATAAAAGGGTGCACTATTGTTATATGGCTCTACATAATAACCAATAAACTCAATCTTATGAAACACTTCGTTCATGTCTTTCTTCTATTA
>OFEZ01001190.1_pt1 | contig 15011 bp, 9 predicted proteins | sample 1521241 | NCBI WGS metagenome assembly OFEZ01 (sample SAMEA3504099, study PRJEB24116) | mouse gut metagenome | biome: mouse gut; feature: mouse-associated habitat; material: faeces | place: Denmark | collected 2011
GCTCGTCCGGCACTGTGAGGGTCATCATCGTCTCTCCGTGGGTCTCGTATGCCGTGAAGCCACGGAACAGGCACTCGTTCAATATGTCGCTCAAATACAATACCATATCCGCACCTCCTCAGCCCAGCAAGCCCGGCAAATTCACGCAGATCACCTGCAAAAGCGCCGTGAGCATACTCATGACGTCCTCCAGGTCCCCGGTGTACAGCAGAAGGTCCATGCCCGCGCAGAAATAGCCGGAATCTACGTAAAACTTCACCCAGGGGTACTGCGTGTTCAGGCGGTTGCACTGGGCCATGAACGCGTCCGCGTCCGCCTCCGGCACCTGGAATAAAATGGCGGACAGCTCCACGTCCTGTTCCGTGTGGAAGCCTGCGTACACCGGAAACATCGCCTCGCCCGCGTCGTTCACTACCGCGATCTCCAGTTGATTTTCCGCCAGTTCCTGCACCCGGTCCGCGCCGAAGCGCTCCGCGCAGGCTGCTTTCATTTGTTCAAATCGTTCCATAGGCCGCTCCCAAGGGTTTTTGGGTATTATAGCATAAATCGGACGGGCATTCAATGCGGAAAATGGAAAAACCTCCCCAAATGGGGAGGTTTTTATTATGGCTATGTCTTACTTGTCAGTATGGAAGTGTGCAGTGACGTGGTTTACCGTCGCTTCCATCACCTGGGCGAAGAACCACTGGCCCGCGGTCACGTCTGTGAACGGGTTGGTGTAGCTGTTCGCTGCCAGGTCCAGAGCCGTGTCCGGCGTGCGGTCGATGGCGCCGTTCACCATCGTCGCGGCCTCGGCGCGGGTGATGTTCGCGTTCGGACGGAACGTGCCGTCCTCGTAGCCCGTCACGATGTTCGCGCGCTCCAGGGCTACGATGTAGCCGGCGGCCCAGTGGCCCGCTACGTCGTTGGACGCGGAGGGCGCTTCCACGCGGCCTACGCCCGCGAAGTTCGCAATCATCGTGGCAAACTCAGCGCGGGTGATGCTCGCGTCGGGGTCGAAGGTGCCGTCAGGACGGCCGTTCACGATGCCCTTGCTCGCGGCAAAGTTCACGTACTTGGCATACCACGCGGCGGTGTTCAGATCGCTGTACGGAGCGGCAGGATAGGTGCCGTTCTCGTCAAAGCCCTCGGTCAGGCGAGACAGGATCGTCGCAGCCTCAGCACGGGTCAGGTTGCCGTTGGGGGCAAACTGGGTGTCGGAGCGGCCCACCATGTACGCCATGTGGTCGCAGGCTTCGTACAGGGCGGTGAACGTCACGTTCTTGGTGATCTTCTGGGTGGTGGGGTCAACGACAGTCTTCCCGTCCAGGGTCCAGCCCATGAAGCGGTAGTTGTCGTGGGGATGCACCACAGGGACGTTCTTCGGGGTCTCGTTCTTGGCGACTTTCTCGGTGGTGGAAGCATCGCTGGAGAAGTTGCCGTGGGAACCGACGTTGTACGTTACCGTGTAGGTCTGTTTGCTCCCGCCGATCACGATGCCGCTGCCGCCGGCTTTTTCCCAAGGTATCAATTTACCAGTCACAGTATTGTAGTTGGCAGCATCTCCGGGGGTAAAGGTCCATTCGTACTCTTTGCCTTGCTCCACCGGGGTGGTACCTGCATCTGTCCACGCAATCGTGCCAGGAACGTCGGTGCCGGCCGCATTGACCGCGCTGCCTGCCAGATTCGCATCCGCCAGAGTCTTATTCTCTTCCGTGACCTTATCGAAAGTAGGCGTCACAACAGGCGTTGCTTTCTTGATGATCAACTTCTGTCCAAGGGTGTACTCCTTGCCGTCAACAGTCGCCTTGATCTCATAGCCAGCCTCATTCGCGTTGGTCTGATCAGCAGCGCCACCATAAGTAACGCCAGTAATAGTTACAGGATTGCCCTCAACAGTGGCAGTCACAGTCGCAGTCTTCGCCGTACCGTCATAAGTATGTTCGTTGTTTTTCACTGTAAAATCAGGTGCGGTAGCATCTGTAACTGTCACAGTACCAGTAGTCGTCGCTGTTTTGACCGTGTAATTGGTCGTATCCACTGCAGTCAGCGTTGCAGTGATCGTTGCACTACCACCGGCGGTAACACCCGTCACAACACCGGTATCTTTATCAACCGTAGCAGCCGCATTATTAGAAGTAAACTCAACTTTATATGCGCTGGCGGGTACATTCGCAACCGTCGCACAAGATACGGTCTCCTTGCCCTTTACGGTAACGGTCTTACCTTCCTTCACCGTCGCTCCCAAGTCGCCACCGATCTCCAGTTCTGCCTTGCCGATGCTCCAAGTAATGTCCAGCCCGGTAGCCGCTTTGTAATCATCACTTTCGGCTACATTAATCGTAACCGTATAAGCATTACCCGCATTGGTCTGTTTATTGCCTGCCGCATAGGTGATTGCACCAACTGTGCCAGTGGTACCAGCAGTCTTTTTCACAGTAACGGTCTGCTGGTTGCCGTTGTAGGTCAGTGTACCGTCCTGCTCAAAGTTGGCAGCAGTCAGGGTATCTTTTTCGGTCCAAATCGCAAAGACTTCTTTTGTGGCGTCTTTCGCCGCGGCGGTCACTGTGGTAACAGCAGCGCCGCCAGCAGTCTCGGACCAGCCGCCGAATTTAAAGCCCGCCTTTTTCGGCGTCGGGGCCACATCAGCAAGGGTGACGGTGCTACCTGCATCCACGGATTTTTCTACGTCAGCTGTATTTCCGCCCACGTTGCCGCCGTCCAGTTTAAACACGAGTTTGGACTGGTCTGGGACGATTTTTCCGTTGAGAAGTGTGACATTCGCTGTAATAACTTCCGTTGCACTTCCATCACAGTTTGCCCAAACCACCCAAGCACCACTAGCGCTTGCCGGGAAAGAAACGGAAGCCACATCGGTCCCACTATTATGATCATAATCCGTACCCCGAGTCATCGGGTCGCCCTCTTGATCGTACACATCACTGCTCATAGTCGGATAGCCATTTGTAGATAATCCATCCGGCTCTTTCGCAGCATCATAAATAACAATATTCACAGTATTAGTTCCAGAATCAAGTGACACAGTTGCTTTCTTCCCCGTGCTGTCTTTAGATACAGTGATTTCAAAACCAAGAGCGCCACCAGCTTCTAATTGAGTATCTCCGCTCGGCATATTAGCACCCGGTGTGGCAAACGCCGTCGACATCATGGTTAACAGCAATGCTACTCCAACCATAATGCTTAATAGTCTTTTCTTCATGTTTACACTCCTTATACTTAGTTATATAAACTCGCACTTACGATTGAAGAGCTCCGCCATTTGCAAGTGCGTAGTTCATCTGTTCTTGGGACAAATCCTTCCATTCACTTTCTGGTTTAATAGTAGCATCCGTCCCATCCACGGAATTCTGAGCAAGCCAAGCTTTTCGCAAATTATTTCTTGCATCCCCGACACTTCCTGTATAGGTCAAACCTAGTTGATTTCTCAACACTGCCGCAGATAGAGTTGCTAAACTACTGCTACTCCCGTCTGCTAACAATTCATTCGCCATTTTCAAAGTACCTTTAAGCCGGAATCCATTTTGGTCTGTTGCAGAAATTCCATTCGTATCAGTAGCTACATTGGCTTTACCAGACGCATTTGTTTTTACACTCGCCTGATAAAAATCTACCATCGTAGCACCAATAGATGTAATGCCTGTTCCATGTGGATAAATGGTGAAAATCTCCTCATCAGCTGTTCCTAAACCAAAGAAATTATAAATATTGCCATTAAAAATAACTCGAAGTTGCGGTTCAATTAATCTAGGTACACCCTTGATAACTTTTTCTCCATCTTGCTCTACGATTGTTTGTCTGAGGAATCGATATGTAATAATATAGTTAACTGTCGTTCCCACTCGATTGTACTCAATCACTTCCAACGTATAGGGCATACTCGCCGCAGATGTTGTGTAATGAAGTTCAGGATTATCTTTATAGCAGGCTTTGACCGCTACATTGCTTTGTAAATTATTAAAGTCTTGGTTGTCACCTGTAGTAAGTGGATCCGCTATCTCGATTAGTCTATTATCACCATTAACACCCCTACCGCAGTGCGTCGGCAGCGTACTGTCATTCGGTAACCAGCAATTAAAGGAATACCCACGCTTATACGTCATGGGGAACTTTGCATCATCCACAAAATAACTACCCTTGGACGCATCCACATCCTTGGATTCCGGAGACTGCAATGTCCGAACGAAATCGTTCATGTATCCCTCTACAATGCTGGCCTCTGCACCTTTCGGTACGGTAACGCTCCCCAGCAGAGTATTGTCCCAGTCGTAGCAAACCACAGTAACAAAGTCACTGGGGTCTGCCGGGCCGGAGTCTCCGCCCTGCCAAACGGCGGCGAGGGAGGCGGGGGTCGTCTCGGGCATGGGGACCTTGGTGTTGCGGGTGTAGGTTATGGTGTACGTCACCGTTCCGTCTTCGCCCGTAACCTCCGTCCACTCTTCCGCCGCTGTGTAGCAGCTGTGGAACGGCTTCTTCGGGGCTTCCGTCTCCGTCGTCCCTTCCAAAATCGTCTCGCCTGTCAGTCCATCTACCCAAATCGCTGCCGTCCCCACAGGCGGCGTCGGCGTTACCGGCGGTGGTTCTTCCCCTTCTCCGCCGCCCTCTCCCGGGTCGATTACCTCGCCGTCACCTTCCCCATCTCTCGCCGCCGGGGACTCAGGATCAGGCGTCGGCGTAGGCGTGGGTTCCGGTTCCGGCTCCGTTACTTCCGTGTACGTCGCTGTGAACGTCACATTCCCTTCCCCGTCCTCGCTTCGCACCCACTGGTCGAACGTGTAGCCTTCCCGTGTGGGGTTCTCCGCCGGATGCCCCGGAAGCGGGTCCCCTACCTTGACCGTAATCGCCTCGACTATAACCGTCCCATCATGATCCACCCAAGTGACCGTAATGGTCTCGGGTTCGTCGGCGCGGTAAAGAATCAGATTCCCGTCCGTGTCGCGCTCGCCCAGCGTCCAGCCCAGGAACGCGCTGCCGTCACGGGTAGGCTCGAAATCGTAGACATTCAGGTCCAGCTCCTCCCCCGCGCCAAGGTTCTTCGCCGCGGTCTTCAGATCGCTGTAACCGCTGGGGTCTTTTTCCTCGCTGCCGCCCGCCAGGTTCACCGCAAGGCCGCCAGACGCTACCGGCGTCTCTCCGCCTCCGCCCGACACTGCCCCGCCGATGGCAATCTCACGTTCCTTGGACACCTCATACTGGTCGTTCGCTCGGAAGCGCACCCAATATACGTCGTCCTCATGCAGCCCGTGGATCACCGGCAGTCCTTCATCAAAGGTGATGTAGCCATAACTCGCCGGCCAGGCCTCTCCCTCGGACGCCGTGATGCTCGCTTTTAACGCTTTTGCGTCTTTTTCAGATACGATCCTCTTGGTCGCTCCGGATGCCATTGATGCAGTGAGGTCCGCTTTATCCGCCTCGCTGAGGCTCGTATACCAGCTTTCCGGGAACGGCACTTCGCGCCATCCCTTGTTGTCCGTGACCTCCTGCAGGACGCCGTCTTCATCCTTGATCTTGTGCGGCAGGTACTCAAACACCATACCCATGTTCAGGTACCAGTTCGTCATGGTGCCCGTTCCTTCTTTGTTCGCGGTGTACCCTTCGTCAGGATTCAGAACCGCCCCGGCGGAATAGAAGCCAAAGATCTGGCCATCTGGGTTCTCCAAAGCTGCGCCGTCTTCACCTGTGGTTTTTATCTGACTTTGCAGCCCGGTGTTTACGTCCGCCGTTGGGATCGGCTGCGCACCTTTCTTCACTTCATCGAACCAGTAGACGATCGTATCCTCGGTCTTGTTCGACCCGTCCATGACGCTGATCTTCAGGTAAACCTGATTCCCACTGCTGTGGTCCGTCGGCGTACCGGAAATCTTCCACTGGTAATGCTTATTGTTTGTAACCACCGGTGAGATCGTCAGCCCGTATTTGGTCGTTGCAGAACGGTTCGCCACATTGTTCTTCTGACTTCCGCTGTAATACGCGGTCGAACCGACTTTCGTGTCTGTACCGGTCTTTGGATCTCTTTCGTAGACGTCGACTTTCAGGTACTTCCAGCCTTGCGGCTCCGCCGTCTGGCTGTTCGGCGTTCCCAATGTAATATTGCCGGTATCAAACGCCACACCTACCTGGGGCGTCTTTGCACTCCAATGCACCCCTTTGTATTGTACGCCGTCCAGCGTCACATCCGATGCAGCCGCTTTGTCAAACGCCACCGGCACCTGTTTCCATACCGCATACAGGTCATAAACTGTGTACAGTTTACTCGGCTGCGCATAACTCGCGCCTTTCTCCCAGAACTTTCCGCCCGCCGCTGTCACAGCCGCGGAAGCGTCCTCATCCGGATTTAAAAACCGAAAATCCGCTTTATCTGTCCAGCCCTGGAAAATATACCCGGTTCTTGTGGGCGTATTGTTGCTCAGCGTAGCGCTCCCCGGCGCGCTATGTGCGGTCAGATCGGCGGAGTTAAAACTCCCACGCTGGATCTGGCTGCCCGGGACGTTTGCCGCGCTGTACGAACCGTCATAGGTGTTGTCCACAATCCCTTTGTTCACATTGCCGTTATACCGGATCATGTACGACGGCGTGCACACATACCCCTCTGAGTCCAGGTAAAACCGGTCTATGTAGTACCGTTCAGCGTGTCCGTCCGCGTCATGGGCAAACACAACAAGGACGTATTCCTCATGATAATATTTCCCGGTCACCGGAGATCCCTGCATGACTTTATTCGCTACCGTACCGCCGCCCTGCATCGTGCTGGCATTCGCCGCACTCGCCGGCACCAACGGAAGCGTTACCGTACCCCCTGTCCCCTTTGCTCTCGCACTCATCGCGTAGTAGTTTGGGGAGACCGCCGTGGCCGACAGCGTCGCATAGGTAGTGTTGTTGATGTTCGCCACGTTTGCCGCGTACGTATCATCAAAGTTCTTCGCCAGCATCACCACTGCGTATACCAGCTGTGTCGCTTCACCGCCGCTTTTGAGGTTTACTACCACTTCAATATTTTTCGCGGTTCCATTACCGCCGCTGCCCGCACCTTTGTTGCGTACATATGCCGTGGAAAACAGCGCGCTTTCCGATGCCGTCCCTGACGCCGTATTGTAGCCCGGGTCCACATCGCTTGTCACCGCTGCCCCCAGAACCGCATATGGCAATAACCCCAAAACCAGTGCCAACGTCAAGCCCAGGGATATCAGTCGTTTCTTCATATCCTGTGCCTCCTTTACGTTGTCACTCGGACAAAACTGCCATATCCGCTCAATGCCGCGTTCGCCTGCGCATCCGTCAGCTTTTTCCCGCCGTTGCTGATTACCGCCGCGGTCAGCTTCTGCTGTGCGTCATTCAGCTTCGTGCTGTTATTTACACCGGTATAGCCCGCGTCCATAAAGCACTGGGTGTTAATCTCCGCGTTCCATACATGCCCGGCATTCGCCGCCGCTGCCACCGCCTCATCCATCAGCCGGTCAAACGCGCCGTTCTTCACGATCTTCGTGTTGCCGTCATTTGTCCAGTCGTTTCGGGCTGTACCAAATATCCACGCGCTGGCTCCGTAGGCGTCCAGTATCTGGCATTGGATGCTCGTCGTCGCTTTTGGTACGACCACTTCAAAGTTCGTGCTGTCCGTATTCTCCAGGTCTACCTTTACCGTCAAATACTGCGTATTGCTTCCACTGCCCACATATACCTTCGCAATGACCACCGGCTCACGCGCGCGAACGGCGCTCGCCCGTTCCACTGTGTACCGCACCGCATATTGTCCGTTGGCACTGTCCACACCGCCGTACTGGTAAAATGTTGGATCGTCAAACGTATAGTAGGTCTTGCTGCTTACCAATGACGTATCGACGCCTTCGCCCTGGTTTACCTCTTCTGTCGCGTAATACGCGGCCTGTAAGAAAACGGACGTCCCGTTCTTGAACAAATTGCTCAGGTCCGCCGCGTCCTGCTGTACGACCGGGTCCGTCATATCCAGCTTCGCGTTATTCGACGTAAACGTACCGCCCACAGTCCGTAAACCGTTGCCGTCGTTGTTTTCATACACCACCAGCCACCGGTCAAACGCATACCCCGGCTTGCTCAGGCGCTCTCTGTGCAGGTTTTCCCAGCCCGCAACCACCTGCGCCGCAGTATCCGCCTCTGCCGAGACCGCGTCGATCGCTCGCCCATCCCAATCGAAGAAGGTAATGGCGTTCCCACCGCCGCCTATCGGCTCACTGCTTCCTGTGTTGATGCTCGGTCCGGTGCCAAGACGGAACGAAACTGTGCATTCCGTTTCGCCGTTGTCCTCATAACCGCCCGTAGAGCGCCAGGCATAGTATTTCAGGACCCGGTTATTCAGCATATCCGTATTCAGCTCGTCGTCCGCCGGGCCGTCGGCTTCCTCACCGCAGGTCAATTGCACCTGCGCGCCCGGTACCGCCTGCTCCGCAACAGCCGCCGGCGCCAGGCACAGCGTCGCGCCTTCATTGTTCGTCAAGTCCGCAGCATCAGCAACAGTCACTTCTTTGTAGTTGTCTCCATCTTTCTCAATCCGGAACCGGACCGTCACCAGACGGGTATCCTCCTCTGCCGGCAGGTCCTGATATTGCAGGCTCTCCGCGCCAAGGTACAAATAACCGCGGCCCTCTTCGCTCGTGCCGCCGGGCCCTTCCAGGCCGCTTTCATCGGATACGGCCTCTTCCGGAGGTTCCGGCGTACTCCCGGCCTCCGGCTGGCTGGCCAGCGCCGGCTTGCCGGAGAAATTGTCCGCGCCCTTGGTTGGTACCACCGTCGTCCACAGGGAATTCGGCTTCAGCGCCACAGGCGTACCCGCCGTGCTCCAATCCACCGGCGTCAGTACTGTCTTATCGTAGGACAATACCGCACCTACGGTCTGGAACCCTTTCGCGTGTACATGCACACTCACTTCCAGATAGCCTGTCAGCGCACCTGTCGCCTCGCCGTTTTCTGTCACTTTTACCCCGGAAATAATCACTTCCGGTACGGTCTCTTCAGCTGCCCGCGCGCCCATATTTAAAAACTGGATACTCCCCGCCAGCAGCATCACGGTCATGAGCATTGCGATGATCCTTCTATTTCTCATATACCGTTTCTCCCACGTTCGTAGTTTCTGTAAATCCAATGCTGAAATTGTTCTTTCCATAATTCTCCGGCGCCGTCAGGATCGCCAGATCCTTTTGGTCCACCCGTCTGTCTCCGTTCAGGTCGTACAGGTTCTTCTCGTCCACCGACTTCATATACCTGCCCGGCTGCATCAGCTGCGCCCGGTCTCCCTGACGGATCTTCCCGTCCCCTGTCACATCCCCGCAGGGAAGTGTCAGCGTCCGGCCATCCAGCTGCGGGAACAGCTTTGTCTCCGTTCCATCCCGGCTCACTGTCACACCCATCAGGTACGCCCCTACATGGGACTGCTTTCGGATCACCATTTGATATTTGCCTGACGGCAGATCCGTACCCGGAATATCATTGCCCGACGCGGCCTTGAATACCGCCTCGTGGAACCCAATCGTCTGCTTGCAGACATCCGTTCCACTGCTTTCCCCCGGTACGGTCAGCGTATATGCCGCATCCGTTTTGTAGCCCTGGGCCTCTTCGTCCCAGGCATATAGCGCAATCTCCACGTCCTTCTTCGGATCATAGGTCACCAGTGTCAGCGATGCGTTCGCCGATGGCCACGGCTTCGGCGGGTCAAAGCGGAAGCCGATGTCCGTCTGTACCGGCGGCGCGCCTTCCTCCGTGTCCGCGTCGGGGTCCTCGTAGTACCCCTGATACAGCTTCGTCTCCGGATTCCACAAGGTGCGGTTCAAGGCATCTCCCCCATCCGCTTCCGTGTCTCCCACTTCCACTGCGACCGCTTCCTTTACCGTCAGCCAATCCAGTTGGCCCACATCGCTTTTATAGGGCAGCTTCCAGGTCGCGCCGCTCCCCTCTTCCGGGGCCGACGCACCTTTCAAGTCCAGCGTATATACGCCAAGCTTCATGCAATAACCACCGATCTGGATACTGTGCGACCAGCCCTGCCCTTTCGGGATCGTTCCCTGGGGGCCGTCTGACATCCGTCCAAACCAGTTGAACGCATGGTAGCCCTTCCCTTTTACTTCCACTTCGTTCGGCGGATAGGGATACCGCTGTTCCGGTACGATCTGCTGAAGCGTCACATACTCCGCCGGCTGGAAACGCACAAACCCATCCAGCCATTCCGGAAACCGCAGGCCAAACGCACCCGCGTCCAGCAGTGGTCCCGGCGCTTCGTCCGGTTCCCCTGTCAGTCCATCCGACCGCTCCGCCAGAATGTACAGCTCCAGCTTCGCGGTCCCGTCCGATACGCCATCCTGCGTGGCATACAGCACATATTCATATCTGCAAAGGTGCTCCTCCACGCCGTTCGTGTTCGGTGTAACCCCCAATACCATCACAACCGCAAGCATCAGCGGCACGAGTCGTTTCCAGATATTTCTCATCTACCCGCGCCCCCTAACACCGCTTTATAGATCTGGTACAGGAATACCGCCGCTTCCGCCCGATTCGTCGTACCCAGCGGTGCCAGTGTATCGCCCCTGCCATTGATGTAGCCTTCCGACAGCATCCCTTCCATGGCTTCTGCCGCGTAAGCCGATACGCTGCCACGGTCCGGGAAGCCCGCCAGCCGCTCCGCGCCTCCGGTGCTGTCCACCGTATAGCCCAGCAGCTTCATCGCCCGGTATGTCAGAACGATCATGTCCTGTCGCGTGATCCGGTCATTCGGGCCGAAACTCGTTTCCGAATAGCCCGTCGCAATCCCCATGCCCTGTGCCAGCGTCACCGGATCATGGTAATATGCGCTCGCCGGAACATCTTCGAAGCCTGGCCCCGGTGTTCCTTCCGGCTGGAACATCCGCATCAGAAGTGTGATGAAATCCGCCCGGGTCACACTCGCCAATGGCGAGTACTCCGTATCGCTGGTTCCGCTGATAATCCCCAGCCGGTGCATCTCTTCAATCGCTTCCGCTGCCCAGCCTACCGGCCCAAGGTCTGTAAAGTGTCCTGTGGGTTCAACGATATCCCCGTCAGCCCCGCCCGGTTCCACCGGAAGCAGCTCCGGCAGCTCCGTCATCGGCACATCCTTCGCTGTGAGGTACACGGTGAAGTCCTTGACCGCACTCCGGCCATCCTTGCTCACCGTCGCCGTCAGCCTTACAGTCTCGCCTTTTGTCGCGCGGAACACATTCCCATACTGCCCGATCAAATGCGGCGCACTGCTGCTCCACGTGATCGTCGTATTTTGTTCTCCTGTATCCGCGAGGATCAGATCCCGGGTCACATGCTCTGCCGTGTCATCGCCTTGATACCCGATCTCCAGTTCCGCCGCTACCTGGTCCACCAGCTGCTGCATACTCCGCAGCCGCACCGTGCGGTACGCCGAACTGCCCGTCACCGTAACGCTCCCGGCCTGTTCCTCATACCTTTCAGCTTTCCTGCCACAGCTGAATTCAACTCTCAGAATTGTTTCCTAAAGGCTCAATTCAACTGTAGCAGGCACATTCCTTCTTTTCCCTCTGGTTGTTATCCTGCCTGTATCTGCGGCCTTCTTATATCTCCCATCAGTTTCTTCGCATCATAATCTACACCTTTTGTAAGGATCGCGTAGAATACCCTGATAACCTTGCAGGCTATCGCAACCACTGACTGCATCTTTTTCAGAGGATTTTCCTTTCGGCTCCGGTAATACTCATGGATTTCCCGAAACTCTGCATTCTTTCCTATTAGCGATATCGCTGCCTCATACAGCACATATCTCAGACGTTTCCGCCCGCGGCAGCTGATCCGGCTTTCTCCGTTATGCTTGCCGGATTCATTCGCCACGATTGCATATCCCGCCAGTTTCTGCAGTTGTTTGGGGTTATCAAAACGTCCAATATCCCCAACTTCTGCAATAAATCCACTGACTGTAACCAGACCGATCCCTTGGATCGCCATCAGCTTATCAATATATGGGATCTCCTTTAGCTTTTCTTCTATACTACGGATCAGTTCCTCCAGCCTTGCCGTATATACATCCATGTCATTCAGCAGATTTTTTAATTCGATTCTCGCTGCTTCCGACGCTTCCTTGCTCCCAATGCTGTGCTCTGCGGCTGATACCAGGGTCTTTGCCCTCTTCATTCCAGCGCCTCTCAGCTTCGCATCCCGCCAGATTCGGTTTACGCCTTCTGCACCCAGCTTTATGATATCCTCCGGCAGCGGAGCTGCCTTCAGCACCATCCTGCCACTGACCGCTTTTAAATCCTTATATACATTTTTATATTCTGGAAAGTAGATGGAAAACCACCTTGCAGTCCGGTTCTTAATCCTTGTGAGCTCTTCCTGCGTTTGGAAGCGCAGATTAGAAAGACTCCTGATCTCTGCATAAATGCCGGCTGGTATATATGGATAGGAAAAACGTCCTTCATTGACCAGCGCTGCGATTGTTTTAGGATCTTTACGGTCATTCTTGTTCGGGTTGTTGTCGTCCAGTTCCTTTGATTTCTTCACATGGTGGGGATTTACGTGTACCGGCTTCATTCCGCTGTCCTGCAGGAATTTCCCTAACGCAAACCAGTAATGTCCGGTCGGCTCCATTCCGGGAATCACAGCAGTTTTGCCATGTTTTTCTGCGATATCCTCCACCCATGCTTTCAATGTCAGGAATCCGGCTTCCGTGTTACTGAATTCCAGCGGCTTTTTACTATACTCATAATTTCTCCAGTCAAAAGCCCTGGCATAATGAGTTTCACTTCCAACATCAATACCAACAATCAAAGTTTTTTCAGTAATGGATGCAATTTTTGCGTTCTGTGTGTTATAATTCATTTCAGATACCTCTCTGTTCAATAAGATTTTTACTAACCGCCAAAGTCAGTAATCTTATTTTACTCTGAGGTATTTTTTTCTCAACCTTCTTTCTTGGAATTCCCTATACTTGAATTATACAGGAAGCTCCTTGACTTAATATTTTTGTGCCAACCCTGGCCTGCTGCCGTTTCATAAAATCCATCGGCGGATTCACCCGCATTTCAAACCACGATTGCATCAAGTGACTATAAATTGCACGAAATGACCATAAAGTTTATAACATCACCACCGCCTGGAACTTTTCCGCATCGCAGGAAACGGCAAAATCGCCCCCATATTTATCTGCCACAGCCTTCACATTTGATATACCGGTACCTTCCGTGACCTGCACTTTTTCTGCCACGGGGTTCCTTACGGAAAAGATCAGCTTCCCTCCCTCCTGCACCAGCTTGACATGGATGACGGCCTTCCTTCCCTGCTGCGCCACCTTCACGCACTCATGGATGGCATTGTCCAGTAGGTTGGAGAGTAGGATCACCGTTTCCTCCTCATTAAGCCGCAGCCCGTCCATGTCGCCCACCCGGAACGTCATGGACACGCCCTGCTCCCTTGCGGCGTGGAATTTCTGGTTCAGGACTGCATCCACTACCGGATGGTTCGTGTTGACCGCCGCCATCTCCACCGAAATGCTCTCCGTCAGCCGTTCTGCAAGTGCGGCGGCAGCCTGCGTGTCGCCTTTCTTCAACAACACCTGCATTGTCCTTATCTGGTTCTTGTAGTCATGCATCTTCCTCCCCTGCCGCTCATAGACCGCCTGCATATCCCGGTAATGGGCAAGCTGGCTTTCCTTCTTCTGGCCTGCCAGCGCGCTTTCCCGGAACAGCTCCTCTTTTTCAAGGATACCCTGCAACAGCTCTATGACAAGGATGTTGATGAATATCAGCCCCACCGACAGAAAAAGGTATGCCGTCTGCACCTTTGCCTCTGCACTGTTGCAGAAGAACATAAGCAGCATGGATGCCACAGTGAGCAGCGGAATCATGGAAAATTTCAGCCACTCCTTACGGGAAAGTTCTCCATAATTGTTTTGTCCTTTCCATATTTTCCGGACTATGAACACCAAACAGAGCCAGAGCATTTTTGAGGGCAGAAGCAGAAAAGTAAGCACCACGTTTGGGGAAATGGACATATTTTCTATCTGCAAGAAAAAAAGGTCTGTCAGAAACAGCAACGCATAATTCAGCCCGGAAAAGAAGATACGCTGTTTCCAGCCCGCTTCGTAAAACACTGTGCAGAATGTGATGGAAACAAGGATTATCAGCATGACCTTGATTCCCATTAAATCAAAATGTCCTCCTAATAGCGCCACTACCATGTCAGCAAAATACAAAACAACATATCTGCACTTTCCCAGCCGCCCCACATCCGTTTTCTTCAAAAAGGTATCAAAGAAATATACGCTCCCCCATGCCTCTATCGCCATGATACAGAATGAAAGTACCCACAATGCCATGATCACTCCGCCCCCTTAAACAATGTATACTGCCGCTTCACTTCCGGGTACCTGGACTTCGGGACGGATATCTCCTTCCCCGTGGTCAGCACCATGACATAGCTGCTGAGTTTCCCGATGTACCTCATGTTGATAAGGAAACTCTGGTGTATCCGCACGAAGCCCATCCCCGCCAGTTCCGCCTCCAGCTCATCCATCTTCTTGTAGATGCTGTATGTTTCCCCCGCCGTGTAGAACACGTTCTTGTGCCTGCTCGTCTCAATATAGATGATGTCATCCACCCGCAGGCGCACGGTTCCCTCCACGAAGCCGAACTCCACCACCCGCTCCTCCCTTAGGATGTCATCCAGGCACTCCGGCAGAGTCTGTTCCAGGTCATCCTTTAAGAGGAACCGGCTGGCCTTCACCTTGTACCCGTCCAGCGCATAGTTCACATAGGCGGTCACCAACACGATATGTACCTTCGGGCATTCCGCCTTGATCCTCCCCGCCGCCTCCAGCCCATCCATACCCTCCATGTTGATGTCAAGGAACACAATGCCGCATTCCCGCACATACCCCATATCCGCATAAAGCTCCTCGCCGGAACCGTATTCCCTTATTTCAAAATCATGCCCGCAGGCTTCCAGCAGCGCCCACAGCGCACCCCTGTCCTCCCTGCTGTCATCACAGACCGCTATCTTCATCGCATTTCCCTCAA
>OFEZ01001203.1_pt1 | contig 14873 bp, 25 predicted proteins | sample 1521241 | NCBI WGS metagenome assembly OFEZ01 (sample SAMEA3504099, study PRJEB24116) | mouse gut metagenome | biome: mouse gut; feature: mouse-associated habitat; material: faeces | place: Denmark | collected 2011
CGACGCCGCGGCGCAAAGGTTGCTGTCCACCGTGGAGAGCAAGCCGGAGAGCACCATCATCAGGAGCGGAGCCAATACCCACGGCGGGAGCAGAGACGTGATAAACTCCACGTTTACCATGCCAACGTCTGCGGGGATAAAGCCGGTACCGGCTGCGGCAAATCCTATAGTCCCCATAGAGAGGGGGACGACGGCAAAAATCAGGGCGCCGATAAAGAACGATCTGCCGATGCGGTCCTTGCGGATCGCAAAGGTGCGCTGCCAAAAACACTGGTCGCCAAACGGCCCGGAAATCAGGCCGACGGCCGTGGGGAGGCCAAAGCCCAGGAATACAGAAAGCCCCGTCTCCGAGAACAGGGACACATGGTCGCCCGTAATGGAGCCGAGGCCCGCTATGACAGCGCCTACCCCTCCGGCTCTGGAAAGGCCCCATGGGACGAGGAGGGCGCAGCCAAGTAGAATAATGGCAAGCTGGATAACGTCGGTTGTAACCGACGCCTTGAGGCCGGAAAAGCACGAATAGGAGTAGGCAATCACCGCAAGGATGATTGTCATGCTCCAGAACGGCGCTCCGGTGATGGCGGACAGCATTTTGCCCCCGGCCAGGAGCTGGACAGCGGTGGACAGGACAGCCAGCGCTCCCAGCTGGAATGAGTACGCTCCCTTGACTTTCCGGGAGCCGTAGACCGTGGCCATGTAGCCCGTCAGGGTGACGCCCTCCGGGTACGCAGACCGCATATGCTTTGCGAATGGGATAAAGAGAACCAGGCACAGCACGTTCGGTACCAGGAACCAGAACAGGCCTGGGATACCGCTGGTGTATGCCTTTTCCGCAGATACAAAGAGGGAGGGCGCCCAAATCCATGTTGCGGCTATGCTCATGGCAGCAACCCCCGTTCCAATGCGGCGGTCAGCCACATGGAAACTCTCGGCATCATGCGTCCGCTTTGTGAATATCACCGTGGCCCCGAACATCAGGGCCGCATAGATGATAAGCACAACAATGCCTAACATTTGCAGTTCCTCCTTTGTTCTCCCCGCTGGCGAGGCGAGGGTATCACAAAGGGGCGGCGTCGGGCCTCCTTTCCCGCAGAAGTAGAACAGCCCCACGCCTAAAGCAAGGCGCAGGGCTGTTCCCGGCTGATTAAGATTTTACAGCTTGCATTATAGCATTTTGGAATTGCCCTGTAAATGAACGATTTTTGCCCTCAGCTTACGGCAGTATTTGATAGTGCCGCTCCGCCCCCACCTCAGAAAAGTTGATTGTCATATCTGTATCATCGCCGCAGACCATTTGCGGGAGCAGTTCTCGCAATGTTTCTTCAACATTCAGCTTTTCTCCGTAGTGGTAAAGGGCTACTTCCGCAGGGTAGTAGGGGTTTTTAATGATTTCTTTCTGGTCGTTCCAGCAGTCAGGAATATCGACGGTTCCGGCAATCCTGATTTCACATCTTACTTTCAGTTTCGCCTCCTCCTTTCTCCAAAAACCGAATCGTAACCTCCGTCCGGGGGTTGTCCTTGTCATACAGCACCCGGCTCCCGTCGTGGGACGTGATGATCTCGCTGTTGTCGTCCTTTAGAACGCCATACTTCACCAGCACATCATCAATGGCCTCCAGCAGATTTGTGAGGTCAACCCGGCGCTTTGTCGGCATATAGAACAGGCAGACGACCTCGCAGGGCTGAGTATGCTTTTTCCCACGATTGGGAAGAAAATAGCCGGCGTCCTTTTCGTATTGGACGTAGGCCTTGCTGGGGAGAATTTTGCTGTACCGGCCGCAGTTGGCGATGCGTTGGGAGTTCTTCTTGGTGACGGGGGCAAGCGGGATTGTGAACCTAAGCTCTTTCATCCCTGCCACCCCGCAGCCACTGGTCTGCCTCCTCCGTCATAGCGTTAAGCATGTTCTGAATGTGCGTCAGGGCCTCCCTGATGGGCCTGCCCAGGTCTTTGGCCCCATTGCGCCAGGAGGCGGACACGGACACACAGGCGTGGCCGTCGTGGTCGAAGAAAAAGCAGGTATCCAGGGTATCGCAGTAGAGATAGGAGCTCTTGTAGGGCATACCCTTTCGATAGCTGTTCAGCATGAGCTTTTCAGCGTAGGTGTGGGCGTCGCCCTTGCGCTCCATGTAGGTGATGCGGGCATCCAGGCCCACCCTCCGGGCCGCATTATACAGAGCGTCCCGCTCCTGTTCGATTGTCAGTCGGTTCATTCGTCTGTCTCCTCTGGCAGATAGTTCTTTCCAAACTCACGGCGGAAGTCCTCAACGGTGGCGTTCTGCTCCCGCATGAATTTCCTCTGCCCATATTCGTGGAGGCGCTGAGCCGTCTCCCGGCAGTTGTGTGCTGCCTGGGGACCGTTGCGGTGGCAACGATCCCCACACAGGAACACGGTCAGGCCATACTTGGTTGACTTCTTGCGGTAGGCGCCGCCGAAGATGTGATGCTCCTCCAGGCGTCCCCAGCGACCGCAGAGCCAGCAGTAGCCGTCACGCATTTTCTACCCTCTTTCTCCACCAGCTTTCTGCAGCCTGTTTGGATTCAAAGCCATGTTCTGACAGCCATTCTCCTCGCGGCGTGTTCTCGTCTTTCCCGTGTATTCCATCATTAAGGCGAAATCGTGGACAGCCAACTGACCAGCCGAACCAAAAGCCATCTACTGTATCACCGTGTATATAGGCTTTTGCTCCGCAGATTGGGCAGGGCGGAAGTCCCGTCTCTTGCCCCGATGTGTTTTCGTCTGGATGGATTCTCAACAGGTGTACTGGGGGCATGGTTATTTGTACCCCCTCTCCTCAAACTGGCAGTCGGTGCAGACGTCCTCCCATTCGCCATCGACCTTGCGGCTGATCCAACCGGCGTCTCGCTTTATCTGGACTGCTTCAGCAAAGCTCTCACCGCCGGGGAGCCGGGCACCGCAGCAGTCGCAGACAGGGGTGAACTGGCGATAGTAGCGGTCAATCACGGCGCCCCACTCCTCTTTTCAAGAGATTGGTGGTCATGTGCCGGAAGATATATAGCAGCTGCATGATATACGGGTGTTTCTGCTTATAGGCCATCAGCATCATCCTCCTGGATACCCAACCGCCCTTTCAGACGCCGGATCTTCTTGTCCATGTGGGCGCACACCGCATCGTTGACATTGTAAATGAGCCTGAGCTGCTCCAGCATGATCGTCACGTCGGCAATCTCGTCGGCGAGGGCCTCCCGGTCGATTTTCCCACGCCATATCTTGCAGATTTCCTTTGTCAGCTCACTCATTTCCTCTACCGCCATCATGGTTTGCGCCTCGGGGCCCCATGCTTCAAGCGCCACTTGGTAGGTAGCTTTTCTCCTCTCGTAGTCGATAGCGTTCATCTACGTTTCTGCCTCCTCCTGCAAAATGTGTTTGACTACAACATCCGTACACTCCCTCACAACGGTTGAGGCAGGCACAGCTCCCTCAAAGGTTTTGCCGCACCACTCGTCTACCCAGCCGTCAGAGGGCAAACCGGCGTATCGAAAGAATCTGCGCGAGAACGCTCTTACCTCGTCGGGGGACAGCGGCATCAGTTCATACCGCAAAGGGAACCTCCGCACAAGGGCCGGGTCGAGCTGGTCAAAACGATTGGTGGTGCCGATGATGATTGCATTGTTGCGGGTCTGGTCAAGCTCCTGCATGATAGCAATCACCACACGGTTCATTTCCCCCATTTCGTGGGCCTGTCCTCGAGCCGTTCCTATGGCATCAATTTCATCGAAACACAGGACACATGGGTTGGTGCGGACGTACTCAAAAATTTTTGCAAGATTGGACTGGGTGCCGCCCAGGTGGGAATCCACGACGCTCGAAAAGCGGACATAGGCAAACGGCAGTTCAGCTTTATGGGCTATGTACCTGGCCAGCTCGGTCTTCCCGCACCCGCTTTCTCCGTACAGAATGAGGGCGGGCAGATAGGGGATGCCCATGCTTGCAAGGCGCTCAGATGCTCGGTAGAGAGATATAGTTTTCTCCGTCGCCTCCGCCTCCGTTTTGCGGAGCAGGAATTTTGCCTCCGGGAAAACGTCAGAATCATCGACCGCCAAAAGGCCTTTAAGCGTGTCAGGCAAATTCACAAAGCCTTTTCGTGTCTCTAACCGGCGGATCATATCATCCCGGAAAGCGGCATCCTTTTGGGACGTGATTGCTCCCAAGATACACCTGGCCTGAAACTGGGCCCGTCGCATATCCCCATCGCACACATACCGAATAAGAACACGCTCATCATTATTCACAGGGCATCATCCTCTCTTTCTGCCATGTTCTTTTCCTCGGCCCAGGCAATCCAAATCGGGCAGTCGATGAACAAGCGATAGGGGCAGGGCCTCTTGCAGCTCTCGCAGGGATTGACGTCCATCACGGCTCCTCCCACGCGACCGGCATAAACATATGCTCACCACGCACCTTGTCCTTGCAGTAGACAAACACATCTTTTCCCAGACCGCCAAACAGTCCGTAGACTTTCCAGTTGCAGACCGTTCCATCGCTTCTGACAATGCCGGTGTCGCACTCATATGGAGAACTGCTGATACCACTGCAGCACGGGCACCGAAAGCCGCTCTTGCCGATAGAGGCCATCATATCTTCTACGGTGTCGAATACCCGCACCCTCTCACCCTCAATGCGGGGCTGGCGGCACTCCTGGTAGTAGTTCATATACCAGTAATTTCGCTCAGACTCCCAGGAGTTCAGAATCTCCTCCCAAGGGATACCCAGCTTCTCGGAGTAATGCTTGGCCCTGTCAACAGCCCACTTGAACGTGTTGCAGTAGCGATGGGTGCAATGCTTATATCCGGGTTCACCGTATTTCCCGATTTTCGCACCCTCAATGTTGCAACCGTCAGGGTTGAAACAGCCACAACCATCATGGTCGGTGCAGTCCTTTATGACAGCGGCCTTTAGTTTCTCATATCCGTCCATCACAGATCCTCCGTGCTGAACACGATACCCACACAGAACAGTTCCCCGTCCTCGTAGATATTGAATACCTCATGGGGGATGTTGGTCTCGAACGTCCAGCAGGGGCCGCCCTCGTTATGCCACACGGCCTTAATGGTCTTGGCCGCTTTCAGAGCGGCAGAATAGAACGGGCAGGCCTCGGTGCAAGAACAATCAGGTTCCTCGAAAATGCCAGTTTTTGTGAGGCAGATGGTTCCTCCCTCGTAGGCCCCGACCTCCTCGTCGATGGCTCCCCGGAGTTCCACATTATCGTCGGAGCAGCCGTAGGCCACCACCAAACCGGCATCAGCAGCCTGCTGCTCCTCGTCTTTGGAAATCTCCATGCCGTACTCACGGCCGGAGAGCAGTTTGGCAAATTCTTTCATAGTCATAAGGGATAGTCTCCTTTTCAGATAGTAAGTCAAGTTGTGCGTCGTCCATGCGGAATGCGGCATCTATTTCGTCAAAGCGCAGTTCCCGTGTGAACAACTCGGTTGCTTTCTCCGGGAGCGCCTGCAATTCCAACAGGCGCCCCCACAAATCCGGGTGGTGGTCGTAGAGATGGCGCAACTCCCGTTCCTTGGCATTGGGACAGAAGAAACATCCGTTTCGTGGGGCAAACTCATAGATTGGAGACAGCAGCCCGTGTTTGCGGCACAAATCCATTGCCATGTCTTCTGTCACACCATACTTTTCCAAAAGGGACACGGTTGGATATTGGTAGCTGTCCATCCTGGCAAGCCGATCCATCTCGTCGTCGGCTATCCCGACATATTGGATAATTTCGTCGCCCTGCCAGTGTTTCCTTTTCCATGCGTCCATAGGACGGACTTTCAAATCCCGTTGCACATAGCACTTTCCGCACAAGGGCCAAGACCACATCTTTCCGGCACTCCGCCCCTCGCCGCTGATCCTGTGCTGGAATTGCCCCACAAAGGTCTTTTCCCCTCTAACGATATGAACAGGGATACCGGCCCTTTTCAGGCGCGGGATGGCGATGCGATAAACAAAGTCGCGGTGCTCTGGCACTTCGCCGCTGGTCTCCTCGTCAAACATGACTTCACAGTACACCACTTCATCCAGTGGCTCCTTGTACTTCTTTGCCAGGATAACGGTAGCCATGCTGTCTTTCCCAAACGAGCAGGCCGCTACATATCGTTTCAAGTTTCCGTCTCCTCTGCGTCATAAAGGCTGAGCTGTCCGGCGGGCTGAAAATTCATCCAGATAGTTTCCTCTTTCCGCTGAGATAGCTGGTCTGTGGTTATAACCGCCTCTCGGTGCCATTCCCGGAGTTCTGCGTCGTACATAGGGCTTTTATACCCACTTATCAGGACGGGCCCCTTGTGGCGCTTCAGCACGTCCAGTAGTCGCAGGTGGTCATCGTCCGTCATTTCACAGCGGTATTGTTTTCCTCGGCGTGTTGACAGGACATAGGGCGGGTCGCAGTAGACGAGGACTCCCGGGGCGTTAAACCGTGATATGAGTTCCACCGCCGGGGAGCACTCAATCTGCACACCCCTCAGCCGCTCAGCAGCTGTCACGATAATGTCCGGCAGTTCCGTCCAGGCCTTTGCCGCATAAGCTCTCTCCCGGCCGGCAATGTCGTTCTTCCAGCCGACACGCTCCCCTGTGGCGCGAAAGCCGTGGCCCATATTGCAACGGATCAGCAGGCGGGCGGCGCGGTCATAGGGCTCCTTGGGTATCTCCTTGGAGAACGCCTTATCGTAGGAGGCCCGGGCGTAGGGCGTGAAGTAGATATCCCTGGCCAGCCTTTCCGGGTCTGACCTGATGCACTCAAACAGGTTTATCACTTCGCCGTCGAGGTCATTTATTGTCTCAATGTTCGACCGGCTCTTGTTGAAGAACACCCCGCCCGAGCCAAAGAACGGTTCCAAGTAGCTATGGTGTGGAGGGAAAAAGCTGATTACCCACGATGCGACGCCCCACTTGGCCCCCGGGTACTTCAGCACACAGTTCATCCCGACCGCCTGGGGCTTTTCCGCCGCCGGTTCCTGGCTTTCTCCTCGCAGTAGTCCCGGATAATCTCCTGCTGCTCGTAGGGCGTGGTGTTAGCTACCAAATGGCCGTAGCTGATGCCGCGGCTCCGGGCCTCCAGTGCCAGGGCTGACAACTCCTCGGTGGGGGTGGCATATATGCCATTACGCAGTTCAGTCATTCGGAGCCCTCCTCTGACGGGGCCTCGCAGGGGTGCAGGATTGCCTCGCCCAACGGTTTCAGTTCCTGGAACAGCTTCTCCTGCTTGGCCTTGATGCCGTCCAGCTCCTTGATGTACCCCTTGATGGTTTTCTCCCGGAACTTCTTGGCGTGAGCCGCCTGGATTTTGGCCTGGATCACTTTGCGCTCCTCAATCAGTTTCCGCATTTCATCGTTGAGGGTAAGGACGTGGTACTTCTCACCACAGGCAGGGCAGGAGAAATACTGCACCGTGAGGCCGTCCGCCTCAGCTACCCCGTAAAGGGAGCCGTCCAGGGCAAACCACTTGCCGCACTTGTTGCATTGGACGTTATTCATTCCTCACCGCCCCCCTCCTTGCTGGGCGGCGTTCTGCGGTTCCACATCGCCCGAACAGCCCCCGGGTCTTGTGCGTATCCGGGGTCTATGCAGGCGATGCATCCAGTACACCAGCAGCGCCACCTTTTCCCTGCGGCGTGGGCGTACTTCTCATAGACCACCTCTTTGCTCCCGCAAAACGGGCATTCCAACAGGTGAAGATCAGCATTCCCCTCGGGCGGTTTCATGATCTCGATGCTATCGCCCCGCGGGCTGGTCAGGGCAGACCTCTCATTGCCGGCAGAAGATAGCGTAGCGGTAAAGTCGGTCACTACCTCGCAAATCTCCTCCGGGAAACTGCTGCCCTTGCCGTACCAGCATTGGTACTCCGGCTTATACAGCCAGTCGGCGGTCAGCTCATAGGGTTTCATGTTGGGGTTCTTGGGGACGATTCGCATGGTACCCCGAAACGCTTTGTATCCCTCGGAACAAATCATGTTGCCACATTCTCCTTTCTGTGGGCGTCCTTTGCCGGACGCTCTTTCTTGGGCTTGGCGTCTTTTGCCAGCCCGCACCGCCTGGGGCTGTTCAGGCAGTGGTTGACGCACCGGCTATAATCCAGGCAAGTGAAACAGCAGCGGTTTTCCCGGTGCCGGTCGCAGTTGAAGATACTGCACATCTTTTTTGCCATCAGCCCTCACCGCCTTTTCAAGCCGTCCACCCCGAACATCAGGGCGGCGATCCGCTCACAGGCTATGTCAATGTCCTTGTAGATCGTGCGCTCGACCACGCCCTCGGCCTGAGCCAGCTCCTTGACGCTCTTGCGCTCATCGCTGATATACAGCCCATTGATGATACGCCAGCGGCGCTCATCCTCGGCCGTTCCAATAGTGGTGCAGTACACCTTGTAGAGATCCATCATGGCCTCCATGTGCTTGACGATGGTGGCGGTTCGGGCCACAGACTGCTTGATGCTCTCCACGAACAATGTGCTGTCACGCCCCGGCATCATCAGATCGGCCCAGATTTCCTCCAGGGGCATATAGTCGTCCACCGTGAAAACGGAGTTGGCGACGTGGGCCTCGAACGAGCGGTAGTTCTTCAGCAGCAGCTTGGTATTCCAGAGGCGGCGGTCTGCCATCTCCTGGCGGTCACGCTGGCGCTCACGATCCAGCGTCTCCATAGCGGCCTTGGCGCCGGCCTCAGCCGCAAGTTTAATGATTTCTTCCTGGTTCATTTCCACATCCCTCCTTTGGCTTTTTCGGGATAATTCGATATGCCTGTTTGTCCAGGTGTCTCAGTAGGAGTTCCAATGGCCACCGCTCAGGGCAGTAGTAGATTGCCGCCCAGTGGTATCCTCTCAATCCGCCTTTTGTGCGCGGGGTTCGCTTTTCGAGGTAAAACACGGTCAGGCTCCTTTTCCTCGCTTTTTTGCGGCCTTTTTCTTCTTGTAGACGGTGGTTCTGACACGGGCAACCATGACGCCAGCCTCGGTCAGCTCGGCATCCGTACTGAACAGGCCTCGGCGCGTCATTTCCAGCCGCTCAGCCTTGGTGACAAGGGCAAGGTTGGAGAGATTGAAATTCCGCCTGTTTCCGTCTTTGAAGATAACCACGCAGTCGGGTGGGATAGGGCCGTATGCCTGTTCCCAAATCAGCCGGTGCTTTGCCACAAAGTTGTCGTTGCAATCCGGCCGGCTGGGCCTCATTTTGACCTTTACCTCCACATAGCCGTCTCTATTGATCCGCTCATAGCCGACCGGCTTAGTGGTCGCTGGCAGGTTGCCTTTCCGAAATTGGGTCCTCTCACACCCCGGGGCGCACACGCCCTTTTTCCCTTTATTGGCAGGGATGTGCCCTTTCTCAAACCGCCCGTCAAGGCCGCTGTTGAGCTTATGGTTTTTATAGAACGAGTTGATTTGCTTTACGGAGTATGATGTTCCAAATATCTCATTCAAGCGTCGAGCCATTTCTGTGTTTCCAACGCCTTTGTAATTTTCCCGGATGTAGTCAGCAATAGCTTGCGGGAAAACGTCGGAGGCATGGCCAGCAGGCAGGCCCCCAGGGGTACCGCTCTTTAGGTGGTGGTTCGTTTTGTAGGATTTCATTGCGCTCTCGGTGAAGTCCAGATTGAACCGGGCGTTGACGAGGGAGACAAGCTCCCTCGTCGTGCGCCCCACGACATTTGCGGCAATAAACTCATGGACTTCCCGGGGATACCGACGAGCCATCACTTGGCCTCCAGCATTGGCGGCAATTTCCGCTCTCCGCTCTGGCCGACGCCGTACTCCTCCGCATGGCGCAACGCTTTCAACGACAGCTCGCCATTGTGGATGATTGTTTCAGCCACCGACGTAACGGCCTCGCTCCGGGTGATTTCTTTTTGGAGCTGTTCTTCGGTCAACTCGTCGTCAGTCAACCGCTCCAACGTCTCAAAGAGATAATTGTTGAGGTCAGTCAGAGTGTTCCGCATCACGCATCCCTCCGGCTGAGCAGCTGGTGGGTGCCGTCCCGCATAGCCTTTTCTTCGTCGGACATCTCATAGCCCAGGGAGACCAGGAAGTTGTAGAGACGGTCAAGCTCACTGTTCGGCTCATGCACGATCTCGTACTCCCGCTTGTCGGTGTTCCACCTCTCGTCCCAGTAGCCGTTATCATCCGCATCAACAGAGGCATAGGCGCAGACCAGCAGGGCGTACTCCGGGTGCTCGTCGGCGCACTCTTCCACCATGGCCGTGAAAGCGGGGTAGTCCGTGTTGTCGTCAATGCCCAAATCCAGGAGTTCTCCAGTGAGCTCGGCATTGATTTCATCCCGGCCATATTCGCCGTCTCCGACGATAGCACCGACCGCATACTTGCAAATCTCAACCAAGTGCTTTTTGGCGGCGGAGAAATCAGAAACGAACTCAACCCGCAGGGAGTAGTGCCGCTCGGTGATTTCCCTCAGCTCGGCCTTGACGCGGTTCCTGGCCCGGTCTTTCTCTTTGCGCTGGCGCTCCTCCTCGGTCTCGCCGCGCTCCTGATGGTCTTTGTAGAGGTCGATTCCGTTGGTGCCAACGAGGTAATAGTATCTGACCTTACCGGCGTCCTCGGGCCTTTCCACCATCTTGTCTTTGGGTGACCAAATGCCGTAATTGGTGACATAATCCATGGGAACCGCAGTAGAGCCAACGCAGTCCCGCTTTTCGATTTTGAGGGCAAACGCCTCCAGGTCGGTTTCCCACTGGGCCATCCGGCGCAGGTTCTTCTCCTCCTCAATAGCCTTTTTCAGAACGTCCCTGAAATTGGCGGTGCCGATGGCATCCAGGGCCTTGTTCTTCAGCTCGGGCGTCTCGATCTTCTCCAGCTGCGCATAGTCCTGGAGGGTGGCACCCCGGGCCTCGGACTTCTTGAACTTGTCCGCATCCAGCTCCAGGAGCCGCACCCGGCGGCGCACGGTGCTTTGGGAGAAACCGCAGTCCTTGGCGATACTCTCCACCGTCTCGCCCATATCCAGCATCATCTGGAAGCCCTGGGCCTGTTCGTACACGGTCAGGTCGCTCCGCTGGATATTCTCCATCAGCATGGTTCTGACCTGCTCCTGCGGGGTCATTTCCATGGCCACGCAGGGAACCACCGACAGGCCGGCCTTCTTGGCCGCTGCCAGACGCCGGTGCCCGATCACGACGGTGTACTGGCCGTTGCTCATGGGCACGACGGTGAGGTTTTGCAGTACGCCGTTGGCCTTGATGCTGTCGGACAACTCCTGGATGTCCCCCAGGTTCTTCCGGGGGTTGTCCGGGTGCGGATAGATCTTCGAGACTTCGATATATTGCAATTCAGGCATGATTGTCTCCTTTCAGTTGTCAAAAAAGTGTCAGTTGTCCCGCCGGGGTTTCCCCCAGGGCCTGGGGCACGGGTTCCGGTGGCTGTTCTGCCGGCGGTTCTTCCTTGGGCACCGCCTCTCCGTCGGCTGGGGGCTCGACCGGCCGTGGGCCGGAACAAATCATCCGGTCAACAGTCCACCACAGGCGGCGGTAGTGCCACACGTCCCGGAAATACATGGGGGTGTACCAGATGTTCTCCCCGGGAGTGGGGATTAGCGGGTTCCCGTCGATGCCAGTACACGGATGGAGGATGCTGTCGCCAATCACCACATACCCAGGGCACCCCAGCAGGCTCAGCTGGATATAGCACATACACCCCACGATGTAGTCAATATCCTGGGCCACGAACAGCACCGACGTCTGATAGTTCACGTTCTGGAGCTTGCATTCGTTGGCAAAGGCCACCAGGAGGGCCCCGGCGCCGCAGGCTGGGTCATTGACGGACACCCACCCCCGCCGCTCCATCTTCTCTTCCAGGTCTTGACCGTAGGTCATTTTCGCCGTCATTTTGCACACGTTGTACGGTGTGAAGAACTGGCCGTTGTGGTCGTTTCCGAGATCCAGCGCCATGAACATTTCCCCGAGGAAGTCCTGGTCTGGATTTTCGTCGATGCCGCTGACTACCTCAGCGAACATCCTGCAGATGCACTCCAACTCCTGCTTGTCGTACTTGGAGGCCAGGGACATATAGGTCTCCTCCCTGCCCTTGGCGTTGCTCTTGTCCACGGTGTTGGAAATGCTGATGGCAGCCATGACCGCAAAATCTGCCCAGACAGTCCAGCGATTGTGCCGCTTACACGCCTGGTCGAAAATGCGGATAAACTCTTTTTGCCGTTCATTCCGCAGTTGCCGGGTGACGTTCCGGGCCATTACGACCCCTCCCAGTAGTAGGGGTAGCAGAACACATGGCCTCCGATGGTGCCCCACACGTTGTCGTTCTCCCCCTTCTGGCTGAAGAACACGACCTCCAGGGGCAGGATGCTCGGCCCGCTCAGGGCGGTGCTGATGGCTATGTACTGCGCCTCCGTCGGCTCGGCGGACTGGACGCTCTCGGCGGTGGAGAACTGCCCCTCCTGGTAGATCACTTCATCCAGCGTGTCGGGGAATGCCGGGGACAGCATACGGTTGAACACGACCTCGGCCACGGCCTGCTGTCCCTCGAACGGCTCCCCCCTGGCCTCCAGCCAAATCACCCTGGCCAGGGTGTCCGTCTCTGCGTCGGTCAGGTGGATCGCCCCGTACCTCCCCGGGCTCTCCGACGGTATGGCCTCTGGCGTGGCCTCTGTCGCCGGTTCCTCCGGGGGGATGGTGGTATAGGGGGCATCGATAAACTCGTCTGTCCTCGGCCCCTGGGGGCCCCTGGCGATACACAACGGCACCGCCAGGGCGAGGAGCAGAGCGAGGACGAAAAGGAATGCTGCTTTGTTCATCGCTAAAAAGCTCCTTTGTTTTCGTCGCGGTCAAAGTCATAATCCTCAGCTTGGCCGAGGGAAGATATGCCGCGCTGTGCGAGACGTCCGAGGACGCCGTTGATGTACTTCCAGTCCCCTTGTTTTCCGGCAAGGGCCGCTTGCTCAAAGGCATACATCAGCAGGTCAATCCGGTCTTTGGGGAAAGTTACTGTCCACGTCCCGGTTTGCTCGTCGCGTTCGCTCAGGTGGATGGCCTGGAACACGCTGGCCCGGTCTGCGTCGGTAGGGGAGCGTCTGGCAAACCTGGCAAAGATGGCGTCGGTATAGGCGGCGACGGTGGCAAGTTCCTGTTCGGAAACGCCGAAGTAGGTGCTGGCATCCAGACAGCGGTAGCCCAGGTACTCGGTCACGGCGCTCTCCGCCGCCTCGCGTGCGCGCGCATCACCACCAGAGGAAGAAATATTTTCTTCTTGGCTTTCTTGTATTATTGCTTTATTTATTCTTCCTTTGTTGCCCGGTTGCTCGCCATTTGTTTGCCCTTTGCTTGCCCCTTGGGTGCCCAGTTGCTCGCCCTCTTGCTTGCCCGTGGTGTCAGTCGGTGACTGGAAAAAGTCGTATTTTTCAACGGTTATAACTGAATATTTGTTTGTCGTTCTGATTGTCAGCTCGTTTGTCCGAGTTAGTTTGCCAAGGGCTGTTCTGACCTCTTTGGTTGTTAGCCCCGTTTCCTCGGCCAGCTTTGCAACCGACGTCAGCCTTTGCCCTCGATGAATGGTCTCCCCGCGCCATGTGGTATCCTCATAGTTTGCCGTCAAGAGGAGGTGTATAAAGAGGCGGGACACATTGACATCGGAGTACCATTCCCATTTCAGCAAGGAGCGCCAGAGCTTGATGTAGCCCGCCCCCAGCACATACGTCACCCCCTTTTACGGCTGGTGCGATACTGCCTCAGAACGGGAGTTCCCCGTCGTCCTCTTCCAGCTCGTGGAACTGGTTGTCGCCGTAGCCTCCGGCGCTATATCCCCCGGGGGCGTAACCGCCATATCCGTCGTCGCCATAGCCGCCAGCGGGCGGATACTGCTCAGCAGGCGGCGGGCCGGAGGACTCTTTCTTGCTGTCACCGAAGTAGCAGCTGTCGGCAACTACCTCAATCGAGGTTCGCCGGTTGCCGTCCCGATCCTCCCACTTGCGGCTCTGGAGCCTCCCGTCCACGACCATCATCCGGCCCTTGGAGAAGTAGCGGCTGACAAACTCGGCGGTATTCCGCCACGCCACAACGTCGATAAAGTCCGTGACTTTCTCCCCGTCCTGGCCCTTGAAGTCGCGTTCCACGGCCAACGAAAAGGACGTGACGGCGTTGCCGGATTGGGTGTGCCGCAACTCCGGATCACGGGTAAGACGGCCCATGATAACAACACGGTTCAGCATTGGCGGCTCCTTTCCTCCTGGCAAATCTGAACGACACGCTCACATCGCGCCGTGTCAAACATACCGATGTGGGTTTTCTCCTGGGGCAAGCCCATCTGCTCGGACAGCCAAGCATAGGCGGCCTTGCGGTGCCCCTTGAAGCGCCCCTCTTTCCAGAGAGGGTCAAAGGCGGCGTGAGCCTGCTTTTTCAGTTCCCGCAACTCCATATCAGCCAGCCGCCCCAGGGGGCGGTCGGTGCCCTTGTGTACGCCAACGTAGGCGTACCCGGGGCGACAACGGCAGAGGTAAATCATGCCGTAGCTTTTACCATAGATAACCTTGCTGTCCACGAACTCGGCCCGTCTGCCGCAGTAGTCGCAGTAGACTTCTTTCACGGTTGCCATTCCTCCTTGTATCTGGCAATTTGCTCCGGGGTGTCGGTATCAATACCGAGGCCCTTTGCAACGTAGATAGCGCCGTCAATCAGACGGGCCATCTCCTTTGTGTCCAGGGTGTGCGTACGCTTGTAAAACAGGTAGCAGTTATACTCCCGTCCCTCCAGCGTCATGGTCTTGTAGAGCCGATAGTACGGGTAGAAATCGTCCATATCGGCGGTCACCGGGAGCATGGCCCCCAGGGTGTTGCCGTCCTCGTCTTTGGCGAGGGCCCCGTACTCCACCACCAGACTGCGCTTTACCTCATCGTCGCCGAGGCTCTGGGCCTA
>OFEZ01001205.1_pt1 | contig 14858 bp, 14 predicted proteins | sample 1521241 | NCBI WGS metagenome assembly OFEZ01 (sample SAMEA3504099, study PRJEB24116) | mouse gut metagenome | biome: mouse gut; feature: mouse-associated habitat; material: faeces | place: Denmark | collected 2011
TAAAGCTTAAAATTCCTTGATTTTTTAAGGAAAATCACTTGACAAAATAGGGAGGGATAAAGAATGTTTAAGATGCTGAAATTAGACTGGTCTGCAATGAAAGGTTTTCACATGTATATTCTGATGCCCTTTATAACCCTGCTTGTAACAGGGGGGTATTCCTCAATCTATCTGATTCCCCTGGGGGTTTTTCTGCTGTTTTCTTTCTCTGTCAACACTTTTGCGGCGGAGGAGAAGGGTGATCTGAACAGACTTTATCTGACGCTGCCCATAAGAAGGAGCCAGGTGGTGGCAGGCAGATACCTTATGGCCTTTATTCTGTATCTGGCAGGGGTTCTGGCTGGACTGGCACTGATGCCCCTGGCTAATCTGTACTCTATGTCCAGGTGGTATCCTGACCTGAAGTGGGTTCTTGCCATAGTTGCCACCAGTTTTTTTCTCTTTGCGCTTATGACCCTGGCCATGTATCCCATCCTTTTTAAATTGGGATACCAGAAGGGAAAACTCTGGGGGTATTACATTCCTGCTTTTTTAGTCTGCCTGGTTTATGGCGCTGTGATGGGGTACGAAACTATGACAGGGGGAACCTTCCTGCATGAGCTGCTGCTGTATGCTTCAGAGCATGTTCTGATTGTCAGCTTCGGAATCTTTGGGCTGGGTGCGGTGATACTGACTGTATCCGTTCTGCTGTCCATGAGGATATATTCCAGACGGGAGTTTTAAAAACGAAAAGCAAAGAACGGGGGAGTTATCCTCCGTTCTTTGTCTGTGAGAGGCATATCTCTGCCTGCTGTAAAAGTCATGCGCTGGATGGCTTTACTCAGTCATATAATTCTTTTCTCAGTTCTCCGCACAGTGCCGCCATTTCCAGCATGTCTTCCTCCGGGCAAATTTCACTTAAGTCGTAGGCTAGAGGAGCGGAAGCGAAATCCATCAGAGTCCGGTTGATCAGATCGTGTTCTTCCGCCGTGGCCGTGATGCGGATATGGGGGATGGAAATTGCCAGCTCCAGGCCCGACAGCAGGCACAGATCCACATTTCCGCTCTTTTTGCACTCCAGCAGCAGCGCGGCAAGGTCAGTGACCAGGTCGATGGCATAGAGAATCTCTGTCTCCCAGCCTTCCGGATCCATGTACACCAAAGGAATCTTCGACTGCCGGAAGTTTCCCTGCAGCTTGTCCAGTTCAAAATCGGAGAATATCTCTCCAAGGGGAATCTCCTCCCTTTGTTTTCCTGCCAGATGTTCTACAAGTGTCAGGCTGTCGTCTGTATCACCTATGTAGTTGTTCCAGTACTTGTCTTTAATATACATTTCGTTCTCCTTTTCAAATGTTCTATAATTTATTTTACTGTATCGCGGGCCCTTTTACAAGGGTAAACCGGATTGAAACTTTGATGAAATGGATTTGGAATTCGATTGTGTCACAGGGGAGATGGGGGTATAATATTATCAGCAGATAAGTATGAAGATGTTCGATTTACATGAGCGGGAAAGATCAGGAGGAAAAATTCATGGGGAATTATTTGAATCCTGGCAACAGTGGGTTTGCCAGAATTAGAAATGGGCTCTATGTGGATAAGTCAGGACTGATCAGATTGATCAATCAGACCATTGATACACAGGAGTGTTTGACCTGTGTCAGCAGGCCCCGCCGTTTTGGAAAATCATTTGCGGCCAAAATGCTTTGCGCCTACTATGATAAATCCTGTAATTCAGAGGAACTTTTTAGAGATCTGTCCATTGCCGGTGATGCCGGGTATTGGACTTACCTGAACCGATATGATGTGATTTATCTGGATATGACAGGGGTAATAGGAGAGGCCTCCAGTGGAGACATTGTGCCCTATATTCAGAGGAATGTGCTCAGGGAACTGACAGAGCAGTACCCTGGATTGAAGGCGGAGGAAGGATTTGTGCCCACACTGGCCAACGGGGTGGAAGAGGCGGGAAACAGATTTGTAATGATTATTGATGAATGGGATGCACCTATCAGAGAGGCAGCAGGCCGTTCCGGTATGCAGAGAAAATATCTGGAATTTCTTCGCTCTCTGTTTAAAAACAGCGGGATGACGGCCAAAATATTTGCGGCGGTGTACATGACCGGTATCCTGCCTGTCAAAAAAGACGGTTCTCAATCAGCCATATCGGATTTTCTGGAGTATACCATGGTCAAACCCAGGCAGTTTGCAGAATATGTTGGTTTTACAGAGGATGAGGTCAGAAAGCTTTGTGAAGGCTACGGCAGCAGCTTTGAAATGATGAAACAGTGGTACGATGGATATTCTTTCCGGGATCAGGTATCGGTATATAATCCCAGTTCGGTCATGAAGGCAGTCCGCAATGATGATTTTGACTCTTACTGGACACAGACTTCTGCAGCAGAGAGTCTGATGGGGTACATCAACCTTGACTTTGACGGATTGGGGAGGACGGTTTCGGAGCTGGTGGGCGGCGTGGAGACGAAAGTGGACACGAAAGGTTTTGCAAACGATCTGGTGACGTTCAGGGACAGGGATGATGTGCTGACGCTGCTGATACATCTGGGGTATCTGGCCTATGATGAAACCACCCAGAGGGCGCGTATTCCCAACGAAGAGATCCGTATGGAATTTTCCAGAGCTGTACGGCAGGTAAAGCGCAGTGACACCATCCGGCGGGTCAGGGAGAGTGAGCAGCTTATTAAAGATACGGTATGTGGGAATGAGGAGGCCGTGGCAGGACAGATAGAAAAGATCCATGAGGAGGAAGCCTCTCTGTACTATAATAATGAACAGGCCCTGCGGAGTGTAATCAAACGGGCCTATTTCAGCTATGGGGATGAATATGTCCTGTTTGAGGAGCTGCCTGCAGGGGCCGGTTGTGCGGATATTGTGTACCTGCCCAGGAAGGACTCTGTATTGCCGGCATTGGTGATAGAACTGAAATGGAATCAATCGGCGGAAAGCGCTCTGAAACAGATCCGGGAAAGAAGATACCCGGAGGCAATCAGGGGGTACGGCGGCGATATCCTTCTGGTAGGAATCAGCTACGACAAGGAGGCTCCGGCGGGGAAGAGAAAACATCAGTGCAGGATAGAAAAATATGAAGGAAAAAGATGAGGATGGGAAAAACAGAGAGCAGGGAATTTGCGCGGGAGTATAATAGAAACTGCGGGGGTATCCTGAAGAGAGCGCGGTTAAAAAGGAACATATCCAGGCAAAAGCTGGGGCAGGGGATCATGAGCGAGATAGCCCTTGGCAACATAGAGGACGGAAAAGCCGGATGGACGAAGGTGATCGGAGACACCCTGCTGCAGAGAATGGGAGTGTCTGCCGACTATTTTGAAGTGGTGGCTTCTGCAGGGGAGTTGGACAGGTGGCGGATGCGGGAGGATATCTGCATGCTGATGCCGTTCCGCCGGGATGAGGCATTGATGAAGGTGCAGGAGTATCGGAAAAAATTTAAAAATATGGCATCTATAGAAGAGCAGTTCTTGAAGAAAGTGGAAGTTCTGGCCAGGTTTGCAGGCGGAGATGGGGAAAAGACTTCCGGCAACTGTTTTCAGGATGCCCTCACCAAACTTAGCCCGAAGGATGGAAAGCAGATACTGGATATGGCCTGTGAGGCGGTGTCCTGTACCATACGAAGAGAGTGGCAGGAGAATCTGGACAGTATGTGGCTTTCACCGGGGGAGCTGGAGGCCTTGCTGCTTGTGGCGGCTGCCCAGGCGGTCTGCTGCAGGGGGGAGGAGGCCTGGGGACTGCTGCAGGCAGTGTGGGAGTACCCTCGCAGACATGGGTGGGAGGAGAGGATAGAGGTGCTGGTGATACCCCAGGCGGCTCTGCTTGGCATGGAACTGGCCTGCAGGGATGGGGAAAGCCATAAAGCATTCTGTTTTGGCAGGGAGGCGCTGGAGCTGCTGCGCCGTACCTGCAGCCACTGCTATGCACTTCCCCTTCTGGAAAAACTTTGCAGCATACCGGGACAGGATGCCGGGGAGAGGGACTATCTGGAACAGGCGGAGGGTTTCTGCCGCATGTTCCAGGAGATATACAGATTGTATGGCTATCCAGGGTATCGTCTGTGGCAGGGGATTGCGGTTGAAAATACCCGGGATGCAGGGCAGACTTTAATGATGCTTCGGAAGTTTGCAGGGAAGTCCCGGGCTCAGGTACTCTATGACGGAACCGAGATGGTGGTAACAGAAAGGCAGTTGGAGAAGATAGAGAAGGGAACCCATAAGCCTTCCTATGAGAATTATGACAGACTGGTAAAGCAGTATGGGAAAACACCGGGATGGAAGAGCAGTATATTGGAGACTGACTCTGTGGAGGTTCTGGAGTTCAGGCAAAGGATTTCTACTCTGATTGGATATCGTGAGTGGGAGAAAGCGGAGAAGGAGATAGAGAAGTTCCGCAGAAAGGTGGATGCAGAGTACCCCAGAGTACGGCAGAACCTTTTGCACTTTGACGCAATAATACGCTGGAAAAGGGGGAAAGGGGACAATCTTGAAGAATGTCTTAAAATGCTTCTGGATGCGCTGTATTGTACCGTACCTGATACAGAAGGAAAAAATATAAAATGGTGGGTCTTTCAGAGAGAAGAAATCATGATTGCCAGCAACATTGCTACCTTGTATCGCATACTGGGACAGATGGAAGAGTCGGAGAAATGGATCGAGATAGTAAAATTTTCTCTGGAAACACAAAGGGAGCGGACAGGAATTGTACATACAGGTTATGCGATTTTGATGGATGGTTATGACAATCTGCTGGGTGATAAAAGATGCTTTAAAGAAGCATTGAAAATGGATGAAGAGGCGGCTGAAAATTATTTGTATAATTCCAATATTTTTTGTATAACAGGTATGTTTTATCGAATTGCCTGGAACTCTTATGAGATAGCGAAGGATTCTTCTATGGAACACGAATATGCAGCGCTCCGTCAAAAATGGAGCACTGCATTTCAATTGAGCGAGCTGTTGGCAGATTATATGAATGATAAAAATCTTGCAAACTTTTTGAAAATGGAAAGAGAAAAATTTTTATTGTGCTAAACATTCTTCTAAGTTGGACATTGGTGCAATCCCATTCTCCGCCTCAGAGAATTCCGCCGCCGCAGGTGTCTGCACTTCCCCGGGCGAGGGGAGAATTGTGCTCTGAACGGGGAAGTGCGCTAACAGAAACCCGACAGATGCCATAATTAAAATTGTGTTGCGAAGTTTTTGTTTCATACATGAAATCCTCCTTTGATTTTTATGAATAAATTGGTGTATTAAAGTATGTATGTTAATTTTACCATATGCTGAAGAAATACAAAATATGTCGAATTGCTTTGGAAAAAACAAAGTAATTCGACATATTGATTTTATACGTAAGTGAACTTACAATAGAAATAAATACATCAATTAGTTGAACACTTATGACAAAACTTTATAGTATTATAAGCGAAAACTTCAATATTAAAGGGGGTGTGAGTTTTGACTAAAAAAGTTTAAATATCTATCTGTGGTGGCATGGTAATAGATCTATGTTGTATATCAGGTCAGTAGCTTGTGTTGTTACATAAGAAATGAGCTTAAGTGTTGTGAAAATATTAATTTGATAATTGAAGTAATGGAAACGGAGGGAAAATGGATTATAAGTACTCAAAGTATAATTATTGTATTCCTAATAAACATGGAGAATTGCTCATTTATAATTCATATAGCAATAGGTTTGTAAAAATAATGGGAACAAAGATCGGGGATATTCAAAAGTCCATAAAAAATTTTGAAAGAGTTTCAGATTTAAGCAGCGACGAAAAGGATTGTCTTGAGCAAACGGGGATTATTGTTCCATATATTGAAGATGAATCTGATAAATTAAAAATTCGTTATCAAGAAATAGTCAACAATGGTACTTTGGCATTTACTATTTTACCTACTGAACAATGTAATTTTCGGTGCAGATACTGTAATGAACCGTTTATAAAGAAAAGTATGTCTAAAGAGATACAAGATAGTTTAATAAAATACTTGCGCATTAATATTCATAAATATAATCGATTAGATGTGGCGTGGTTTGGGGGAGAGCCGTTGCTTGCGGCAGATAACATTGAATACATGACAAATAGTTTTCTTGAAATTTGCAGGGCATATCGAATTCCATATACAGCAAATATTACGACAAATGGATATTTATTAACGGAAGAAATGGTTCGGAGAATGATAAAGTGTCATATAACATCTTATCAAATCACAGTAGATGGTCTGGAAAGTACACACAATTTTCAAAAACCCTTAGCAGGAGGAGGAGATACATACAACACAGTGCTTACCAACTTGAGAAATATACGCGATCATATTAAGACTAAAATGATCCGGATAATAATTCGGACAAATATAACAAAAGAAATATACAATCAATTTGATCAATATCTTGATTTTTATCAAAAAGAATTTGGTGATGATGAGAGATTTTCATTTTTCTTTCGGCCAGCAATGGATTGGGGGGGAGAGACTGTAAAGGATTTTTTCGACCAATTAGTAGATGATGATGTTATGAAAGAAGTTTATAAAAAGATTTTGGATACTGAAAAGCTTAAGAGGTTTGACAGTCATAGAGGATTTTTTTCTCTGGGAGGCACGGTATGTGCAGCGGCGAAATTAAATTATTTTACACTTGAGCCGGATGGGAAAATACATAAATGCAGTCAAATTTTTGATGATGATTTTGATACATGTATAGGTAAGTTAAGCAAGGATGGTAAGTTTATTATTGACGAGTCAAAGCATGCCAAGTGGATTTTAGAAAGAACCAGTTGTGATGACAGGGATTGTTCATTTGGTGGAAATTGCCTGTCGGAATTTTGTCCCAAATTGCGAATTAATGGTATACGTAAAAAAAATTGTCCACATGAGAAGAAATATATTGAGTTGATAATGCAAATATTGGACTTAGACAAGAATAATTATGTAATTGTCAATACATAAAGGAGTTATGGTGGCGATGCAGGAAAAAGAGATATACAACATTGTAAAAGAGGCGTTTGAACAAGCGGGAATATTGTTCTCTTCTGATGAAGATATTATGTTGAGTGAATATGTGGTTGACTCAATACAATATATTACATCAATAGTCAATATAGAGAATGCGTTAGGTATTGAAGTTCCAAATGAGCTTTTATTACCTGAAAAAATGCAGACACTTAAAGCTTTTAGTAGCGTTTTGGTGGATTTGGTGAAAAACCCAAGCTCAGATATTTTAAATATAGAATGGGATAAGGGTGAGATTGGAAGGAGGTGAGATTATGAAAAAAGAGCTTAAAAAAAACAGATCTAAAAAGAATGTACTAGAAAAAACAAAGAAAACGACTCTTTTACGTTTTTATGTCAATGAAGGGTCACAATGCCAGTGTTCGTTTAATGGATGTGTAAGTCAATGCCATTGTTAGTTAGAATGCGGTTGGTGTTACCATGAAGAATTAAAAATTATAGCAGTGCTGGCTCTAGAAAAGTCAGCGCTGCTGTATGATTTTAGGCGATATGTTTAAAAGAGGTCACGATTACAATAGGGAGAATAAAAAATGGGGAGAAAAATATCCTTTATAGTAAAAAAGATATATGGGTATAATGCAAGTTGGATTTATCTTGTTGGATTATCTGAGGTTATCTCCTTATTTATTATATTTGCAAATATCTATTCACCTCAATATATTTTCAAATATTTATTTGAGGAGCCATTGTATGATCGGGCATTTATGGTAATGGTCTCTTACGGAGCTTGTTTGCTGTTGTCTCATTTTATAAAAAATAATGTGGATTTAGTTATTGCTAAAGTTGAAGAAAATATTTGCAATTCTTATACGGTTGAAATGAGTGAACTTAAAACCTCATGTATGTATATGTATTTGGAAGATGATAAAGTAATGAATCTGGTAAATGAACTGAAAGAATACGATATGAGTGTTTTTTTGGGGACAATGCACAAAGCAGCCAATGCAATTGCACAGCTTGTAACGATAGTAGGTATTACGGCAATAATGAGCAGGCTTAATATCGCTGTTGTATTATTACTTCTTTTGATTTTTATAGCGAATTATGTGGTGACAGATAAAATGAATCATGAAGGCTATAAATATATGACGGAGGTACAGCCAACAGAACGCAAAGAACAATACTGTTTGAATCTGATGGCAGATTTCAGTTACGGCAAGGATTTGCGCGTGTATAATATGTTTCCTTTCATAAGAGATAAGTACTCAGTCATTGCCAAAAAGATGAGTGGATGTTATCAAAGAATTTTTTTCTCTAATCTGAAAGCAAATATTTTTGAGAATATGACAAATGTTATACAGATAATAGGGGTATACATATTTCTGGCTTGGGAAGTGATGAGAAAGGGATTGGGAATAGGAGAGTTCACACTTTATTTTAATGCTGTAAACCAATTTTCAGCTTCAATTAACATTTTGCTAAAGAGTTATCTTTCATTAACAAAAATGGGACTATATGTTGATGATCTGATAAAATTTATGGCACTGCCACACATGGATAGTGTAGGGGGAAACGAAGATTTTGTAAAGGGAAAAAAATTCTGTTTTGAATTCAGTCATGTCAGTTTTCGTTATCCTGGCTCTGAAGCTTATGTTCTTAAAGATGTCAACTTACAGATTAACTCGGGGGAGCGGTTGGCTGTTGTGGGGACAAATGGTGCGGGAAAAACTACATTGATAAAACTGCTGTTACGCTTATATATTCCTACGGAGGGAAAGATACTGCTCAATGGCAGGGATATTAATTGTTTTAAGTATGAAGAATATGCAAAAGTATTTTCTGTTGTTTTTCAGGATTTCAAATTGTTTGCATTTTCCATAGATGAGAACATATGTTTTAAAAAGGCGTACAATGGGCAGAAACTCAAAAGTGCTCTGGAAGAAAGCGGATTGGCAGATAAAATTGACAGGCTGCCGCTTGGGAAAGAGACACCACTGTTTAAAGTATACGACGATGCAGGAATAGAACTTTCTGGCGGAGAGGGACAGAAACTTGGTATTGCAAGGGCCTTGTACAAGGATTCACCTGTTATTATTTTGGACGAGCCTACCTCGGCATTGGATCCAGTGGCGGAATATGAAATCTATCAGCGTTTTGGCGGTTTGGTGAAGGGCAAGACATCAATCTATATCTCTCATAGGCTGGCAAGTGTTCGTTTCGCGGATAATATCATTGTTTTGGACAAGGGCGTTATTGTAGAGAAAGGCGCGCATGACGTGCTTATAGAAAATAACGGATTGTACTCCACAATGTATCATATGCAGGCTGACTATTATACCGATGTAAAGGAGGGCAGTTCTGGTGAATCATAAAATGTGGCATGCGCTGAAATATATGATCGGTTTTGCCTGGAAATATAAAAAGAGTTATTTGGTTTTTTTGGGAATAGAACAAATATTGTATCTTTTTTTGGGGCTCGTTACGGTAGTATTTCCTGGGTATATATTAGCGGCTATCTTTGAAAGAGAAGATTTTGTGTGGTTTCTGCAAGTGTCTGGTGTTTATTGTGGCGCATACCTGTTCTTTAAATCTATGGCACAATACATTCGGACTCAAATATATAGGTGTTCCTATAGTCTGAGCATGCGTTTTTCCATCTATATAGGAGAGGTAACTGCTAATATTGAGTATAAATATTTGGAAGAAGAAAAGATAATGAATCTCCATGACAGGGCCATAAATTGTGTTTATAATGGTGGATTTTTTGGTCCGTTGGAGAAATTATTTTCCTTATTTAAAGAGATTCTTATGTTGGCCAGTGTGATATATATTTTGATCAGACTAAATATCTTCTTAATCTTTTTATGCTTGACTGCGATAGGCATAGTTTTTATTCTGAATTATCAGGCAGAGAAAAAACTTTATGATTTTGAAACGATCAAAGTGAAATCGGAAAGGAAGAAAAAATATCTTATCTCTCTTTTTGATGACTATACGTCTGGTAAGGAAATCAGAATAAATGGGCTATTTCCTTTTTTAGAAGAAAAGCTTGTTGGGATTTTTTCTGAGATATATGGTATTAACAGGAGCATTCGTTTATTTACAACAAGACATGCAAATATCGAGAGTGGAATCGCAGTAATTCAAAAAATAGGAATCTATGTTGTGCTGGCTTTAGAATCCATAAAAAAGGGACTGGGAATAGGAGATTTTACGATTTATTTTCAGGCGGTAAATCAATTTACAGACTCAATGAATGCTCTGTTAAAAGGGTATTTGGCATTGGGAAAAATGGGATTGTATATTGACGATTTGGAATCCTTTATTGCGCTGCCATATATGGACGGGATGGAGGGAAAGGAGAACATTGAGAAGGAGAAAGAGCTTTGTTTTGAGTTTATTCATGTCAGTTTTCGGTATCCTGAATCAGATGTATATACACTGAGGGACATAAATCTAAAGATTGATTCAGGAGAACGATTATCTGTCGTAGGGGCCAATGGTGCAGGAAAAAGTACATTGATTAAGCTGCTGCTGCGTCTGTATAAGCCCACAGAAGGGAAGATATTGCTAAATAAAAGGGATATTAATCTGTATAAATACGAGGAGTATATTGAGCTTTTTTCGGTTGTCTTTCAGGATTATAAGCTTCTTGCATATTCTGTGCGAGAGAATATATGCCTAAGCAAGGAATACTGTGGGCAGGAATTCAAGAGGGTGTTGGAGGAAAGCGGTTTGGCAGAAAAGATTGACAGATTGCCGTTTGGGGAAGAGACGCCGCTGTTCAAAGTTTATGATGAGAGAGGGATAGAACTCTCAGGCGGTGAAGGGCAGAAACTTGGCATTGCAAGAGCCTTGTATAAGGATTCGCCGATTGTGATTCTGGATGAACCCACCTCAGCTCTGGACCCGATGGCAGAATACGAGATTTATCAGCGCTTTGGCAGTTTGGTAAAGGGAAAAACCTCCATATACATATCTCATCGCTTGGCAAGTGTGCGTTTTGCGGACAACATTATTGTTCTGGACAAGGGATGTATCGTGGAAGAAGGTAAGCACGATGAACTTGTAAAAGCGAACGGATTATATTCAGAGATGTATCATATGCAGGCTGAGTATTATACCAACTGAATGGAGGGGAGTCATGTTGAATAAGGTAAAGATACTCATTATTGACAGTGGAGTTTGGGTGGAACATCCAGATTTGAAAAACGAAGATATCAAAGGGATGCTTTGGATTGATGGAGAAATGCGCAGTGAAATATATGATAATTTTGGGCATGGGACGGCTGTTTATGGAATTATTAGAAATGCTTGTTCATTCGCAGAAATTATTAATATTAAGCTAAATAACATAGAAAATGGTGTAGAATATAGTGAATTAGTGAAATTGTTAAAATATATTTATCTTAATATTGAAGTTGATATTATAAATTTGAGTATTGGTCTGGAAGATTCAGAATGCTTGAAAGATTTATATCCTATTTGTCAGTGCTTATATGAAAAAGGAATCGTTATATTAAGTGCTTTTAGTAATGAAGGGTGTATCTCATATCCGGCTGCGTTTGATAATGTTATAGGTGTATGTTCGGATATGAGATGTTGGAAAAATGATATATTTTATTATGTAGACAATGATATAATGAACTTGTGTGCAAAGGGAGGAAAACAAAGGTTATTTTGGCATCAGCCAGATTATATTATTGGACAAGGCAATAGTTTTGCCTGTGCTCATGCAACTGTGCAGGCAGCTAAATTTATGGCGGAAGGTAAAAAAACATTCAAAAATATTATTCAAAGTTTCAAAAATATATCGAAACAGTGCTATCATTTATATGATAGGAATAGAAAAGAGGAATGTCAATTTAAAATAGAAAGTGCTGTGTTATTTCCGTTCTCAAAGGAAATGCACAGCCTTCTTAGGTACCACAAGATGCTACCGTTCACAATAAAAGCTGTCTATGATGTCAAATATTCAGTAACGGTTGGTTATACAACGCAGCAATGCATGGATGACAAAAAAGTATTAAACATAACTATAAGAAATATAAAAGATATCAATTGGGATGAATTTGATACGTTAGTATTAGGACATATGGATGAATTATCTGCGTTACTGGATAAAAAAGATTTAAAGGAGATTATAATAAAAGAAGCATTGGATAAAGGAAAGCAGGTTTTTTCATTTGATGATCTTAGTGAATATGTAGACAGAAATTCAAATAAAATATATTTTCCTATCATCAATCAAAATAATGTTCCCCCCAATATATTGGGTATGCTGTATCATATAACTAAACCAATTGTCGGAGTGTTTGGAACTAGCTCCAGACAAGGAAAGTTTACCTTGCAATTAAAACTGCGAGAGATTTTAGTGAAACAGGGTTATAAAGTTGGACAAATCGGTACAGAGCCAAGTTCTTTATTATTTGGTTTTGATTATTGCTATCCTATGGGATATAATTCGTCAGTATATATTCATGAATATGATGTGGTCAGGTATATAAATCATATTATAAATAAGTTATGTGTGCAAGATTTTGAAATTATTCTTGTTGGTTCACAATCAGGAACAATTCCATTTAACACAGATAATATATTACAATTTACAATACCTCAACAAATTTTTTTGACAGCAACACAGCCAGATTGTGTTGTATTATGTGTCAACCCATTTGATGAGATATCATATATAAGGCGGACAATTCTGTATATTGAATCAAGCATAGATACAAAAGTAATATCAATAGTTGTATTTCCAATGGATATAAGTGCTAATCAATATGGGTTATTTCAGGGGAAAACTAAGTTGGGGCGGGAGAACTATAATAAAATAAAAAAAATTTTTGAATGTGAATTTCATGTTCCTGTTTTTAATCTGGATGATGAAGCAGGGATGGAGGAACTGGTTGAAGAGATAACGGATTTTTTTTCTTAATGTTAGTAATTTTCTTTAAATTATAAGTGATAAAAAATATCTTAAAAGGCTCAAATTCGCTTTAGATGATAGTCTAAGGATACTTACACTAAAACAGAAATACTCGCGTTATTATGCGTTATAACGCTATTATAACAGGAGTATTTCTGTAAATTCAAAGAGAGTTGTTTTTAATTATTTTGAAATCACTTGTTGTAGAGTGTTTGTTTACTTTCTTTTTACTGCTTATGTTACCTACAACATGCATGTTTAATATTTCGAGAACACTTTCCAGATTGTGCCGTGGAAGGCTTTTCATCTTCATTATTATTTCTGTATAATCGTCTTGTTCTATTGAAAGTAAATCGGATGCTACACAGTTGGAAATAACAGTAAATTTAATATCATCTATTGCACTCATATAAGTCATCCTTTCTGCTTTTGGGGAACTACATTTTTACAAGTAGCCAGAACTAATTTAGTCTTTATAATAGATTTTGGGAATTATCTTCCTTCCAATAATTTCATAGCTTCCTTAAACCTGCACTCGGATATTAACTGGATTGCTTTTTCCTCTATGATGGTGTTTTGCTCTACTTTCCGTTGCAATTCCTTTACCTGCAAGATTCCGTTATCAATCTTTTGTAAAACGTTCATTTTTTTAGCCATAATTACCACCTTTCTTTTTTGGCGGCGGTCTGATATAATATATATGCAACCGCCTTTACTGGTTGCGAATAGGTTTTATGATGGGGACTTATAAGCCATTTGGCCATGCCCCATCTGGTTAGTTGTCTGGATTAGCTTCTAACGCTTCCTGCTCGGTAGCATACGTTACGTTGTCGGCTTTTCCAATATAACCGTAATCGGTATACACGACTAACACCCCCTATTCTGTTGTATTTAAGATATTGCAAGGGTTTTGATTTGCTAGGTCGTTGCCTTTGCTTTATCTTATACACATATATTACATCATATTTTAGTGTAATTCTATTGACAGAGTACACAATATTTACATCATTTTTTTGTGTATATTTTACATTTAATTTTGATGTAATTTAATGGTATTATGTCTAATGAAGGGATGGTGATTTTTTGATTAGATATAAAATCAATTTACTTTTAGCACTGAAAAATGTAGGATATAACACTAATAAGATAAGAAAAGAAAAAATTTTCACAGAAGCACAATTACAACAAATGAGGGATAATAAACTTTTGACACAAAAGGCATTAAACAAAGTGTGCAATTTGCTAGAGTGTCAGCCAGGGGATATTTTAGAATATATACCTGATGAAATAAATCAGATTCAAAAAAAGGTTGAATCATAAATTAAAAGTGTATAGAATAAATGAGTGGTATACTTTTATTAAAGTTTCATAGAATGTGTGTTTTAATTTCATAGTTCCGGCTGTATAAAAAGAGAATGAATAAATATGTGCTATATTTGCATATTTATTCATTCTCTTTTTTGTCAATTATTTTGAGAAACTTTGACAAGAATTTTGAGCGGCTACACCCAAAACGTATCTTTAACATGAGCCGACAGGAAAGGGGATTGACAGGATATAACAAATATGGAAAAAAGCAGGGTACGTCTGTGTACTAAAATCGTAACGGATACAGATTTTTACGAAACGGATAAGGAAATGTAAAAGCTGATAGACCGGGTATGTTTGTCGGAACAGATAAAAGAGAACAACAATACAATCTGTAGCCTGACCGGGGAATGTAAGAAGATAGAGCCAGATTGACGGGAGGGAGTGCGGGCACAGCCGGAGCGCATGAAAGAACTCTGCAAAGAGAGGAATAATCTGTATGAGAAACGAAATGACCTGAAAGAGCAGAAACAAAAGAGTGAGAAGTCGTTGGAGAGATAAGAAATGTGGGGCGTGGCGGTTGCTGTGCCCTGTATTTTATAGTGGCAGGTACAGAGAGAAAGTGCTATAATCGAAAGCATGATTTAAGATATGGGAGATGAAAC
>OFEZ01001206.1_pt1 | contig 14848 bp, 13 predicted proteins | sample 1521241 | NCBI WGS metagenome assembly OFEZ01 (sample SAMEA3504099, study PRJEB24116) | mouse gut metagenome | biome: mouse gut; feature: mouse-associated habitat; material: faeces | place: Denmark | collected 2011
TAAGTTTTTTATGCTTTAAATAAATCTCTTAATGCAGCCGGAGGAAACGACGGGTTGCCATAATTGTCGTAGAATCTGATTTCTATATCAGGTTCTCCTGCATTGGCAAGATAATCCATAGCTGCAGACAGAGGGCATTGTTCCGGGCATGAACCGGAGACTATTGCTACGGTTCCATTGACAAAAATTGTAGAGGCTGTCTCAGATTCAAAATCTTCAATTGAGGCTGCCATTCTTCGTTCCGGACAGTATTTAATTGTCGCTAATTTTAAGTCCTTCTGCTTTGAAAGCACGCGGTGGCTCAGGATTCTTATTGATTTCGGCATCTTTCTCTGTCTTTCTGGGTTCGCCATATTTGCGTTGACGGAATCTTTGTGCATATGCCGCCGGATTCTTTCTGTTTCTGGTCAGAGATATGCTGTCGAGATACATGAATCCACCGCGGTGGGGTATGCTTAGACGCGATACTCCGTATATGCGGCGTGCCTCTCTGAGTGTGTCGGTCGTAAGTTGTACGGTATGCCATCCGTCGGCGGATGTTGTCGAATAACTCTGTTCTGTCACACCGTCGGCATAGTCCACGAACACAGACATGGTGAGATTTCCGGAATTATTGAGCGTTTTGAATTTCCAGGAGTATACGTCGCCAGGCTCCCAGTTTTCATCATAATCAAGTGCGAAAGTAAGGAATTCGGAGGGCGAAGTTCCAGCTACGGTCAAGTGTTTGGCTCCATTCCATACGTCTACCGAATCGCCGGCTACAGCCATAGCAGCGGAGGCTGCTGTACTTCTGACTTCCGACAGGCGCTTTTCCAATATCTCGATGGTCTTGTCGTATACTTCGCCGTAAAGTTCAAGATTATGTCCGTACCACATCAGTGATGTATCGACCTGTTCTTGTGTGACTCCATGACGCTTGTATATACCTGCCTTCAGCGCGAGTTTTGCGGAGTCGGTACGGAATGATGAATAATTCTGATCCACCACACCTTCTCCCGTATGTATGTCGGCGAGAAGCAATGCCATGTCGTCAGGTTCGATCACGTATGAAGGCACACGCGAACATGCTGCAGCAGCGGAAATAGCCAATGCTGCCGTAAGTCGCAAACCTATCTGTCTGTGGCGTCTTTTTCGGAAGTCTGCTGACATAATTTTTCCTTCACTTCGGCGAATGTGCCTATGTATTTGTGGTAGAATATTATCAATACGATCATACCTACGGATATGGCAGCATCTGCGATGTTGAATACTGGCTCAAAGAAGCTGAATTCACATCCACCTATGCCTGGAATCCATTCCGGCCATACGAACGAAAACAGTGGGAAGTATAGCATATCCACCACTTTGCCGAAGAAAACAGGTGCATAGCCATCGCCGAAAGGTACGAATTGTGCTACAGTAGGAGGCACAGGATCGTTGAATATCTGGCCGTAAAACAGACAGTCGAATATATTTCCGGCTGCACCTGCAATTATCAGGGCCAGGCATGCGATGTAGCCGCGCGGAATAAAGTCTTTCCGTACAGCCTTGGACATGTAGTAGATCAGCGCCCCGACTACCACAATCCTGAATAGTGTCAGGAACAGTTTACTGCCAAGCTCCATTCCGAAAGCCATGCCTTTGTTTTCTATGAAGCGGAGTTGAAACCACGAGAATATCTCGAGATCCTCGCCCAGATAGAAATGGGTTTTGACCCATATCTTGACTGTCTGGTCTATTATAAGCACTATCGCTATTATCAGCCAAGCAAGGCTTATTGTAGATAATCCGGATTTTTTTGTTAAGTCCACTGTATTCAAGAGGTTGTTGGTAGGGTAGGGGCTGGGAAACACCCTGACAGTACTATTGCATTTTTGCGTCTATACTCAGAGTTGCATGAGGCACTGCACGAAGTCTTTCCTTGGGGATGAGTTTGCCGGTGACGCGGCAGATTCCGTATGTCTTGTTTTCGATACGGACAAGTGCATTCTGCAGATGCTGGATGAACTTGAGCTGACGCTGCGCAAGTCTGCCTGCTTCTTCTTTGCCAAGGGTGCTCGCTCCTTCTTCGAGTATTTTGAACGTAGGCGACGTGTCTGCCACATCGTTTCCGTCTGAATTGTCCAGATTCGAACGCAGCAGTTCATAGTCTTCCTGTGCTTTTGCAAGTTTTTTAAGAATAAGTTCCTTGAATTCTTGCAATTCTTCGTCGGAGTAGCGTGTCTTTTCGGTCTCGTTCATAACTTAGGCGGATTGAAAATTTTACATGTGATGATTTTGAGTCATCCGCTTAAGCCTTGGTGATCTTTACAGTCACCTCTGTGCCGTCGATATCGAATGTTTCTACGCCTTCACTTTCTGTGGTGCAATTGCCTTCACATACGGTCAGTGCCAGAACTTGATGTCCGATATATTCACCGAAAGCTTCAATTACAGGTGTTACTTCTTCAGAAGGAACGAATGTAAGATTGATCTTGTCGGTGATGTCGTAGCCACGGCTCTTACGGATGTTCTGAATGCGGTTGACGATATCGCGTGCGATACCTTCGCGTCGCAGTTCTTCTGTCACTGTAACGTCTAAGGCCACTGTAATGTTTCCTTCATTTGCAACAAGCCATCCGGGAATGTCTTCTGATATTATCTCAACGTCGGATAGTGTGATCTCTGCTTCGCCGTGTCCATCTATATTGAGCTTGATTGAACCTTCGCGCTCAAGAGTTGCTATGTCGTGTTGCGACAGAAGCTGAATTGCAGCGGCGACAGCCTTCATTGCCTTTCCGAATTTCGGACCAAGCTTCTTGAAGTCTGGCTTTATACGCTTTACGAGAACGCCTTCTTCGTCGGATACTATATTTATATCCTTTACGTTTAATTCGTTCATAAGCAAGCCTTTCATCGACTCGACTGTCTCTCTCTGCGATTCGTCGAGTACTGGTATCATCAGGCTCTGCAGCGGCTGGCGTACCTTGATGTTCACCTTTCTGCGGAGGGCCAGAACCATAGATGTTATTATCTGTGCTGTGGCCATGCGTTTCTCAAGTGATGAATCAATGGCGGTAGTGTCTACTTCAGGGAAGCTTGCCACGTGGACTGAAGGTGCTGCTCCCTCGATGCCTGCTGTAAGGTCGCGGTACAGCATGTCGCTGTAGAATGGCGAGAACGGAGCGATAAGTTTCGCCACAGTGAGCAGGCACTGAAACAGCGTCTGATAAGCAGCGAGTTTATCTTGATTCATACCTCCACCCCAGAAGCGTTTTCTGTTGAGTCGGACATACCAGTTGGAGAGATTGTCATTTACGAAGTCATTTATGGCTCGGGCCGCCTTTGTCGGTTCGTAGTCCGACAGGGCTTCATCTACTGTGCGTACGAGAGAGTTGAGCAGCGATATTATCCATCGGTCTATCTCCGGACGCTCATTCAGAGGTATCTGAGGTGCTGATGCGTCGAAATTGTCGACATTTGCATACAGAGCGAAGAATGAATAAGTGTTGTAGAGAGTGGCAAAAAGTTTGCGTGCTACTTCCTGAACACCGGCGCTGTCGAATTTGAGGTTGTCCCAAGGAGCTGAATTTGAAATCATGTACCAGCGCAGGGGATCACTACCGTATTTGTCAATAGCCTCAAATGGATTCACTGCATTGCCCAGACGCTTTGACATTTTTTCGCCTTTGCGATCAAGCACAAGTCCGTTGGAGATTACGGCTTTGTATGCTACTGAATCGAAAACCATTGTAGCTATTGCGTGCAGGGTGAAGAACCAACCTCTTGTCTGGTCCACACCTTCGGCAATGAAGTTTGCGGGATATAGTTCTCCGCTGTCAAGTCCTTCCTTGTTTTCAAAAGGATAATGTATCTGTGCATAAGGCATCGAACCTGAATCAAACCATACGTCGATAAGATCCGTTTCGCGGTGCATGGGGCGTCCGCTTGCTGAAAGCAGGATTATATCATCGACATACGGTCTGTGCAAGTCGATTTTTTCGTAGTTTTCCTTGGTATAGACTCCCGGTACGAAACCACGGTCGCGGTAGGGATTGGACTTCATGAGTCCAGCCTCCACGGCTTTGTCGATTTCGTTGAAAAGCATCTCGACGCTGTCTATGCATACTTCTTCCGAACCATCTTCCGTACGCCATATAGGTAGGGGTGTACCCCAGTAACGGCTGCGGGACAGATTCCAGTCCTGAAGATTCTCGAGCCATTTGCCGAATCGGCCCGAACCGGTGGATGCCGGCTTCCACAGAATTGTGTCATTCAGCTCCATCATGCGTTCGCGGGCGGCAGTTGTTCGTATGAACCAGCTGTCGAGCGGGTAGTAAATCACAGGCTTATCAGTGCGCCAGCAGTGTGGATAACTGTGCACGTGTTTCTCTATACGGAATACTCTGTCGGCTTGTTTAAGGGCCATGCAGAGCTGTATATCAAGGTTTTCCTCGTCGGCAGGAGCGTCGGCGGGACGATATGCGTCTTTTACATATTTGCCTTCCCATTGTTTGTAGACTTCGGTATTGACCATCTGTTCTACAAATGCGGGATCGAGATCTTCGATAAGATAGAATTTGCCGGTGAGGTCTACCATAGGACGGATATTACCGGCGCGATCAGTGAGATGCAGTGGTGGAATTCCGTTCTGCTTGGACACACGGGCATCGTCAGCACCGAATGTGCCGGCTATGTGTACGATACCTGTACCGTCTTCGGTGGAGACATAATCGCCGGGAATGACGCGGAACGCCCCCTCTCCCGGATTGACCCAGGGGAACAATTGCTGATATTTGAGACCGACAAGTTCGCTGCCGAGTTTGGTGTCGACTACCTGCCAGGGAATTATCTTATCGCCTTTCTGGTATTCTTCAAGCGGCATGTCCTTACCTTTGGGATTTAACACAGATCCGGTGAGGGCATCGGCTACAACAATGGTGATTGGGTTGCCGGAATAGGGGTTGTATGTACGCACAACGTCATACTTGATGTTCGGTCCTACGCATAGCGCTGTGTTGGAGGGCAATGTCCAGGGAGTTGTGGTCCATGCCAGGAAGAATGGAGTACCCCAGCCTTGCATGCTTTCTATCGGGTCGATGGCAAGGAACTCAGCAATGCAAGTCGTGTCCTTTACGTCGCGGTAGCAACCGGGCTGGTTAAGCTCGTGTGTACTTAGTCCCGTTCCTGCTGCGGGCGAATATGGCTGGATTGTATATCCTTTGTAAAGGTATCCTTTCTTATAAAGATTGTTGAGCAACCACCAGATGCTTTCGATATAGCGGTTGTCATATGTGATGTAGGGGTCCTTCATATCGACCCAATATCCCATCTGCCTGGTCAATGTCTCCCATTCGCGGGTGTACTTCATGACCTCATGACGGCAGGCTGAGTTATAGTCGTCGACAGATATTTTTTTGCCTATGTCTTCTTTCGTGATACCGAGATTCTTCTCCACACCGAGTTCCACAGGCAGGCCGTGAGTGTCCCAACCGGCCTTACGTTTTACGTGGAAGCCTTTCATGGTCTTGTATCGGCATATTATGTCCTTGATAGTGCGGGCCATCACATGATGAATGCCCGGCATGCCGTTGGCCGAAGGCGGACCTTCGTAGAACACAAATGAAGGGCATCCTTCGCGTAAGCGCATGCTTTCTTCAAAAAGATTCTCGGCATCCCAAAGGTCGAGTATATCGCGGTTGACCTTTGAGAGATTTAGACTGTCGTAGACCTTGAATTTTTCCATGTTGGAGCGAAAATGGTATATTATTGTGGTGTGCGGCTTTTGGGAGAGTCGGCCGCAGCAGATGAAATTTTCGCAAATTTACGTAAAAAATTTCATTCGGCAATGTCGTGGCCGGTATTCTCTTTAGATTATCATTCTATGATGTCGGGATGCGGTGTATGGTTATTTTATTATTGGCTTATGGCAAGCTGTAATAAAAATCAGGACCCTGATGGCAGAGTCCTGATGTGTGCTGATGTATTATAATTTATTATATATGGAGTTTCACGCCTGCTGTGATGCTTCGTGGAAGCGTTGGTCCGTAGATGTATCCGGAATCTCGAAGATAACCTTTGTCGAAGTCGTTCTGATAACTGTTGAATATGTTGTTTATGCCTGCGTTTATCTGAAGCGATGCGTGGTTGAAGATCTTGAAGTCGTATGAAATCTTAAAGCTTGCATCGAAGAATTCTGGAGTATCTACTGCGGTGTCTACAGGAGTGCCTGAGCCTTCAAGATGTTGTACGAGCATTGATCCGGAATATGTGCCTGATAAAGATAACTGGAGCGGCTTGATCGGGTTGTATGAGAATGTGAAATAGCCGTATGTGTCGGGTGTACGGAACATTTTTCGCACTGGAGGAATGTCCGGATTCTCGCTCCAGTACTCCGGGCTGTTGTAGCGGCTTCGCTGCAGTGTGAGTCCTGCCTGGATCTGCATGCGGAACGGGAAAGCGGCTTTGGCTTCAATATTAGCGCCCATCACGCGTGCTCCTCCGCCATTGGTGCGTTCAACTACAGCATTGCCGAGTTCGTCAGTGATATCGAGGTTGCGCAGCACGAATACATCGCGGAGGTCCGTGTAGAATAGGTCTACCATCAGGTTTGTCTGTACACTTCCGAATGTGTGGTATAAGTCCATTGATGCGCTGAGGCTTTGGCTGCTTTCTTGTTTGAGATTGGGGGCGAGAACGGTTATTACTCGTTCGCCGCCGACGACAGCTATGTGAAAGTCTTCGTCGTAGGCTTGCGGTGAGCGGAATCCTGTAGAGTATGACAAACGGAAATTGAGATTTGGGGTAGGGTTGAACCTGATGTTGGCTCTTGGCGAGAATATGGGATTATGTATCATGGTGTGCTTGTCTGCCCTGCACCCGATAAGGAATCCCCATCTGTCGGTGCGCCATTCGTTTTGCAGGTAAGCGCTGTAGATGTGTATTCGCTGGGTGACGTCGTGGTTGTAGCCGATGGTTTTGTCGTGCAGATAGTTGAAGTTATACTCAAGTCCACCGGTGAGTTCTGCCGGCATAAACCATAGACGATCGAACGAATGTAAGTATTGAGCGCCTCCGACAGCTACAATATCGCGTGTAGAACCGTATGCGTTGGGGTCCTGCTCGCTTCCGTAGTAGCTTGTCCTATTGGTGTTTTGCATCGAAGCGAATACTGTGTACTTGTTGTTGCGGTCAGGGGACCATATCTCGGCTGAGAGATCCACGGCGTTGATATTGTGGTCAGTCTGTTCGGCTATCATGGCCTCGTGCGCAGGTTTTTCAAGAGCGTCACCTCCACGCCGGTATTCATGCGTGCCATGATATTCGGCAGTGAGTCGGGAGTTTTCAGTCATTTTCAGGAAAGAGCGGAACCCGATGGTCTGTGTCTTTAACTCTGGTATCTCGGTATATCCGTCTCCATCGTGGTCGTAGCCGTCGCGGACACGGTTCTGTCCGAAAAGGAATATGCCCATCCGGTTGTTTTCGCCAACTACAGAGGCTGAGGCTGTAGTGGTATTGTCAAGCGCATCGCTTATGCCTATCGAGGTAAGTGAATGCGCGACGTCTGCGCCATTTTCGGATGGATCTTTTGTTATTATGTTTATTGTGCCTCCGATTGCCGACGAGCCGAACAGTGCTGATCCTCCACCTCTCATCACCTCAACACGGTCAATCATGTTGGCCGGTATTTGCTCAAGTCCGTATACACCCGCAAGAGCGGAGAATACCGGACGTGAATTCATTAATATTTGTGAATAATGTCCGTCAAGACCGTTGATTCGCACCTGCGTGAAACCACAGTTCTGGCAGTCATTCTCGACGCGGACGCCTGGTTGGAAACAGAGTCCGTCTGCCAGACTGTTAGCGCCGACCATCTCAAGCAATGGTGAACCTGTTACGCTTATCATTGAAGAACTGTTGCGCCTGCGCACTTCATTTCTATTGCCTGTGACTACAACCTGATCAAGCATGAATGCATCCGGAGAAACCTCGAAATTGATTTCCAGAGTTGTGTTGTCGCGCAGTTTTATTTGCTTTCGCTGGCTGGCGAAACCAATACATGTAGCTTCAATAGTGTATTTTCCTTCGGGAATGTTGGTTATGGAATAATGACCGGAGGCGTCGGTCTGCGCTCCGAATGGCGATCCGATAAGCCTGATGGTAAATCCGGGAAGGTGCTCGCCAGTACCTGCCTCCACTACGTGTCCTACGATATTCGCATCGCTTAGCTTTTGTGAGAATGCATTCAGGTTGGCGGATATTATCGCATACAATAAGGTGATGATAACTTTCGCTCGCATGTGAATGTGTGAATAGGTTGAATTCTAAAATAAAAATGCAATCGCGGGTTGCTGATCTGAATTTAAATCTATAAATTTGCAGTGTAAAAATCGCGTATGCATTCGCGGTAGTAGCTCAGTTGGTAGAGCATGGGCTTCCCAAGCCCAGGGTCGCGGGTTCGAACCCCGTCTACCGCTCTTAATAATGCGGAATCATTTCTATAGGCGTTTTGTTTGTGTCCGATAGCTTTGATTCCGCTATTTTTTTGTTTCTTGGGAAGTAAACATTAAAAAATGCATCCCTGCAGACCGCTGAAGCGGAGGGCAGGGATGCTGTATTGTCTGATCCGCAGGTACATCAGATTGCTTGTGGCAATGATGCTGTGTTCCAGCGGAAGAAGTGTAGTAGGTAATTAGAAAAAGCGTCCCGTATTATTTGAGTGCGTCTTTGACGGCATCGTTAGGAACCATTTTTTCTTCGAAGACGTAAGCGCCGGTCTTTGCCGATTTCACCATCTTGATGACTTTGCTATAGGTACGGCCTTCGCCCTTCTGTAGTGATGCGACGGTTTTCTTTGCCATTTCTCAGGGGTATTATTTAATTTCTTTGTGAACAGTTACACGCTTAAGGATAGGATTGTATTTCTTAAGCTCAAGTCTCTCTGTGGTGTTTTTGCGGTTCTTCGTTGTGATGTAGCGAGAAGTACCGGGCATTCCACTTGCTTTATGTTCGGTGCACTCGAGGATTACCTGCACACGATTACCTTTTGCTTTCTTTGCCATCGTTGATTAGAATTCTAAGAGTTTGATATCAGTTAAATAACCCTTGTCGCGGGCCTGCCTCATAGCTGCGTTCAGGCCGAGCTTATTGATGGTGCGGAGACCGGATGCGGAGATGGTGAGTGTAATCCATACGCCCTGCTCAACCCAGTAGAATTTCTTGTTGAAGAGGTTGACGTTGAATTTACGCTTGGTGCGGCGCTTCGAGTGCGAAACGTTGTTGCCGACCATAGCTTTCTTGCCCGTGATTTGACAAATCTTTGACATGGCTGTTTAAAATGGTTTATCTTCTTACTAATTCGATTAAACTGTGATTGTTACGACGGCCGCCATCTCATTCTCATATCACCGACGGGCGCATCTTTCCCGTTGGCTTTTAAGGAGGTGCCGTGAAACAGAGTGCAAAGTAAGTGATTTTAGACGAACTATGCAAACTTTTTGAGAAGTTTGTTGTGAAATCATATGTTATTGGTCTTCTTTTGTCTTTTTTAGCCTTCATTTGCCCTTGTAGGAGGGCATCTCTGCATTGCATTTCTATTGGACTCATTTTTTATCTTCTATTGTAATAGCAAGTTCCAATTATTCTGATTACTTTTGCATTAGGTAGTCATTGCACTTATCAATACATTTAATAAGAAACTAAACCCAATAGCTTGATGTGTCATTGGCTACCGTCAATCAACACTACAAAACAAAGTATAGTACGATTTTTATTTATCGGGCAATCTTGATTCTGTATAAATCCCGGACAAAACCGAATTAAAAACCGCAATTATTTATTCAAAAAATTACAGCCTTGGGGTAATGATTTCGACGGGTCATTTGTCTACTATATAAAAGACTTCGCAATGGAATATTCCACAACAGAGTTTGAGACTCTCTACATACAATGCTTTCCGCTTTCGATGAGGATGGCAATGAGCCTGCTTCATGAGGAGGACGAGGCTCGCGATGTGGTGCAGGAGGTGTTCCTTAAACTTTGGGAGTCTAATATCAGGGTTGAGAATCCTATGGCATTTCTTATTAGAGCTGTCCGCAATGCTTGTTTGAACAGAATAAACGCGTTGGATATTCGCGATAAGATTCACCAAAGGATAATGCTTGACTCGCCTGCTGAGGATTTTGACATCAATGGTCGCAACGATGAGATAGGGTCGGCTATACAGAAACTTCTTACTCCCCGCGAACGGGAAGTTGTAGACAGAATCTACACTGAGGGCCTGAGCTACAAGGATGCAGCCGAAAATCTTGATGTCTCAGTAGCGTCTATCAACAAGAATATTGTTTCAGCACTGAAAAAGTTAAGAGGTCATTTCAAAACCGTAAAATCATGACAGAAGAACAGAAAGAATTATTGATAGCAAAGATGCTTGATACTCCTTCCTCTTTGTCTGAGGAGGATTTGGAGTTGATATTACATGATGAAGAACTGCACGGCATATACGAGGTGTCCGCTGCTCTCAGCGGTGCATGTATTAGGCAGCCGGAACTGGATATGAGAGCCGAATGGAACAGCTTCCGCCCACGCATTAAGCGTAAGCCGACTATGATGTGTTGGTCCATGCGTGTAGCCGCTATTTTTATAGGTGTGATTCTCGTATCCGGTATTGCAATCAGAATAATCGACAACGTTTCTACCAGAAACCAAACATATGTAATCGCCAAGGTCGAACAATCAGAGGAAGCGCATGACTATCCTGTTGTGCTTCAGAACTATCAGGCAACGGAGGTAAAAGAGGAAACTAAACAAGAGCCTGCAACCGTTAGAAGACCTTATGCCGTGACAGACCGGCATTTGGCAAAAGCGGAAATAGACCAATCCAAAACTACTGTAGGTCAAGTAGAGACAGACGTTGATGAGTATTTACGCATTCAGCAAGCACGAATCGACAACGACTTGGCTATGCAGGTTGCAGAATCCTATACTGAAGAATACGACGACCTTGTGGCTATTCTTGATGCAGCGGGTGCGTATAATCCGGAATTGGATAATGTGATAAGAAAAGTAACAATGGAATAATAAAAACTCTTACAATATGAAAACATCAATAATCCGGCTTTTAAGCCTCGTTCTTATTGTCATCCCTATGACAGTATATGCGCAGAACAATATTAAATCGGCGTTTGATGCTATAATTAAATGTCCCGAAGTTCAGATCACATATAGCCATTCCCTAGACAAAGACCCTTCTACGGGTGTAAAGACCGGACAAAGCGATGTGTATCGTTTTGTACTCCCGACAAGCCAGGCCAAACTCATCAAGAATGTGATTTCGGCATTTGACAGAGATGCAGAAATGGCATACAGCGTTAATAGAGGCAGTGGCAAGACTTCCAATATAGATAAGGATATGATTTTAGCAGTAGGTAATGGTGAAAAAGCCGGTGTTTGTATAAACACTCCTGAATGTGAGTATATCTATTCTTTGTTTCTCGCGCCGCTTGCAGATGATCCTAAAGGTATTTACCGGTATGCATATGGGATGAACTATAAGGAAGAAGAAGGGAACCTTGTTGGTAAACTTGTAATCACCTATGCAACTACATTAAAGCATAGGCAAGAAGTAGAACAGCAACGACAGTATGATGTGTTGCGAAGTTTCTCAAATGGTGCGTATGTCATCAATGACAACCATCCATCGCAGGAATCTTGGTTTGATATGCTGATGTCGTATTTTCAGAGCATGACTTCGGCAAGCACCCAGACCAGAATAGCTCTTGCATCGAAAGCATTTAAAGTAATCCGCGACACATCAAAATATCCCGAAGTGACAGCCGCCGACAAAGACGCAGTTCGTGAGATCTTGAAAGGTATGATATCTGACAAAAAATATTCAGAGTCTGTACTAAACAAACTTCTAACTCAGTGTCTGGTAGAAATTAAATAAAACAGTTTTTCATACTCCCCACGGTCGTTTGGATTATCTGAACGGCCGTGGGCTACAAAATTTATATTACAGAAATCAAAACTGCAAGTTTAGCAGGCATACCCCTTAAAAAATATGATGACACGTTTCACTATTCTGATTGCGGCTATATTCTTATCGATAGTCAACATGTCCGCAAGGACGATTCAAGGAGAAGTTCGATCCGATAAAGACTCTACAGTCGTAATCGGTGCAACATGCCGCCTTATGTCCGGCTCTCAATTCATTAATGGTGTTACTACTGACTATAATGGTGAATTCGCTATTTCGACTGCTCTCAAGTCTAAACTCATCCTTGAGATTTCGATGACTGGATTTAACCCTACGGAAATTGTGATCGAATCAGATAATAGTGTCAACGTAGGTACAGTATATCTGTCGGAAGGAGTCACTTTGGACGAGGTTCAGGTAACAGCCAATTCGATGGTTGATGCGAAGGGGCGTACGATAGTATTTCCGGCAGGTTCTGATGTCAAGGCATCTTCAACAGCCATAAGCCTTTTTCAGAAGCTTCCATTGGCCGGGCTGGAGGCTAATCCGATCAATCGGACTCTTACGGTGGATGGTGGGACTCCGGTCATTCTAATCAATGGTGTTCCGTCCTCGATTGATGATTTCAATGCTTTGCAGCCGAAAGACATTGCCAAGATCGAGTTTTCAAGAATTACTCCCGCCAGATATGCCGACCGGGGCAACAGCGGTTTCCTGAACATCACGCTCAAGAAGCGCAACGATGGAGGACAGGTGTATATCTGGGGGCGCAGTGCCGTCAATACCGCATTTGTTGATGGTAATCTACGTGCGTCTTACCATCAGGGACCATCTCAGTTTACTCTTTCGTATGATCCATCGTGGCGTAATTATCAGCAAGTGTTTGATAATACCACTGAAAGTTATATCGGTGATGATTTCCGGGTGAATCTTGAAGAACATGACCGCGATCCTTTCAATTATCACTATCACAACATAGGATTTAAGTATGATTATAGTCCGGATGTCAACACGTTGTTTTCTGCAACGTTCCGCATGACGCCAAGCTATAATAAAAGCCGTTCATTAGCTAATACCGCAGACTCATACCTTGGAGAATATGAGAACCACAATCTTACGTCAGTTAAGGATTTAGCCCCGTCGCTTGATTTGTTCTTCAAGAAAGACTTCAATGATAGAAATGCTTTGGAGGTGCAGGTGGTGGGAACGTTGAGTTCAAGCGACTACCGCAGGAATAATCAGTACTTTTATGATGATGGTTCAACATCCGGCTATGTGATGGATGTTGACAGCCGCCGCCGTTCTCTAATCAGCGAGATTAGCTATATTCATCAGTTCAGCGACAAGACCTCATTGTCGACAGGCTATCAAAACACAGTTTCGCATAGTACAAATAAGTACCTTACGACTGACTATAAACCGGTGCTGACAGAGAATAACAATTATGTATATGCACGATTGGGACAGCAGATTGGTAAGGTTTATTTCTCCGTTGCAACCGGAGTCAAGCTCTACTGGATCAAGAATGATCTTAACAAGCGACACTTTATCCGCAATCTGACAACTGCTCAGATTTCCTGGAATATATCGCAGAAATGGAGTCTTGCAGGCGCTTTCCAGTATTCTCCGAGCATTCCATCTTTGTCGGCGCTCACAGATTATCCCCAGCAACAATCGCCATACTTGATATCAAATGGCAATCCTGATTTGAAGGTTTCGCAGAACTTCAGGTATCAATTAATGCCATCTTATCAATACAAAAAATTCAGCGCATCTTTGCTTATGACATATCGGCATGTGGGAGATTTTGTAATGAACGACATGTTTTACCTCGGAGATAAAATGTTCCTGTCCCAATCGATCAATGCAAAAAAATCATGGTATGCAGGAGCGAATCTCAATATGAAACTGAATGGAATATACGGTTTTGGCGTGAATGTCAATATTGGAGTAGATCATTATGAGACTATGGGGGAGAATTGGTGTCATCATCTCACATCTTTCGATGGTAGTTTTACCCTATGGTGGAACAAAGGTCCATATACAATCTCATATTGGCGTAAGATCCCAGGAAAATATTTGAACGGAAATTATGTAGGCAGAGATGAAAACGGAGATGCTCTCGGTTTTGAATATCAACCTGACAAGCACTGGACATTCGGTGCAAGCTGGATGTATATGTTCGAGAAAAAAGGAACGAAATATCCGGCATGGGGATATTCAAGTGTGAATCCGTACTATAGAGAACGCTATATCAAGAATAATGGCAATATGGTTGTCCTGTCTGTAAGCTATTCAACCGACTTTGGCTCTATCTTCCGTTCTTCCCGGCGCTCGCTCAATAATGCAGACAATGAATCTTCGTTGCTGAGGATGTGAGTGCTGTACGTTTTCATCCCAAAGACAGTGGAGGTTTGTTGAATAGTCTTCTTGTGATTATAATGTATGCGGCGATGACGATCGCACCGGTTATGACCCATGATATTGGATAGACCCACAGAAGGCATTCATAATTCTTTGCCGGATTGATGGCGTAGATCCAAAGCAGTCTGAAAAGGCAAGTTCCGAAAATAGTGATGGCTGTAGGTGTCATTGAGTATCCGAGCCCGCGCAGACAAGCACCACTTATTTCATATGAGCTTGCTATGAACTGAAACAGCAGCACTATGCTGATGCGGGAAGCTGCGTAGCTGATAACTTCGCTCGAGTTGGTGAAGATTCCGGCCATATCATGTCGGTACATGAATATTATGATGTTCAGTATAGCGCAGCACGACACGCTCAAGAGCATGCTTTGGCGGAAGATACGCCTGCACCGGTCGTATTGCCCTGCGCCGTAGTTCTGGGATGTGAACGCTACGGCAGCCTGGGCGAATGCACTGATTACGAAGTAACAATAGTATTCAAAGTTTA
>OFEZ01001210.1_pt1 | contig 14817 bp, 13 predicted proteins | sample 1521241 | NCBI WGS metagenome assembly OFEZ01 (sample SAMEA3504099, study PRJEB24116) | mouse gut metagenome | biome: mouse gut; feature: mouse-associated habitat; material: faeces | place: Denmark | collected 2011
TCCGCCGCCGACTGCGGCGATACCCTCTGCAGCGGTTTCTCTGTAAAGCTGCCACCCTGCCGCTACCTGCGAAATCCCCGGTGGCCATATACCCTGCACCCGTCCAGCGCTTCCTCCAGAGAGCGGAACTCTTCGTCTGTTAGTTCCACTTTGGACGCTTCCAGATTCTCAACAATGCGTTCCTTATTTTTTGAACCCGGTATCGGAACCACATTGGGGTACTTGTGCAGCATCCACGCCAAGGAAATCTGCGCACTGGTCGCATCTTTCATTTCTGCGTATCTTTTCAGAAGGTCAATAATCGGCTGGTTCCCCGCAATGTTTGCTTTGGAAAGCTGCGGGACCCAGTTCCTGACATCATCGTTTTTCTCAAATTGTGTGTCCACTGTGATCTTCCCTGAAAGAAGCCCGCTGGCAATCGGTGAAAACGGGACGAAGCCGATGTTGTTCTCCAGACAGTAAGGGATCACGCCCTTTTCCGCGTCCCGCTCCACCATGGAATAAATATTTTGGACTGCCGAGAGCGGCGTTACCCTGTTTGCTTTCTGAATGACAGGTACATCCACCTGGGACAATCCCCAGCCACGGATCAGCCCATCTTCTATGAGCCTGCCCATAGCTTCCGCAATCTTCTCCACGGACACACCGCCCATCCTGTGGAGATAATATAAATCCACCCTGTCCGTCCGGAGCCGTCTCAGCGACTCTTCCAGATGACTGCGGACTGCATGGTAAACAGATCCCCTTCCGATGGCTTCAAAGCCATTTAAAAACAGCTTCGTAGCGATCACCACCTGCTCCCTTACCCCATGCAGCGCATTCCCCACAATGCGCTCATTATGTCCAATGCCGGAAAGGTTCGGGCTGTAGATTTCTGCGGTATCAAAAAATGTACATCCGTTCCGGCAGGCATTCCGGATTGCTTCCACACTGTATTCCTCCGGCGGTATCTGCCCATAGCCATGGGAAAACGCCATGCATCCCATACCGACTTCGGATACTTCAATATCCCTTAATAATCTGGTCTTCATTCAGCGCCTCCTTATCAATAAGCCGCAAATCTCTGATCCTTATCGATATCCGTCATCCTCTGCATTTCATCCTCTGACAGCTCAAAATCAAAAATCTCAAAGTTTTCCTGGATATGTGCCTCATTGCTTGAACCGGGGAGCGCGATATTACCCGCCTGCAGGTGCCAGCGCAGGATAACCTGTGCAGAAGTCTTACCGTGCGCTTCGGCTATGCTGCTGATGGTTCCATCATTAAATAATGTCTGCGTATTTCCCCTTCCGCCCAATGGGAACCAGGATTCCATGACTGTCCCGTACTGGGCAATATGCCCCTTCATCTCCATGCTCTGATGGTATGGATGGGTTTCGTTTTGGATTAATGCAGGGACAATCGTTGTTGCGTCCACCAGACGGTCAAAGTCCTCCGGCTCATAGTAATTAGACAGCCCGATGGATCTCAGTTTTCCATCTGCAACAGCCTGCTCCATTGCCTGGTATGCCTCCACATCATTTTCCGGCTGTGAATGATGGAGGATCATAAGGTCTGCCTGTGTCAAGCAAGGAATAAAAAATTTTTCCTCTCAACTCTCTATCAAAAATATAACACTAATCAATATTTGTAAACATAATACCAAATAACATTCACCTCAATTTAATCTATAAATATGCCTTCGCCAAAAGCTCCGATATATACTCAAAATCGTGCAATGATATCCTATGTTCTAAGTTTAATTCTACTATCTCTTCCCTCACTCCTTTAGCAAAGTGTGAAGTAGTAGCAATAATACCTCCTGTTGGCTTTCGTTTATTCATTCCCAAAACGCCATACATATTTCTTATTACTTCTATTCCCACCGGTCTATTTGGAGCATAATGTTTACACTCCACCAGGAACAAAAACTTTCCTAAGTCTGTTTTCTCTGCTATGTAAATATCTACCCCTCCATCCCTTGTCTGTTTTGTCAGTTCTACTTCATAACCTAATTTCTTAAATAACTCCGCCATTATTTTTTCAAATTCTCTTGGCGATAATTCATACATGCTCATTGGTTCTTGTGCAATATAACACATCAAATCATTATTTATCTGTAATACATCCTTCTTTATGCTGATTAAAGAGGGGCTTATAATACTTTTATTCGGAACAACTATATCTGATTTTCCTACAGAAATTTGCTGATATAATAATTTGTCTATAATATCGATACCAAGACTGTCTACCAGCCTAAACATATTCTCTATAATAAGTGGATTTCCCTGCGTCAATAAAAGAATCCTTTTCATTTCTTCATAATCAAAATCTATAAGATGATCTTTAAATCTATTTAGACGAAAAGAAACTATCTCACTTTGGCTCAATCCGTTCACTGATAAACAAACAAATTTTTCTTTACTAAAACGATAATCCACAGTTCTACCAACTACTAATATAAATGATAACTCATTATATTTTATTATTTCTTCTAACTTCTTTGAATCCAATTCATCTGCATCATCAATAATAATAAGGGAATTATCTTCTACCCTCAAATCTTTTGGAAGTTGCCACGCATGCCATATATAAACATTACTATATTGCTCTTTATTCTCTTCTGCATACACCCTTACTAATGTTGACTTTCCGATCCCTGCAACACCAGTAATTAAGGCTACATGATTACCTGATTCACTCAGTATTTTTTTCAGTTCAGATAGTTCTTTTTCCCTTCTTAACAAAGGCATATTTGATTCAATAAATGTATCTGTATTATATTTATCAGATTCTAATAAAACATCCTTAACCTTTTTCCCTATATTCATCAGCACACTTTTACTCCATACACAATTTTCTCAAATAAAATTAACAACTTATTTATCCAACTCTATAAGCATCGTATCCAGCCTATTATAAAGATACTCTGCCGGAGAACCACCGTGCAGTTTTTCGTTCAGCAGATCAACCAAATCCTTATTTGAAATGCTGATAATCAATTTCCCATTCTCTCTCAACGTCCCTTTAATTGCTTTTTTAGCATTTTTATCTTCCCCATAACATGAAATTATTATCGCAACACATCTAAGCGCTTTCGCATACAAGTATTTGTCCGTAGTATATATTTCTTTTTGTGTTATTGTTTCTGAATAATTCTTAAATTCAAAAATAATATATTTAGACCGAAAATATTCCTCAATAAATTTCCAAAAACTCTCTTTTATATCATCTTTAATTTTGCATATTAAATCAAACCTATATAAATCCTCATTTGATTTCTGTTGTTCACTCCACAATGCCAAATCTGCTGCAAAAAGAATATTTAAAACCTTAGTACATAGATTTTCATATTCAGAACTCTTTCTTGTCTTCGGTTCCCAAGCCTGTATCTCCGCTATCAATGATTCAATAATTTCATAATCGTTCGGCTTTTCAACTGTATCTACATTTTCATTCTGAACCTTTACCCCCATTAACTTTAATAAATCTATAGGCTCATAAGGCTCAATATCCTCCGTAGAATACTCCAAAATTGAAAGTAATTGAGATTTTAAAACTTCATCACATTGTACTATATACAACAAATTTCTAATATCTACAACTAAAATATCTGCTTTTTGCTTGATTATTTCCCATGCCTGAGAAGACAACTCATTTGCCACCACTAATATATATTTTGAATTGTATGTATCTTCCAGCATAGATGCAGATGCCAATGCTTTGGAGATTATAGACGTACTTATTACCCTCTGCCTAATTGCTTTCGCCTCAATATAAAATCTGATGTTCTCTTTTTCTGCTAAAATATCATAATACTCATTCCTATTAGACATTTTAGTCAGGCATCCATAACTTTTAAAAATCTCACCCACAATATATTCAAACTGATACCCTCTAAGAGGATACCTGTATCCATATCTGGAAATTTCATCAATAATACAATGTGCCAACTCATTTTCATCATTCCATAATGTGACTGTCCTATTTCCAAACCTCTTTTGAATATCCCCATGAAATAATTCTTTTTTTACAAACACAAATACCGTTTTTCCAGTGTTTAATGCAATATCATATTCCCAAATAGAATTTTCAAGAAATTTTTCTGCTACGACAAACACAAAGCAATCACATTTTTCAATCTGTTCATTAAAATATCTGACTATATTATTACCAGCATTTGTCGAACAAACGTCTGTAAAAATATCAAATCCAAGTTCATTTAGCTTTTTACTAACCAAAGCAATTTTCTCATAATCTTTAAATGTATAGCTTAAAAATACTTTCCTCTTAAATTTACTAAATCCGATCCTATTCATCTATCCAACCCCATTTTCACCTTAAATTGCTCAAATAAATATGAGCCACAGACACAACCTGCCCATGGCTCAATTTTACCACTACTTTCCCAAAATTGGAACTATCTTTCAGGCAGAAACCTCACCCTCAAACGGATTCCTCACCTTCCACACAATCTCCATAGCATCCTCCCCATAGACAACCACCTTCTCAATCAGCATCTTCAACCTCTCCCTATCAAAAACCTCCAGTACAGAAAGTCCAGCCAGTTCCTCGTCTGCCACTTCCTCTGAACCGGCAGCCTCCCTCATACATTCAAGCTCCGCCTGCGCTTCACGCCTGCTCCGCTCTAGCTCTTCCATCCGCACCCTGCCCGTCTCAATCCGCTCCACATAATCCTCCCTGCTGATTTCCCCGGCCTTATACCGCTCATACAGCCGCATCTTCCTTCCCTTCCACTGTGTCAACTCCTTCACACTCTCCGCAACCGTCTTTTCAAGAACTGCCACCCTGCCGTCCTTTTGAGCCGTCCTGCTGATATCCCGCTCTGCCGCCAGCACATCCGCCATCTTCCTCACCTGGCAAAGCACTGCTCCCTCCAGTTCGTTCTTCCTGACAGTCACTTTCTGGCAGTCATTCTCCCGCTCCTGCGTCCGGCCTCCGCAGAAATACCTGCCGTTAGCCCTGCTCCTAAGCTGCAGTGCCTTCCCGCAATGCCCGCAGAAAAAAATACTTTCCCTCTTCTTCATTTTTTTTCTGGCTTTATCCGCAGTCCCTACTCCCTCATTAGCCTTCTCAAAAACACTCCGGGAAACCAGTGCCTCATGATGTCCCTCCACCACGATCCACTTCTCCCTTGGCTGCCTCACCACCTTCTTATCCGTATCCATACCGCACTTCGCCCGGTTCCAGATTAACTTCCCCAGATACACCTCATCCGTAATAATATCCCTTACCGAAGAAGCACACCACCTCTTCACCTTTACATGAGGCTGCCTGTCTCCATAAGTATCTCCTGCCATCTTGTGATAAACAACCCTTGACGGTATCCCCTCTTCATTCAGCCTTCTGGCAATCTCCGCATAACCGGTTCCGTCCGCCGCCATCCCAAAAATCCTCCGCACAACCCACGCCGCATCTTCATCAACCAAAAGCCTGTGCTTATCCTCTGGGTTCTTCCGATACCCATAAGGGGCAAACTGCCCAACAAACTCCCCGTTCCTCACCCTCGTATCCCTGGCAGACCGCACCTTCTTAGACAAATCCGCGCTGTACATCCCATAGACCAGATTCTTCAACGCAACACTCATCCCGCCCGTCGCTCCGAACTTATCCTCACTGTCGTAACCGTCATTCACCGACACAAACCGAACCTGCAGGATCGGAAAGATATATTCCAGGAACCTCCCCACTTCCAGATAATCCCTCCCGAACCGTGAAAAGTCCTTCACAACGATCATATCAACCTTCCCGTCCTTCGCCGCCTCAATCAGCGCCTGCACCCCCGGCCTGCGGAAGTCAACGCCGGAATACCCGTCATCACAATACTCCGTGATAACATATTCCTCCCCCTGCAGCAGTTCCTCTATATGCCTTTTCAGCAACACCCTCTGCGCCGAAATACTGTTGCTCTCTTCCATTTCACCCTTACCGCTGTCCTCATTGGAAAGCCGAAGATACATAGCGACTATCCTCTTCTTCATCATACCGCCTCTCTCTCTGCCCTGATTCTCAACAAATCTTCCAGCACATCATCATATTTCAGATACACTTCAACATCCCCTCCCTCATGCACCGCAACCTTATCCACAAACGCCTCAACCATTTCCCTCGTCAGACTCTGCATATCCAAACATCCCTCAACGACAGCCTTCCAGTTTCTGTCTACACAATATCTGCTGGAATACTCCGCCCGTGCCTTTTGGACTTCCCCAAGCCTTGCCGTCAATGCCCTGATCTTTTCGGCATATTGCCCGCTGATCTGCGCATACTGTTCCTCATCAATCAGTCCATCTCTATAATCCTCAAAAATACCGGCTTTCACTTCCGTCTCCCTCTGCAGCTCCTTCCTTATCCGTTCAGCTTCCTTCCCATAAAAATCATACTTCCTCAAATTCCTGTCATCCGCATTCATCCGCCTCACAGTTTCCTCCGCCTCAATACAGAGCCTCATATGGGCAGCAACCGTTCCAAAAACAGCCTGGTTGACATCTTCCAACGAAACCTTATGGTTCGTACAGCTCCCATGAGTAGATTGAAGATACGTCTTGCATCGGTAAAACTTCTTGTCATGCCTTGCTCCCTCTGTACGGAACCCCATTACCTTTCCACAGTCCGCACAGACAATCTTCTTCCCCAGAAGATTAAAACGGGCATGGTCATAACCGTTCTCCCCATGGGTAGAATGGAACCTTTCCGCATTGCCCGCCAGCAGTTTCTGAACTTTCTCATAGTCCTCCCTACCCACCAGTGCTTCATGCGTCCCTTCCACAACAATCCACTCTTCCTCCGGTATTTTCACCTGCTTCCCAGCCACCCTCTTATACCTGTTATGGACGCTGGCTCCCACATAAGCATAATTCGTCAATATGGTTCTCACCGTCACATAATTCCATTCCGTATTAAACCCCTCTGGAACCTCATGCCCGAACCGCAACATCTTATAAGCCTTCGGATTCATCTCTTTTCGGGAAACCCGCCTTGCAATCTCCTTCAACGAACACCCCTCCAGGAACAGCCGGAAAATCTCCTGCACCGTCCCCTTCACCCGCTCGTCCGGGTAAAGCCGCCGTTCCACATTCACATACCCATACGGGACCGCCCCCGATGAATACTCCCCGTTCCGCCAGTACGCCCTGTGCGCCGTCCTCATCTTCCTGGACAAATCCTTCACATACAGCTCATTCACCATATTTTTCAGCGGCATCATCAGCTCCCCGCCCGGCTTCTCCGAATCATACCCGTCCGTCACCGCAATAAACCTCACGCCGAAAAACGGAAACACCCGCTCAATATAATTCCCCGTCTCCACATAATCCCGTCCCAGCCTGGACAGGTCCTTCACAACAATACAGTCAATCACCCCGTCCCTCATATCCCGCACCATCGCCTCAAACCCCGGACGCTCAAAATTCGTACCCGTGCAGGAGATATCCGCATACTCCTTCCCTATGACCATATCCTCCCGCTCCGCCACGAACTTCCGCAGAAGCTCCATCTGCGTCTCCACCGTCGCCCGCTCCCGGTTTTCCTCCGTCTCCTCCGAAAGCCTGGCATACAGCCCCGCCCTATAACAGACCGCCTTCACCGGAACCGGAACCTGCGCCCCGGAACCACTCGGCAGGTCATTCACATTCACAAAATCCACCTTCTTAGACTTCCTCGCCATATTACACCGCCTCCTTCCACTCAAACCGAATCCGGCCCCGGCTGTCACAGACCGCCTCACAGCCCGCATGTTTCAGCCCCTCCAGGACCTCCCTGTAACAGTCCCCGAAACTGAAAACCACCTCGACCGTCTCCCGGTCCACGACCTTCACCCGCTCAATCAGCTCCACCGCCACATTCCTTGTCAGCCGGTCAATATTCTCATGCTCCGCAAAATAATCCAGCCACCGGTACTTATCCGTATTGGAAGCAAGGATATCTTCAATCTCACCCTTCATCTGCCGCACCGCTTCCTCCGCCAGATCTCGTCTCTGCGTATAAGCCTCATGCAGCTCCCTATAATCCTCCTTAGAGACAATCCCGTCCTTCATATCCTCATAAAGCATGTTCCGCAGCTCCCGACACCGCAGAACCTCCGCCTCCTTCTGCTCAATCCGCCTCTCCAATTCCCGGATATCCAGCTCCTGGAACGGGATCTCAGACACCTTCTCCATCGCCCGCTTCAAATCCAGCACATTGGCAACCTGCACCTTCAAGACCTCCAGGACCGCCTCTTCCAGCCTCTCCACCCCGATCCTGTGGCTCGCACACTCCTTCGTCTCCTTATTCCTCGAACACACATAATACCGGTACTTCCGCTTCCCGGAACACACATTCTTCCGCACCATGGCCGCCCCGCAGTCCGCACACACCACCATGCCCGCCAGAGGGTACACCTCCGACTGCTCCGGGGACATCCTCGTATCCATCCCCAGGAGCCTCTGCACAATAGCAAAATCCCGGTCCGAAACCACAGCCTCATGGTTCTTCTCAATCCTCACCCAGTCCTTCTCCGGCTTCACAAAGGACTTCTTCACCTTATGGTTCGGCGTCGTCTGCCTGCCCTGCACCAGATTCCCAACATAACACTCATTTTCCAATATCCGCCGCACCGTCACCGAACTCCACAGCGCCCGCTCCCCAGTCTTAAAGCCGGTCTGATAATTGCTCCCGGACGCGCTCTTATACTCCATAGGAGACAGCACCCCCATATCATTCAGCCTGCCCGCAATGGCATCCTGGCTCATGCCGTGCAGCTTCATACGGAAAATATCCCTCACCACGCCTGCGGCCACCGGGTCAATGACAAGCCGGTTCCGGCATCCCTCGTCCTTCTGATACCCATAAGGCGCAAAAGAACCGATAAACTCCCCGTTCTTCCGCTTCACCTCCAGGTGGCTCCGGATCTTCACCGAAATATCCCGGCAGTAAGCGTCATTTATCAAATTTTTAAACGGAATGATAATCTCATCTGACTGGTCTTTCCCCTCCAGGCTGTCGTACCCGTCATTCACCGCAATAAAGCGCACCCCAAGAGCCGGGAACAGCCGCTCAATGTACCTGCCCGAATCAATATACTCCCGCCCGAACCTGGACAGATCCTTGACAACCACGCAGTCCACAACGCCCTTCTTGATATCCTCCAGCATCAGCTTGAAAGAAGGCCGCTCAAAACTGGAACCGCTGTACCCGTCGTCCACCCGTTCCGAAACCACCACAATATCCTCTTTGTCCTTCAGGAAATCTCTGATTAACTCTTTCTGATTAGAAATGCTGTTGCTCTCCGCCTTAGACGCGCCCGCAACATCGCCATCCTCCTTCGACAACCGGACATAGATGGCGGCATGATAGATCTTCTTGAATTGTTTGTTCTTCATGTGCTTCCGCTCCTTTCTAATTTGCCAGAATCACCTGCAAAATCAAAAAGGCGGATGCACTAACTTGTCCCTAAGACAATCATAGCGCCTCCGCCCAAAAAAGTCCAATGTTATTTTAAACATTCCGCAACATATTTTCAAAAGCCTCTTCAAAAGAGCCCCCATCCTCCGCAAACCGTACCTTCACCTTCATATCCCCCACACGCACCGCATAAGGATTCCCCACCGCCTCCAGATAAGCCCTCTTCCGTTCCTCCAGCGGCAGGCTCCGGTCAATCTCCACCTCCCGGATATCCACAAGCCCCTCCTTCTCCACAGTCCTCACATCCACGTCTTTCAGCGCGTCCAGCTCCATCACCGTCATAACCAATTCCCTTACCTTTCCAAAATTCATACCAACGGCATGGTATGTACCGCCGGGGAATCCCCCGGCCGACGCGCTGCTCAGACCCCAACAGCCCTCCGGCAGCATATAGCAAGACAAAAAAATAAGGCATCCCTGCCCTCAACAAAAACGCCCTTACAGCCTCGTCACAAAATCCAGCGAAATCCACCCGTTCCGCTCCCTCTTATACGACTTCAAAAGCCCCCACTTCCCGGCTGATTATTCTAATGCTTGGGAGCCATCTATTTAAAGCTTGAGAGCCATCTGGATCCAGTGTATTTTAAAGCTTGGGAGCCACCACTATATATTGTGGTCATCCAAATATATTGCTTAAGATAAGATCCCTCTTTTAAGATGTGTTTATGAAAAGTACCCGTACTTTTCAAATACATTTTAAAGGAGGTTTTCTATGTTTAAGAAAACAAAAGTAAGACAGATCCTTGAACTTCTTCACAAGGATCTAAGTGCCAGAGAGATCTCTAAAACTTTGAAGGTCTCTCGTAATTCTGTTGCATTTGTGAAAGAATCTTATGACAAATGTGACAAAGACTGGGATGAAATATGTCTGATGAACGATGACGAGATCTATCACCTTTTTTATCCCCATACCTTCAGGCCAAGAAACAGATTTGCTCCAGTGGACTATTCGTATGTCCACAGTGAATTGAAAAAGGTCGGGGTTACAGAAATGCTGCTATGGGAGGAATACTGTGAAAAGTGTAATGCACAAGGGATTTCCCATTGCTGTTATGCTACATTCGCAAATGGCTATAAACGCTTTATAGCTGATAAAAATTATACCAGTCATATCGAACACAAACCGGGAGTAACTCTGGAGGTTGACTGGTCAGGTCCTACGATGAGCTACATGGATCCTGACAAACAGGAACAGCAAACGGCATATCTGTTTGTTGCGGCTTTTCCGTACAGCCAGTATACCTATGTAGAGGCTGCCGCTTCTATGAACCAATCAGACTGGCTGTCGTGCAATGTCCACATGCTGGAATTCTTTGGCGGGACACCTGTAAGGATTGTCTGTGACAACCTAAAAACAGGCGTGATCAAACACCCGAAACATGGAGAGGTCGTGCTGAATGATTCCTATTTATCTTTTGCAGAACACTACCAGGTTGCAATTATGCCGGCACAGGTAAAGAAACCCAAACAGAAAGCAAGTGTCGAAGGCGCGGTGGGAAAAATTGCAAGAAAGATCATCGGCATGCTCAGAAATGAAACTTTTCATTCTATAGAAGGGCTTAATTCGGCAATCAGAAAAGTGCTTGACAGGCTAAATGACAAACCCTTCCAAAAGAGAAACGGCAGTAGAAAAACAATTTATGAGCTGGAGGAAAAACCATATCTCAGAACCCTGCCAATGCTTCCCTTTGAGATCTGTGAGTGGTCATATAATCACAAAGTAGGCCCGAATTCCCATATATGGTTTCACAAGGGACAATACTCTGTTCCAAGCAGTTACATAAATAAATACGTTGATGTGCAGTATAACAGTTCTCTTGTTTGTATCTACGCCTCACATCAATTAGTAGCTGAGCATAAACGTATTCCCACAGGCATTCGGAATGCGAAAAGAACAGAGATGTCCCATCTTCCATATCCAATATACACTCCGGATACAATGGAATCAACGCTGAATAAAGCAGAAGCTATTGGCAACAGTACAAGAACCGTGATAGGCAGGTTGTATGACAATGCAAAAGTAAAAGAACAGGCTCTTGTAGATGCAAGAACCGTATTGGATATCGCTGGTGTATATGGTAAAGATATCCTTGAAACAGCTTGCAGCCTTGCACTTAAGGACTTTCATCTGATTACTTACAACACGCTTATGCCTTATGTGAAAAGAGCTGCAAAAAACAGAAAAAATGATCTTACAAAAAAGAACGTAAAAGATCATAAGCAGGGAATCGTAAGAGGTGCGGATTATTATAGAGAGGATGGTAAAAATTTATGAATACAGAGATCAAGAAACAATTATCAGTATTAGAACTCAGTGATTTAGTGGCTGTGATCGAGGCTCAGGAAAAAGAAGTATCTTTTGTTGACCTGACTTACAATGAGAGACTTTAGCATCTGCTCTCAGCTCTAATAACAGAACGGCAGAACAGACTGATCACCAGGCTGACAAAGAATGCAGATTTAAAGTATCCCAATGCAAGCCTTGAAACTTTAGACTGTGATGCACGAGAGATCAGTAGGGAGAAAATCGCAAATCTTGCAACCATGGGATTCGTAGGTGCTGCAACAAACCTGATCATTACAGGCCCGACGGGTGCCGGGAAAACCTATCTTGCATGTGTCCTGGGTGTAGAAGCATGTAAACAGACTCTCCGGACGTGTTATATCAGAATGCCGGATATGCTGGGACATTTTCAGGCCCACAAAGATAACCTCAGAGAGCAGGTACGATACCGGAAGAAACTGGGAAACTATAAAGTGCTGATCATAGATGAATGGCTGAACTATAAGATCAATGAGAAAGAGTCAAAATTCATATATGAGTTGGTAGAACAGCGTTGTGGAAATAATCCGACGATCTTTGTCGGGCAATACGAGGTCTGTGACTGGCATGAACGGTTAGGCGGCGGAACCCAGGCCGATTCTATTATGGACCGGATCATACATAACTCTTATTCCATACCGACTACCGAAAATAACCTCAGAAAGCTGTACGATTCTCAAAAAGCCAGAAAACTTATGGAGTCCTTAAACTCATAAAAACGCAGATTTATTTTTGTATGTGGCAGACGATAAATCAACCGTTAGCAGGAAACACTGATGACTCTTTAGATGCCACAACATTTATTCCTTTTATCAGGAGGTTTTTAATGAAAATAAAGTTAGACGAACCGACCATTCCTAATGATATTCGACAAAAAATACGAAATCTACGAGTATTGCTTGATCTGGCAGACAATTTAAGGGATGAAATCCTGGCATGGTATACAGCCGAACTAAAATCTTATGATTTCAGAGCTGATGCACAGCAAGAATTATTTAATCCTGGAACAGGAACCACTGTTGAAGGGATATCAGAACTTGCCATCATGGAGGCACTTTCCGAGCTTCAGATTTTTAATGAAGTAAGAAAGAAAAAATGAGGTGAAATTTATTTGCCATTAATTTGAAGCTGTTATTTTAAGCTTTGTTCAAGTTTTATGCAAAAGATTGTCTCGGTGATTTCGATTAGCAGACAAAGAGAGGGCAGAGCCGGTCATCAAAGGTTCTGTCTTCTTTCGTTCAAAAAGAGAATATGCTGGAAAAATAAGATTTCGAGGAATTTCGTATCAGCATAGCTGGCCAAAGGTCTGCTTTGTTATTTCTTAATTTTATTCAGGAACATTCCAAAATTACTCTGGACAATCCATGATATTTTCAGTACAACTATATCTTGTATCTTATAGATGGCCCCCAAGCATTAAAATCAGGACGGATTTTGGGTGGCTCTCAAGCTTTAAATTGGTGGCTCCCAAGCATTAGAATAATCATTCACTGAATCTGGTGCATTTTTGACAAGCAGGGAAATATTTGCCAGGTGGCTCCTCATATCATGCCGAAGTCCTCTCATATCAGTATATATGTCTTGTATTTCCACGATCTCTCTCTGCATCTGCTGCACCTGATTTTCCAGCATGGCACGTTTTCTGGTTTCTTCATTGTACTGCACTAATTTCTGAAACAATATGACGCTTGCAATAATGGTGGATAGTAGCAGGACGCAGATAACAGGTATCCAGAATTTTGTTGCCGGAACAGTATCGTAAATGATTACTGTCATTCCATTCTCAACTGAAATAATCATCATTTTCATAGTCACTGAAATACATAATGCGGCAATGCAGGGTAAAATCAGAAAAACATTCTCATGTGTCTGTAACAAGTAATATTTTTTAACAAACTTCTTCCTTATCACAAATAAATATACGGATAGCAGAAAAGTATAAAAAAGCGTACATATGATTGCCGTAACTGCCTTGGAAATATCTGCCCAGAAAAATATCGTATCTGTTGTATTTAACATACTTTTTCCAATCAAAAACTTTATTCCAAATTCCAGCAAAAATAAAACTAAATACACTGGCAATATATTTTATAGTTTCTTTCCCTGCCACAAAACTAACAGCGACAAAAAAATTGTTTTTTGTATCTTTCGCAAAGAGAAGGAACTGCATGAGCAGCAGGACACAAACATTTAAGATTATCCCCGTGACTTCTTCATCCGGAAATCTGCCATCCAACACTTCAAATACTATAATCTGGATAAAAAAGTAGGATATTTCCCATACTCCCAAGACTACTCCTTTTCCATATTTCCCTTTCAGGAACCCCCGCGTATATGTATAGCTTAATATGCTGCCAATTAAATATATGGAAACTGGAAATAGCATATCAGACATTGACGATCCCTCCATTTTTTACATACCGCATATACGTTTTTATGAAATCAGAATATTTCTTCCTTGCAAGGAGCAGGTTATCCCCGTTTATGACCTGTATGTTATCTGCGCTGTAAGCGGAGATTTTCTCCATGTTTACCAGATAGCATCTGTGACAGCGGTAAAAAGTGCTGCCCAGCCTGTTTTCCAGTTCCTCCATTTTCCCATAGACTTCCAGTGTTCCATCCGTTGTATGGATAATGACTTTTTTATTACCGCTTTCTATATAGTAAAATTTTCCCAATTTACCGGACTATAGAATAGACCTGTAAACTCGTAAAAAACTATATAATACATTCAAAACTAGCTGTGCAAAAGTAATAATCTTAAAAAAATGGCCATTTTTAACCGTGCCACACCTGTTAATCCATTCAGATTTTTGTAAAATTGTGTATAAAACACTATTATATATAGTCCTAATATGATATAATAGGACTATATAAAGAGGTGATTTTTATGCCCGTACCTGCTGATATCAGAGCAGTTCCAAGACCAGTTAATACCATAGTGGATGACAACGGCCGAGATGGCCCCAAACGTTATGCCGTCAGGCAACGTTCTTCTTCTAAATATGTTCCCGGTGGCAATCCCCAGCCGCGAAACGGCAAGGTGGTCG